>Ga0126342_10014846_pt1 | contig 13705 bp, 8 predicted proteins | sample Cyp1metagenome_FD_92528 | JGI IMG/M metagenome (GOLD analysis project Ga0126342, IMG submission 92528) | Coral microbial communities from Lord Howe Island, Old Settlement Bay, Australia - Cyphastrea 1 metagenome | ecosystem: Host-associated > Invertebrates > Cnidaria > Coral ...
CCACCCCCACCACCACCACCACCACCACCACCACCACCACCACCACCACCACCACCACCACCACCCCCCCACCCACCCACAGGGGGGGGCGAGGAACATAGCTCCTGTATACCCATAGCCCTATACCTATATACCCATACCCTTTGGGGGGAGGGGGGGACTTGGGAGGCTGCATCATATATGTGACAGTGCGAGTCAATCCGCAAGTCCCGGGACCTAAGGAAAATCGGAACAAAAAGGCAGGCCTGGTGGTGTGCCAATCAAAAAGGTTTGGCGGAAAAACTGGCTGCAGATTGTGCCACCCCCAAAAGTTTCCGGTCGGCCAACGAAGCTGATTGAAAGAGGAAACAAGGGTGACAGTGGTACAAATACGCTTAGGGAATGATGAATCTCAAAGCTTTTCAGTCTATTGCTGCGGATTTTCTTCGACGATCTGGTCTTCGAGGGGAGCTTCTTCGGGCTCATCCGGGCTTGTCATTGGCCAAATATAGTATACCACTGTTCGCTTGATTTCACGAAAGTGTAGTAGTAGACATTGAGCGCGTCGATGTTGATCGCGCTGTCCCTTAGCGTTCCATTCCGTCAACTTTGTGGATGGCTTTGATGTCTTCAACGACTTCCAGATTGAAGAAGTCAAACCGGCGCTTAGGCGAAATCGAAAAGCCGTCTGATCCAGATGATCTCAGAGGCACGACTAGATGCCGGTGACCCATTGATCCGTCGATAGGCCACAACCACAGACCGAGGGTATTCTTCATCCGTGCGCATCGCTGAGTGGCAAGGGCCCATGCTCTATTGCTGGGAAAACGTCTCCTCAAATCCTTGATCTTGAAGTGGAGTTCGAAGGTTGGGATGATTTAATCAAAGTAAACGAGCCATCACCATCTACTCTACCTGGAATGGGTCTGGAGTCACCCTCCTCTTATTTCATCAACCACCCTGTGGAAAACGGGTATATATTAGTGGGACCTAATACAAACCAATTGGGAACGCAGTTGGATGTGCTCTCTTGTTTGAGCCGCCCATCCCAAAACGAATACCTAAACCCCAACGGCCCCAACACAAATGATGTTGTTATAAAACCCATTTTGAACCCATTGGGTAACAATCCGCTGGGTGATGCTTTCAACCCATCCCAAAATTCTCTGCAAGCCAATTCAAGACCCAAAATTCATCCGAATCAAAGGCACACGCAGAATCATAGATTTTTGAGTAAGTGTAGCCTCTGGTAAACTAACATAACTATGGAAAATGGCCATTTATAGTGGATTCACCCATTAAAAATTGTGATCTTCCATAGCTATGTTAAATTACCAGAGGGTAGCTGCAAACGTTTGCAGATTAGATTGGGATGCTACACACCCAATGCTTGCTTTTTCCGGGAAATCATAGCTGATGTACTCACAAAAATCCGTGTGTGTGTGTAAGCCCACTATGAAACAGGCATCCAAATCATGATTTGTCCATCTGGTTGGTGGTTTTAACCATCTGGAAAAATATTAGTCAATGGGAAGGATTATCCCATATATTCTGGAAAATAAAAGATGTTTGAAACCACCAGCCAGCCATTTGCTGAAAATCCCCAACATATGAGGCTTTCTGAAATCATGGTGGATTCCCAGTCCTCACCGGGCCAGGGCTTGGATATCTTGGATCAGACCTCCATGACGCCGGTCCAAGCTCCATATAGATATGGGGATGTGTCAAAACCATCCTTATCTGGTTGGTGGTTTCAACCTACCCCTCTGAAAAATATGAGTCAGTTGGGATGATGACATTCCATTCCCAACTGAATGGAAAGTCACAATCCAGTCATGTTCCAAATCACCAACCAGTTATATATGACTGGGGGAATAACCATCCATAAACCAGCCATTTATTGGGCTAGCAATGAACTCCCCAGGACGTGAACACCACTCCCTTTGATCAGATCAAGGTCACCCAGTCCGGCACGGCATTGGCACCGCCACCGTCTCCTTTTTTAAATCGCCCGAGTTCGGTGACATCCCGCATGGTACGGCCAGGGGTGCTGGCCAGGGGTTAGTTTCAAGGAGGGTGTAATTATCGGAAAAAATGGTTATGAATATGTAATGAATGTTATTAGCAAATGTTAATGGTTATGCAGTTCGACTAATTCTTGTGGGTGATATTTCACCATAGTGATACTGGTAGGGATATGTAAGGATGAAAAATCCATACTTAAGGAGGTTGGAATCCCGTAGTTACACCGCTACACCCATGAAAGTCACTCCAACTGCACCCTGATAAGGTGGGGGCGGGGTCCCTGTGGGGCATCTTGGGGTAGAACACACCCATTCATTGATAATTTACATAATATGAGAAATTACACCACTATTGTTTCATAACCTTTAACCCATGTTGGGGGTAACCCTGAAAACCCAAAACGATCACAACATCATGAATTATCACGTCATTGTCAAGGTAGTGATTATATATTTTTTGTTACACCCTATTATACCCTATGACGAAATCCCTAGTAACCACCGCTTCCACATATGAGAAATACTTTCAACACTCCTTAAACAACTACTATCAACATAAACCCTGTTGTCAAGGTGGTTTGTGTCACCCAACCATATCATACGAAACCGCAAACCCTCTTGATTCTTTCTCGCTTATGTTCGTTGCCATTCATCCACCCCATTAGGAACATTCAATAGACCGCAGTTGGACTTTACATTGTGGTGGTTTATAATTCCACAACGCTTACAAATCCCCCAAAAAAACTCCACAAGATTGGTATCCCCACAAGTTGTTGGTTGCCGATCCAAACAATCTCAATATCTCATATGGTTGGTTGCCGACTCGTCGGCGCCACCGCTGTTGCAACGAACTGGTCGCTTCGCACAATGCGCTCCATCCTGCTGGTGATAACTGCAACCTTCAGGCGATCCCGGAACTTCCTCTCGCACCATCCACAGAGCAAGTGCTTTGAAAGGATTGTCGATGCACAACCGTGTGTCTATCAGCTGCTGGTGAGAGATGAGGATTGAACCCTCGGCGAGCTGTGTACGTGCCAGATGGAATTTTTTGGACAAGGTGATGCCCCAGTATGTTATGTTTGTTGGTTTATCACCCCTGCAGTATAGATACCCTGTGCTAAACTAACAGTTTGCTATTGAAAATGGCCATAGAAATAGTTGATTTACCTATTAAAAATGGTGATTTTCCATAGTTTTTTGCATGTTTACCAGAGGGTATATCTACCATAAATCCAAACTATTGGAGTTATAAATCAAGCCAGCTAACTATGAGGCCACCTTTTTGGAATCAGCCCCCCAAAATTTCCGACCGACTTGGGCCGATCCGTGTACCGAGTTCGGCCATTTTGGATTGCATATATCGCAATTTGTTGGGCCCCTGTAAATAGAAATAGTTGGTTGTGTATCCCCATTCTATCCATCTATGTTCTATGGTTTATGTATATATATATATACCCCATTATATCCCACCATATCCCCATCACCATCAACAAACAAATATACCCTTGCATGTATAAACAAATCATTCACCGTTTTAGTATTCACATATTGTTTCTATGTATATATGCATATCTCAATCAATGATGAAAAGACAGCAGAATATTCCATGCAATGTCCCCATTCAATCATTATATATCAGATCCAAAAAAAAAACAACTCATTTCTTGAGCTTCCATCAGCCACATCAATCAATAGTGTCCTAAACGAGGAAAACGAGGAACACCGCTTTGGTATAAAGGGTTATCCTGCTGTGTTCATCTGCCTACCGTGGAAGCTTCTGTTTTCATCAACCAAGCAGTTGGACATCCGACATCTAAAAAATATATATATATAGTTTATTGACATATGTACTGTATCATATGGCATCATGTGGCTTATATTAATATATCCCATTATCCCACCCATAGCCTCATAATAACCCTGTCTATATATATATATATACACACTATTTTCACAATTACATATATCCAATATGTTTCAGTATCTCCTATATATATACTGATTTATTTTACAATTGCAGGTAGGAACCAATACGTTCACCGTTTCAATACTATCTGGTTTATGCATATGTCTATATATATATATAGATCTGGGTAAACTATAATATATTTCACTAACCTGAATTAAGGCTAGTTGGGGATGATTCCCCGTACTAACCATGATTCCAGTGAGGTCGCAGTGAGGTAGATATAATTTACCCAGATAGATGTATGTCCCAATCAATGGTGATGATACCCCATAACATCCCATGGTATGCCCATGACATGTCAATTAATCGCCCATGACATTCCCTACTAATCCCTATTCACCAATCTGGGCCACTAACCACTATTTGGGTAAAATTGACATACTACCACCATTATTCCCATATATTCTAGCCCCAATCTGGGTAAATCATCATATTTCACTAACCTGAACTTGCGGCCATTTGGGGATAGTTACCCCCAAAACTAACCACATTAACCCGTGAGGTCGCGACGTACCGGTCGCTAAAATTTACCCAGACCAACGCATCAACCAATGCATATTACCACAGTAATGGATATGAATATCCCACTATTCCCAGAATATCCCATCGAATCACATAGACCAACTAATCCATTCATATTATGGATTTTCATTGATATGTCACATAAATATTGACAGATTAATGGATATTAAATGATATTAATATCCACCATTAATATCCTTGATATCTGCTTGATACATCAAATAAATATGACCATTAATGGATTAATACCCTCTGGTAAACCAACATAACCATGGAAACTCACAATTTTGAATGGGTAAATCAACTATTTCTATGGCAATGTTCAATACCAAGCAGTTAGTTTACCAGAGGATATATATAAGATTATAATATTCATTGACATGTCAAATAAACATGATCATTCAAGGATTACTATCCTAAAATATCCTATCATTCCCATAAGAACAACCCAGACATATCCTACTGTTCCTAGAAATATCCCATTCATATCCCATGAATGAGATCTTATTCCCAATATCTATCCCATAGTAGGATATTATATATATATATGTATAGATATCCAACTATTTCCCAACCCTATTTCCAGACATATCCTACTATATATATATATGGATTACTATCGCACAAGAACATCCCATAATTTCGCATTCATAAGATTCTATAGTATCCTAATATTCCCAGAAATAAATGACTATAACATCCTATAATCTTCTACCTTCTACTATCCTACTAGAATTTCCTACTTTCCCTATAATAACATCCTATAATATCCCATAACTATCCATGTTTTTTCCTATATCCGTAGAAGGAACACACAAAATCCAATTGATTCATTATATCCGAAAAAAAAAATCCCATAAAAACATCCCATTTGCTATCCTACTATTCACCATTGCATCCACCCTTCAAAAAACCGTCCTCGATCGTCCCATTTGCTCTTGCGCAGTGGCTTCACCTTGGGCGCCGCTGTGGTGCCCGGCGCCGCCTCCGTTTGATCCACGACGGGGACGCGGCGGCGCCGCGGCAAGGCCTCCCTGGGGCGCGGCAGGGTCTGTTTATACCATTTTATAATACCTACATTTATGATGGGTTTTGATATATTACAAATGTGGGCGCAAAGATTATGATTCAAGATCAATTCGGAATATATGAATATATATATATATATGATATTTGGTAGATTAGGGACTAATGGTGTCAAGAATTGCTATCTTTTTGGGGGTTGCTATGAAACATTGAAACCACCAACCAAATGAGTCTGGATAGTCCCTGACCCGTCATGTGAAACACACCCCAGCAACAATGGTGCATGGGAGTCATAGGTCGTTCATCAAAGCTGGGAAATTAAGGTTGAACAACTTGAATTTCATCTTCAAAAATTGGGATCACCCACCAACGTTGGGATTTCACCATGAGCATCTGTAGGCTACGGGGAAGATTGGGGAAGAACAGATTTGGGATTCAACCATCATGGTGAGCCTAAAAAAACGTTGGCACTTACCCAGCTGCGGGGAATATGGTAGATAAAATTAGATAAATGGATTCTCAACATCAAGTTTTTGTTCACAAAAACTTGGGCGATTTTGGCAGAATTTGGTCCTTAAGACGTCACTTCTTAACATGAACATGTGGAATGACTGTGGGGAGCTGATGTGCCATTTGATCACCAAAGATGTTCCACTAAAAACCCATTGATGTCCCATTGAAACCACGTTCAGGTCACATTAAAACCCCAGTGATGTCCCCTCAACTCCCAATTGATCCCGCTAACTGCCCTTTGCTTATTGAACGTATCTATGGAAAATCATCATGAATCATCTACAAATGATCCATTTTCCGCTATGTTAAATAGCCAAAGGATACGCGATATTGGCTGCGCCATTTTCTACACGTCATTCGATACGTGATGTCGCATCAAGGTCATGAGAGCTCCATAATCCAGATGAATTACCCTCTGGTTATGTCAAAATAGCTATTGAAAATAGCCATAGAAATAGTTGATTTTCCCATTAATAGCATGGTGGATCTTTCCAGTTCGCTATGTTAATTTGCCAGAGGGTAATCATCATAATCCATGGTTTGTTTTTTACTCATTACCATTCCCATGATAATCCCATGGATATTCCCATAACATGTCATCAAATCAACATGAACAATCACCACTGCTTGGTGGTTGAGCCCTACCCCTCTGAAAAATGATGGACTTCTTCAGTTGGGATGATGACATTCCCAATATATGGAAAAATAAAAATCATGTTCCAAACCACCAACCAGATATATTATTGGTGACATCTCTATGATATAGCATCATTAATCATCATTAAGCATCATTAACCATCATTAATCATCATTAACAATCATTAACCATCATTGACCATCATTAACCATATATCCCATGAAATTCCCATGATTTCAGCATATTCCATTCTTCAACGACCACGCATAACGACCACGCATCCGACGCCTCACCGGAGGCGTTTTTTCAAAGTCCGGCCTCCGCGACCTCGACCTGCAGAGGTGTTTTGAGTTATGTAAACTCTCTCTCTCTCTGTATATATATATGTATATCTATATCTAATCTAATCTAATATAATATAATATAATACGCGTATGTATATATATACATCTATATATATACACCTATATATATATTATATATATATTAGAGTTACAGTATATGATGTTTACATAATGTTATTATATGCTGTTATATTATATCAACATATATAACAATGTTTTATCGTATGTCAGTTGTGCCATGAAGGTCCCCACCTCCGAGCTTCACTGGAACGACCATGCTGCGAGCTTCGCTCGCGTCGCTCGGTAGGTGGGCTGTAAACCTTCGAAAACCGGGCGAAGATGCTGGAATCGAGGCACCAAAATGCTGGGTTAGGCCATTTTACACCTTGGAAAAACCAAGGTTACAACATGTTACAACCAGAAGCTATTCCAGATTCCAAAGCACTGAGACATCCCCTTGATTCGAATGGTTTGGGGATGTGAAGAAGGGCCCTCCTGCGAATTACATCAAAGCATTGGTGAGGCCACCACACATTTTGAGATGAGAAATTTATCCTCTAGCGGCAAAAAGGACCTGGGTTTACTATTTTTTTTTAGTGGCTCTTCCTATTTTGTTGATCCTTTTTAGGGTGAACTCAGCAACAAGTAAACGATGAATTACTTAACCAATACCCAGCTGTTCAGATCAACGGATGCTCTCACTTATGGATGTTCCGTTATGATCCCATTAGTAGCCCCAAAATGTACTGTGTTTCATGGCCAATCTTGTGCTACCTTCCAAAAACAAACAATCAGCTGATTTGTTGTTTGGTCAATGGGAATTTCAGGATCCTAAAATGGAGGTACTGTACCATATAAAACCATATTTTGTTGGGATATTCCCTTACATAGGCCTTATATAGGCCTTATATATGGTAGGTACCTCCAATTTAGGATCCTGAAATTCCCATTGATTTGGGGAACAAATCATGAAAGTCAAGTATTCAGCTGCCCTTCACCAAGGTCCAGTTCTAAGTTCCCCCACCCTGCCGCGCTGCTCGTAGCGCTCACCGCGCTCGCCGTAGCGGTCACTGCTCCGCACGTCCCGCACGTCCCGCACGTCCCGTGCGTCCCGCGGCCGCGCGTCGCGGCTCCTGGCTTTGCCGTTGAAGTCTTGTGGATGATGATCCAATTACCCATCATTAACCATCATTAACCATCATTAACAATCACTAACCATCATATCCCCATGATATTCCCATAATTATCCAATAATAATCATAATTATCCAATAATTATCCAATAATCATCATTATTATGGATCACAACTAATAATTGGTCATTTCCAATAATGATCCAATAATTATCTATGACGGATCCATGGTGCTGGCATATAATATGCTCACATTGGGGGTATATTGATGGGATCCATGTTACCATATATAGCAGCACCATGGATCCTATGGGTTATGACAATAATAATTATTTCGTTGAGAATTAAATTGCGAAGCCCAAATTCTGGTTGGATATGGTTGGCCTAATTTGACTTTTGCAAATCTTAGGTATCCTGTTGCAAAATGCCTCGCAAACAAAGCCTGGTGCAGAGTAGGTCTCGTTATCAAGGTTGTGTTGTAGCTAGTTGGGTGAAGACGAGTTGGTAGTAGTTGGTAACTCCACTAACTAGGGTTCATGGTAGATATATCTATAGTTACTATGGTTTATAAACCAACTTGTTACTGGGGGAAGTTAAGGTCAGATGGTAAGCTCAACTGCAAGGTCAGGCCCTCAAACGATAGCTAGCTTGGTGTATCCCTGGAATGACCATGGTTTGTGGCGCAAAGATCAAACCCCAAACAATCCGCTCGTTGGAACCAGGTGGCAACGCGCAACGACATTTTACCTCATGTTCTTTGCTCAAATCGCCCAAGCTCTCTGGCGCTCCTTTCGCGAGAGTCACCCCGCCGTCCCCAGCCGCCCATGGCATAGCGGCAAGGGCTCCGTCAGATGGGTGTGGACATCTCAAAGAAAACCGAGCAGCCCCGGAACAGGCCCAAGTCATTTTCGGCTGAATATGACTGAATAAACAAGAATCTGAATGGAACTTGAGGAGTAATGAGCACTTATTTATGATGACATGGTTGTCGTTGGATTTCAATAGAAAATGCTCCATTTGTAGTTGATCTTCCCATTAAACCTCCATTTAGGGGATTTCCAGTCGTTTCCAGTTGCCATATTTGATTGCCTGAGGTTATTGGTCATTTTCAGTTGGGTGTGTTGGTCTCTAGTTTGGACTTAGGAAGCCTTGGAAGTTTGGGCTATGCACAATTTGGCTCCATATTTAGGCTGAGGCTTGCGATGCAGCACAAAGAGGTCAGAAATCAGGAGAATTTTGTTGCATATACATTCATATTCCTACCATTTAGTACCCTCATATGACTCATATTCGTATTTGTCCCTGAAACATGTAAATCCGAGCATTACAAGCGCTCATTTCTTGCGATAAGCTGGGGGCAATACGCAAAAAACGAAATCCCAATGTTTGACGTTTGAATCCATTATCTCTCGAAGTGAATTTTCACTGGAACACCATCTGCAACGGAAGACCATGTGATGGCTCCCCAAAACTAGTAAATCTGGGGTAAATCTGGGTAACACAGGATTGATTGTAGGATGAGTGATGAGTTTTCCGACTGATGAATATGATTGATCAAAAGAAAATAATCAGCTCAATCATTCATGGATCTGAGGGAAAAATTAGAGGACACGCATAGGCATAGTTTCTTATCAAAGAGGCGGAGTTTTCATCTCAAGTCTCTCATAAACCAAGTATCAAATGATAGCACTGTAACACTCTGAACAAGATATGATAGACACAAAACCAGGACATTTGTAACTTTGTAGACGAAAGCCTTTGTTTTCATCTTCCAAACCAACCTTGTAATTGTCCGGAGATTTAGTGATTATTCCATCTTTGGAATTTTCTGGAGATCTGGTGATTAATAATGAATATATATATATACACATGTATATAACTATATATATATAACAGCCTCTGGTAATTTAACACTTCGCCATGGAAAATCCACCCATTTTTAAGAACGGTAAACCATGGAAATGCCATGAAAATGTTGAAGCCAATGGCGTAGATTTCTGGCTGGATTTCTGGCCGGAAACGGTCATGGGTTTCCCCACCAAATCATTCACCAAAGTAAAAATCCAGTAATATTCATGCCTTAAACACCCAATAATCCCACAGAATCCCATATCATCCCCACTATTTTTTCAGTTGAGTGCCAGTTTGTCTTGCGATTTTTCTTCATTTTTTGGCTCTTTGGTCGTTTGCAGGTCAGATGGTCAGCAATTTGAGAGGGCAAGTTCCGTTCACTGAAGGGGATGAAACCCGGTATGGCTATGGGTCAAATTTGATGTGTGTATATATCATATAATAGTATAAATATATGTAATTAATATAGAGGCCCCCAGTTATGTTTGTTGGTTTATTATATAGACACCATTATGACACCATTAAGTATTGCTTACATAACCATCTATAAAGCCTAGTCAACCATCTTGTAAGTCAACTATACCCTATTGGGTACAGTAAACGTTTACAACATATTACAAAATGATGCTGCTCGAACCCACAGGGAAGCCCGTCATGAATATTAATGGTGACTTTTCCACATCTGCGAAGGAACTTTCCCCTTAAAACATGCCAACTCAGGATCAGCTACCGAACGACATTCCAGCAGAGGTACATCTTTTAACGATGTGACCCCCTCAATTTGATCTTGGGTCCGAAAATAGCACCAGCTTTGACCCCACATGAAACGTAGAAAGACATTGATCATGTGGAAATACACTAAAGTAGCTACACGTTTTCTTGAACAAACCAGCATGTAGTCATGTAAACACTTTATAGGTTGAAGAAACCCAAGACTAGACATCACTGATCTTTCCATGATGTTGACGATGACACAGCATATCTCTTAATTTCCAGGCTTCCAACTTTCCGAATCTATCATGGAGGGTTGCTGTATGCATTTTTCATGTTTCTGCGAAAGGTGATGTACCTTTCGCCCTTTTTTGGTGCACGCGTCACATTGGATTTTTGGCAGCTTTGAATGAAAGCTGCACGAGTACTCCTTTGTGGGTGGGCATATCAAGGATTTCCACAGTTTCAAAGAAGATGTTGTTTCAGACACTTTAGGACCAGCTTGCACATTTATTTTAGGGCGGACGCTCTGTTTAAGCATCGCCCCATCTGATTCGAATCTATACTGGGCTTTTCCCATTGCCATCACGGCAGCCTGTGCGGCAGGCAGGAGGGGTTGGAAACCTCTAACCACAGATGGCAACAGAAAACCAACAAATCCATTGACACTGTATACATCTGTATACCCAATGAGTTAGAATGATATGTTCCAAATTCTGTTTTGGATGGTTTCCACCACAGCAACTTCCAGTTAGCACCAAATGTGAGGTTAGAACTACGAAGTGCTACTCACAACTGGGCTTTGCTGAGACTTACAAGTGACCAGAGTCATAGTCAAATCTTAAAAACCCTCTGGTAATTTAACAGTTTGCTATTGAACATTGCCATTTAGTTCGTTGATTTACCTATAAAACATCAGGATTTCCATAGCTATGTTAGTTTACCAGAGGATATTAATCCATTAATGGTCATATTTATTGATATATCAAGGGGATATCAAGGATATTAATGCTGGATATTGATATCCATGAATCTGGAAATATCTGGAAATATTTATGTGACATATACCCTGCATTTTTTCTTCCAAGCTTGACCCTGAAGGGCCCCAAGGGCCCCAACGAAGCTAACGCTTCGCAGTCTTCGCAGTCCAGCCGCTGGAGCGTAGCCTCGTGGAGAGGGCGAGACATGAAAAAGATGGGGTTGTCTCAAAAAATGAGTCTTCCTAATAGATGGTAAACATAAATAGTAAACCAAATAGATGTTACCAACCAGTTTGCCAATCTAATTTCTGAATAGATAGTAACATTGGTAAATATTAGATGGGATATATCTTCCTAATAGGTAGTAAACCAATCACATATAAATAAAAAACCAATGGCAAACCATTTTAGATGGACAATCATAGGTAGACAATTTACTATTTGTATATAGATGGTAAATCAATCATATAAATTATATTAAATGAATTGATATCAATAGGAGTATTTACTGTAGGATTGTTAGTATCTACATGTATATTATTGGCTTCGATTTATAGATGAATATAAATGGTAGGATTATGAATAGGAGTATTTATTATTCACTATAGGATGGTAAAACCAATAATTAATCATCCTTGATATTACCATCGCTGAGTGGTACATGGTGGTACACATCATCCGGAAATGGTAGGCTTATTCTTGCGTTTACCATATTATATAGTCTGCCCCAATTTTATCCAAAATTGCAGCTTAATTGGGAACCATCATGATACACCAGTGGATATTTCAGGGGTACCTGATTTTCAAAATCATATATGGAGGTTTCCTAAGTCATGGGGGTACCCATTTTTCATCCACAATGAAACGATATTTTCATATTGAAACCGGTGACGACTGGGGACCCACTATTTAAAGAACCCCCTCCGGACAGCTGTTACTGACTGTCATCTGTCAGCCAATAGATGAACCTTCCCTAATTTTGCTTGGTGAAACCCACATAAATTGGTGAAACCAACATGCTGAGTTTCGGGTTTTGATCCAGTCGATTGATTTCCCGCCGGCGGTCTATTCATTTAGTTCTTGCGAGAAATCGTCGTTGTCTTCGTCGGCGTCGTCGTATAGTCAAATTGCTGGGCCCCGGACGCACAAGGCTCTGGGGTCAAAGCTGAAGCTGCTTTCGCTCGACGGATGGAGACATGGGTACGACGAGCTTTCGTACGGCTGCCTGGCGGCTTCGGTTTTATTGGGACTGCCTCCGCGCTGCCAATGTCCCGGCCTCCACGCCGACATGGTACGGCCCCCCCGACATTGTTGGGGGGTGGGACCCGTCTATGGCACTTTGCTCAAGAACAGCTTAGGGCTGAATGTTCAATGGCATGTGCAGCCTGTGCTGGCGTGCTGCAAAGTCAAACTTTTCAACACTGCAGCTCGGTAGGCTAGCTGTGTGCAGGCTAGTTCCTGCTTTGGAGGCGTACATACACTATAGTTATAGAAGGTTGCCAGGTTATAACCGGATACCAAATCGTCTGACAGGCCATCATTAAGATATGAGTTCGTCAGTTGGGGATTATTCTTCCCAATATATGGAAAAATAAGATTCATGTTCCAAACCACCAACCAGTTATTTATATATCATTTCCACATGTTTTCAGGTGTTTTTTAAAATGTCAACCCCGGATTAATCAACCCCTAGGCTGTTCAATTGGGGGGGATACCATTTATTTATCATATTGTGACTATTTGGAGGGTACCCCCACAATTAATAAACCATGGTTTATTAATCCGGAGTTGACATCGTTTATTAATTTATCAGATATATCTTTGGTGACATCCCTATGATATAGCATCATTAACCATCATTAACCATCCTTAACCATCATTAACAATCACTATATAACCATTATATCCCCATGATATTCCCTAATTATTTCAGCATATTCCCATGAGGATCTCATCATTAACCATCATTAACAATCACTAACCATTATATCCCCATGATATTCCCTAATTATTTCAG
>Ga0126342_10014847_pt1 | contig 13705 bp, 17 predicted proteins | sample Cyp1metagenome_FD_92528 | JGI IMG/M metagenome (GOLD analysis project Ga0126342, IMG submission 92528) | Coral microbial communities from Lord Howe Island, Old Settlement Bay, Australia - Cyphastrea 1 metagenome | ecosystem: Host-associated > Invertebrates > Cnidaria > Coral ...
TATATATATATATGTATACATATGTATTTATCTATTCATATATATATACATATATATATATATATACGTATATATGTGTATATGTGTATATGTGTATATATTTATATGTATATATATATGTATATATGTAATTATACATGTATATATGTATATATGTAATTATACATGTATATATGTATATATGTATATATATATATATATGTATATATGTAACTGTGTATATATGTATATATGTATATATGTATAATATATGTATTTTTGTATATATGCATATATGTATCTGATGTGAGCATTTTATAGGTCTAAAATGTTTGTACGAAATAGGGCGAATGAAAAATATCATATCCATATCATCTGTATCTCTTACATCTACGTACAATATATATATATATATATATAATCAATAACACAAATAAATATAATATGTCTATAATATGGTCTTACACATAAACCCAATCATAGAATATCATATTTCTCCTAAAGATCTAGTCCAATCTGATCTGAGACGTCACCAATGTATGCATCAGTACATTTATGGTACGCTCTGGTCTGGTATTGACCAGCCCGAGAATTTCACTGAGTCCCTGTCACATCTTCGAAGTAGGCTTGAGAGCCATGCGCTTCACTGAACGCCTTGGCGGTGAATGCTACGTTTTCTGGAGATTTCTGCAATCGCATGGCCCCTAATGATTGTTTGAATACCCCCGTGGGCCCGAAATGAACAAATACAATATTCAACCATGATTTCTAGGAGGGACGGATTATCCATATCATATTCCTTGGCTGAAAATCAATGGTTTACCTCATACTTTGCTGGTGAGAAGAAATCCTGCTTCAGCTTTTGACTCTTCTCCACAAACAATGCCAACAAACCCACCAAAATTCAACGGATTAATATTACTTACTATTTTAAAGTAAAGATACACGGGAACTGATGGCAATTTTGCACTCAAATTTCGGGCTTTCCGGTTTCAATGTTCCCAAACAAACAGATTCTGGGAACTACGTTGACGAAAAGCAGAAAGAGCGGTTCGGGTGTTCAAGCTTCCCCCCCAAATAAGGAGCAAACAGCCAAAATGGAAAACAAAAAACTCAGGAACCAAGTGAATTTCGTTGTTTGTTCCGGGCTTTAGAACGACAAAGAACGCCAAGAAAGCAACCAAACAAATATGTTTCATAATGTAGGTTTGGCCGAAAATACGGTAATTACCCCAATTTCCATTGAGTCGGTTGGTCGTGTTGTTCCCTGAACATTGCCATTTTGGGGGGTTTTCGGTATACCTAATTTTCAGACACACCTTAAATGGCTTACAACGGCATACGGTTTACAGTCATCCCTCCCATATTGGGTCACCATGGGTTTCAATGCTGATTTATAGTCTAATGACTTGATTTGGGGGTACCTCCATGACTTAGGAAACTTCTATGTGTTGAAGTTGGTTGATAACTCCAATTTCACTATCATTTATAGGACTATATACCATTATATACCTATACTTAGCATTACTTCATGGGCTTTATAATAGCAACACACATAACCGAGGGGGCACTATATATATATAATTATATATAGTTCATGATATTTCCCCAGGTAGTTCTTTCTTGGACCATGGATGTTTCGCCGTTTCGTCCCACCTCCAGAAATGCCCAACGTCCCGACCGCCCGCCGTCCGTCAAGATCAGCTTGCGCTCCTGGATCAGAGACGTGGAAGTTTAACCGTTAAGCAACACACATGGGGATTCAACCAATGAGAATTTAACCAACAAACATGGGAGTTTCAAAAGGTTTCAAACATAAACATGAGGTGTTCATCAATCAAAAAGCGAACAGTAAACATGTGAAATGAACCACCAAATCATATGAAAATGAGGATCTCAACAAAAGAAACAAGATTCTCGACTAACAACAGTGTTTAACATGTTTTAACCTATGACAATAATGATCTTAGTAGTGAAAGTGAGTGCTTAACCAGTGTTGTAAATGGGAAGGTTTAACCAATCAAACTGAGAAGTTTGATCAAAATGAGAGACTTTGGTCCCTGCATAAATCACCACATGCGGATGTATCTTATGGGGTACAGGATGGCACCAACCACCTATGGATGGATTCCGACCATGGACCCCCAGCTACCAGGGATTGTCATGGCGATGATCGCCAGGTGCCGAACAGTGTTTCCAAGGTATGTCCGGATCTTTTTTTGGGATCGATATTTTATTGCTGACGCTCATTGTTGCATCTGCAGCGGCTCAGCTAGGTTCCTTGAATTCCAAAATCTGTCTGCGAAAGTGAGTCCTGGGTTATCCAGCGTAGTCATATCCTATGAATTGGCCATATCCTGACACTATGGAAAGGCACAGTTCAAGGAAAGCCACCTTTCGCATCTCTCCCTGCTTGCCCCACTGGGCAGCTCTTTCCTAACTCTGTACTGGGGGATTGCTATCTATCTATATACATATATACATCTTAGATATTATTTTATTAGATGTCATAGACATAGGTATAGATAGATATAGATATAGATAGATCATATATACACCATGTCCCATCAATTGCTACAAATATGTATCTATATATATCTATATACATAATATTATATATATATGTGTGTATACATACATCGTATTTCCCTGAATTTCCCTGAAATCAGCTGCCAACAGACCAATCTTCCCCACCTGTCCCTTGAGCCACTTGGCCAAACTTTCGCCTGGCGATGGGGCGCTAGACATGTTTAGACCAGACTGCTGGGGTATGTCTTACTGACATCATCCTGTGTGCAAATGCGTGTGTCCAAATCCTGCTCTACATGCCATCTTAACAGCCTTATATACTGGAGTTGCAAAGAAAACATCCATGGCCAGTCTTTGATAGCAATCGCCAACCATTTCCAAAACGCATCAGGTATATCTACCCAATCCAGGTTTGAACCAAGGTCTGTCCAAATGATTCTTGGAGAAGAATTTGTGATAGTGATACAGATTGATACAGTGATACACCAACATTCTCCCTCTGTTGGGGAAGTCTGGTCTGAGAAAACAATGGCCGGGCCTTTTTTGATGCGACGGATTCAAGATGATGCATAATGTCTTACTATGTCTTACTATGTCTTACTATGTCTTACTATGTCTTCTATGTCTTACATGTCTTACTATGTCTTACTATGTCTTACTATTTCTTACTAGTAAGATGATAGTATATTATGAGATCCCTTGGCAACGCCATGAACAATCCCCAAGTCATCACCATTTTTATGGGTAGTTGTTTCTGGCATTGGGTTGCCAACATGGTCTTTACCATGATTGCAACCCCAAGAATCACCAGTAATCACTATTATTCATCATTATGATTCACCACTATTCGCCATATTATTCACCACTTAGCAAAGTTAACGTCGCTATTTTGCTATGCATGGATTATCATGGATTAAAACGGATTACATATTTATATATATATAAATATAGTACAGTATATCTAGTTGGTGGTTTCAATCCCTCTGAAAAATATGAATATGAGTTCGTCAGATTGGAAAAAATCATCCCAGCTTTTTTCAGGGGAAGTCATATATCAGCCATGTTCCAGTCACCACCAACCAGATATGGATCATCCCCACCAGCGCCTAGGGCTCGGCCCAATGGAACACTGTAGAGCAAATCCTGGGAACAATTGGATGCGAAAGTTACCCATTGGAAACGAATATGGAAAACCATGAGGGGAAAGTTGTGAAATATCATGGTAAATGTATGGTAATTTTATGATATAAGTGTTATATAACAGTTATATCACAGTTATATACTACATGATCATAAAATATCATGAACCCTTCGAAAGAAAGCATTTTGAAGTCAAATTTTGAGGTACCGACTATTTTCAGAGAAACCATGAAAATAGCTGCTAGTTGTGGTTCGTCATCAATGTTTATCATCTTTTTATGGTATTTCAATGGCAATCTATGGCATCCTTGGTATTCACGCATGCAACCATGTCCGATTTAAACTCTAGATGCATTCATGGAGTTTTTCCAAGTTGGATCTCTTTTTCATGTGGCAGTGTGTCAAAACCTTGTACCCCTGGTGAACATCAAAATAGCTGGTAAATGGATGTTCATCCCCCTAAAAATGGTATTAATAGGTATTGATCCATACCCATGTCGGACAACCCCAAAAGTTAGGTCCTGGTAACGGCCGCAGCCGCAATCCAGGACTTGGCCAATATACTCCTGACACCTTTTTGCCAGAGGTAGTACATAGCCATCCCCAATAGGAGCTTTATGCTTGGATTTACCGCACTCAACCATCGTTGAATCGATATTTTTCAGGGTGTATCCCAACCTTTCAAGGTTTACTTTAACAAAATGATTCCAAATTTGGAAATGGATACACGACAGCCCCACTCCGTGCCAGGGATTGAGTTCAGTGACGCTCACAACCACCAAGGGGACGGAGGAGAGGGGTTCCTGCAGGGCTCAAGCCAAATGAGGTCAAGATAGGACAGCCCCAAATCCCCTGGTAAAAAAAACAACAACAACTCAACCTTCCCCATGACCATGGCAACTCTGGGATATATATATAATATAAATATATATATATATATGATATACATATCACATACATCACATAACTGGACAGTTAGCCTATTTGAAATTTCAGTGATCTCAGGCATCCCAGTGACTGGTCGCGACCTGGTGAAGCCACAATGGGATCGGACCATCGGTTGCCCAACGAATCTCAGATCACCAGCTTCAGCAGGAACCAAGACTTAAGTATCACTTGCAACAAAAAAACAATATCATTGTCTGTCATGAAATATCATTATATATCACTGTAAACCATTGTATATCATTGAATATATATAATTATATATATTATATATGTATATATCACTGATTAGATCTCATATATCAAAAGTGAATAAAGGGCCGTCCGTCTAAGTTTAATCATGACAAAAAAATATCACATCATACCTTTCAACTTCAAAATGGCAACAACACAAACTGAGTTTGGATCAAAATATGGTACCCCTAAATCCGCCGTTTCATCATCATTTTCCCCATTCATATGACTGTGTATTTTTTTGATAATCCATCTTCAAACGCATCACATCCAAGCCATTCCTGTTCATTAGTCACTTGTTCAATCATCATGTTCATCTATCATCTACGGAGGTTTCCTAACATGGGGCCCCCCAAAAAATCCAAGCCATTCCACGACTTTGACGAGGTCCTGGGGAAGATCCTGGGCATCGCCAAGTAACGGGATCAAACGCCCCTGACCTGCGGAGAAAATCCCACCATTTCTGGTGTCCTAAGGAAACCATGGCGTTTCATGGCTTTTCCACAGGTGAAGTTACCTCAGGGTTGAATCATGAATGTTAAAATAGGCTGGGAAACGCCGTGCCGTTTCAAGACATGCCAAATATTGAACAGATCGAAACTTCATGGGAATTCAACCAACTGCACCCTTTTGGGTGAAAAATCGCCCATGTGTAGGATCAACATGTATTTTTCACTACCCCATGGGAAATGTTCAAAGGTAAAACTGGTTCCATATCTCCGTATCTGGCTCCAACTGAGGAGAACAGTCCAACTGTGTCAAACATTTTGTTTACCACTAACACACAACAAATAAACAACGAAAAGAGTGTAACACGGTGTAATCGATTTGATATATTAGTGGCGATGATAATTGTTGGATTATGGACAATTATGGGTAACAACTAAGATAACTAGCCAACAAGTATTGTAAACAAAAAAATAGTATCTCGTAAAAATTGGGGGTGTCTGTACCGTTTTTTTTCTCCAAAAACATGAGGCTATGAGGCTATGATCAACGGGAAATACCAGGAACAGTTGGGGATATCTATCCAATTATGCCAACATGACCAATCGCTTAGGTACCAAAGTCACAAATAATGGAGATAGTGTGGGGATATCAGCAAAGTCACAAAAAGAATATGCAATAGAACATCCACCAACTATAAATTATTGTCCCAGCTATAAACCTCCATTTACACAGGATTTCTCAGCCAGTCACGGTTGATTGTCCTTTGGCAACCCTTCCGGTTTAGAAAATCACGATCTCGTCGGAAACTCTGCTATCGAACATCCCAATGGATTGATGTTGATCCATGGTGCTGCTATATATGGTGTGCCATGGATCCCATCAAGAAATACCCCCCTTATATTAGCATATATATATACCAGCACCATGGATCCTTCATGGGAGATAAATACCCATGATGTCAAACAAAAACATCTTTGCTGATTTTGTGAAAAGACAACATCATGAATTGTTGATATCCTCTACCAATATTTTCTTCAAGTGCAAATAAACATTGGGTTCCTTCCAAATCACCATGACCTTGCACCTGGCCTTGTTGATCAAAGGCAGCTTGCAAAAGGTCCTGAATGGCATAGCCGGGTAGCCCTGAAAGATGTGGGACACTGGAAAACGGTAATATGGTCAGGTTTTGAATTTCGACTCAAATTTTGGGTTATACAGTTGTACAGTATTGTACAGTCATACATGATTCTTGGCTTACCCGGAATGTCACCCGGTGACTGCATTGGTCACAGCTCCACAGCTCGCGAACCCCGAATCGTATCATTCCAGTGACCTCACAAGGTGCGCAAGATCTCCGTGTTTTTATCACCATGAATACATCATCAACTATACAGTATACATCATTATACCCCCCTAGTTTTTGCTGGAAATTCTCATATTACTGTAGTGTTACTTAAAATATCTTAAAATCAGCATTGAATAGCATAGCTATGCCAGCTATGCACTAAGGATATCAAAGGACTTAGGACTTAGATATGGAACTTAGTTTAGGTATCTGGGTAAATTATAGTATTTCACTAACCTGAATTAAAGGCCATAAAAGGGGATGATTTCCCGAATCCTAACCATGATTTCCAGGGCTCGGTCGTAGTGAGTTATAATTTACCCAGACCAGGTATGTGAGAGTTCTACCCTCTGGTAATTTAACGTATGGAAAGATCCACCCATTTTTAATGGGAAAATCCACTATTTCTATGGCCATTTTCAATAGCTTTTTGTATGTTTACCAGAGGGTATTGGACATGTTCGGCGTAAGAAATTCCCGAACTTCCTCCGAGGCTCCAGGGTCAACTGCTCCGTATCCAAGGCGTACACCGAGGCAGCACCGCGCTTGGCCGCCACAAGGGACCTCGTCTTAGTCATCGTCAGTCAGATGTTGTTTTTTGTTGGGAACAAATGGGGATAACATGGGAAAATACTGGGAAGATGCTAATAGAATGGGATGGATTAAACTCCGTTGATATCCGTTTGGTGAAGGTTGATAGTATGAAACATAGGGATTTAAGTCTCAGATCATGCAATGACTGGAAGATCCCGTAGTGGGATATTATGATATTCATATGGGATAAGGTGTAGTATATAATAGTATATATATATCACCAATACTACAAGAAAATTGTAGTGAAGGTAAATGAGAGTAACGAAAATCGAGGATTCACGGGATAAAATAGGGACAGACCGCCAGTTCAAAGGTTTGGCCCTAAATTTTCAGACCCACATGGTAATTAGATGAGATGCGCATACTTTCCCATGGTAGATGGGATTTAATGGGCATAAAGGGGATTGAATGAGATTTCATTTTTGATTCATACGATTTAATGGAGATTTAATATATGATTTAATGATATTTAATGCAGATTTAATATGATTTAATGGGGATTTAATATGATTTCATGGTATATTTTACCAAGCAAAGCTACTTAAGGGGACTCTTTTTTTTGGGTCCACCACGACTCAGAGCATACCAGCCGTTGGATTCTACAAATTTGGAGCTGCGGGACCTAAGGGTAATCCAGGGGTCCCGTGACTGTTTTTCACTCAGCTGCTTGGTGGTCTTAACCATTGTTAATAGTGGTTAATCAGTGTTGATAACCAATGGTTAATAACCAATGGTTAATAATGATGATATTTCATAAACTGTATGAACAAAATAAACCATCGGATCTGTTACAGTAACCCAGGAGTATGGCAAATCAGAATGTTGAACTTGGATCTTATACCGGGCCAGAATATGTTTTTTCAGCGAGATTAAAGCGATAAAACAATGAACATGGAATAGAATCATCTTGAATCTTACAAACATGGATCATCATGAATCAATTTCCCATGAAAATCAAGGAAACTAATGGGCCCAGTGGTATTTTATCTAGGAACTAAGAGGCGTTTGTTTTGTTTTGTGTTTTTTTTTTAAAGACAGTATGTTCCAATGAATGAAGCAGCGCTAGGATTTCCATCGTTGTTTCCTGGATGAACATCGCAGTCCACTCCAAAACTGGAGGATACCCAGAAAACTATGGCAAATAAATGTGACACGGATGACACCCGGCACATGGTCAGTTAGATCCCAATTATGGTTTGTTACATCCCACGATTTCCAAGGAATGTTGCCCACAAATATTTGGTGTTGCTCAAAGTTCAGCCTGGGTTTTCTATGTTTTCCTCCAGTTTTCCATGGTTTTCCCTTAGTTTTCCATGGGTTTTCAGTAATGTCAAGCCTGTCCCATGGGTGCCCCGCACGGAAAGCCAGCACCGCAGCCCAATTCCAAGCAACTCCAGTCGCCCCCTTTTTTTTCGCCGGCCTTGGCGATTCCACAAGGATCTTGAGGAGAAGCTGGCTGGTTAATAGCATGTTCCAATTATACAATATTTTTAACATAGGATCCATGTAGGACATGCTATATATGGTAACCCATAGGTTAATGGTATATGAACATCTTATACCATATATGGTTAATAGCTGGCTGGTTAATAGCATGTCATATTATATAACCGATGACGGATCCATGGTTCTGCTATATATGGTGTGCCATGGATCCCATCAATATACCCCCTTTTATGTTAGCATATATACCACACATGGATGGGTAATATTAAAATATATTGCTAATAGTCTAATAGTTAATAGGTTATGATTACGCACAGAACACGACTTTTGCCCGGAACCTGTAACTTCTCGCACGAAACGGACCTTCTTTTTCATGGACCCCCAGGAAATCTGCGAAGAGTTGCTACCGCCGATAATGATGAAAATATAACAATATATAATATATAGGAATAACAACTTTCATAATCATAATAGGATAAGAACGATAGGTTCTTAATAGGATACTGTAATTCTCATGATAATAACTTGATAATGATGGACCAATATAATATTTCCAACAATTGGACAATAACTTGATAATTGGTTAAGAACGGGATTTCTCAGTTCATGGACTATGGTAATCCCCAATATCTGAATCTAAAGGGTATGTTAAGAACCCCTGTACTTATCATCAACCAAGAGGGGTTTTGAATACTGCTCAAATCTTGTTAAAATGGTGAAACATTTGTTACAAGAACTAGCTTTGACATGCCACAAGGACCCAGCAGGAACAATAAGACATGATGATAATGAAACAACAATAGAAACACAACAAAATCAAACATTCTATGTACATAGTACATATATAATTATATATATACACATACTGCATGTATGTATGTGTATATACATACGTATATATATATGATTATATATCATAGACTTGCGGCATCCCCATTTTCAGGACTTTTGCTTGGTATGAGCTCTATTCGGCACCCACGAACCATGGTCGGGATCCCCCACATACTTCATCACCTCCTTGCCGCATGGAGATGCTGAGGGGTACATCATCTGTCCCACAATGGGGACCAAACTTAACAAACATCAACATAGCCTCAGCAATTTAGCCAAGAAGTAGCGTTCAAATCATCACAAAAATATACAAAAATCATCAAATCATCATGAAACACAACTTGCCGATGTTTTACCACCATAAGATTTCATGATGCTACGTAGTTCTATCTTGCAAATTCTTTCAAGGGGTAAGTTACAGTGTGTTGATCTACTTGGTACATGATGTATTTATGGCCAAACTGCCAAAATTTCGCCGAAGACTGGAAATGACATCTGCTTATTTACCACCAAGAAATTTTAGCCAACTATTTTTCTTGGGGTGATCACAATTGGGGGGGCTGGTAGTATCCCCATGATTAAAATGGCTGGACACACAAGTCCACCTCTGTAATCCTCTTTACTGCTTGATATCAACTCCCACAATGGAACCAACTGGTTCTTAAACTCCGATAAATCACTACTGTTCATGATCATCAAAAGTTGGGATTCACCCACTATTGGAGCCAAACTCATGAAATGGGTATATATTATGTTGCCATCATTTCAAGATCATTTACCCAATTTTTTCCGGGTGAATCCCAACTTTTGATGATCCCATCCCCCTAATATCAAAACCTCCACCATGGTTTCTGGGGAGTGTGTCATAGGGGGAAGGGATAAACATGATGACCATCTACAATATTGTTTTAAACATAGCTATGGAAAATGGCCCATTTCTAGATGATAAATATGATGATTTACCTATTAAACATAGAGATTTTATAGATGTTTTCAATTTTTCCAATAAACATGGCGCAGGTATTTCAATTAGATTTTACCATATTTTACCTATCTATCTATTAAAAATGGTGATTTTCCAGCTCGCAAAGACTTCAACGTTTCCGGTCCCAGGGGTGGGGTCGCCTCTGCAGCGACGAATGCGGCAGGCCAAACACCAATGGCCTCACGAGAGTGACGTAATTAATTCTTTTACGATTGATCGATATTTATTTACTCTTTTAATGTCTGTATATTTATCTATGTATCTATGTATTTAGGATTTATCTTTTTATGACATAGCAGATAGACGCAGATACAGTATGTATACATGGCATAAAACAAATAAAAACAAGTACATATGCAGTATGCACAGTATTCATCCCCAGGTCGCACCCCGTAGACATCGGAGACATCGCTGTCGCCCATCACAGGGCTCAACCACTTGGCCGGGACCTGGGTTTTTGTTGACCGTGGAGATGAACAGCAATGGATTGTAACTATACTAATCAGAGTAACTATATAGAAATTATACTATATAATGTATACTAAACTATAGTAACCAGAGTAACATGTAACGTAGTTATACATATAATTATATATACTAACCAGAGTAACTAACTATATGTATAGTAACTATACATGTATATATATAATTATATGTATATATAGAAACTATATCAATGTGAAGAATTGATGAGTAATATTCCATGTCCATAAATACTGATGATAGATTCCATTATTGATTATAACCATTAATATTCCACGCACATATTTCTGGGTAAGTAAAACAAAATCGCTAATCTGAAACTTGCGGCCATTTGGGGATAATTCCCCGATTCCAGTGAGGTCACAGTGAGGTCACTATAATTTCGCACATATTTAGGGGGCGATGGAATAGGGGTGTAACTGATGTAAACGGATGGGGCAGTAATGATACTTTATGGGATACTTGTTGGAGTATGTGTGGATATATATATATATAGATACAACATGAATGAACCCGGTGTGACTATAAGATACTATAACTATATGTTCCTCCCCATTTAGGGTGGTTTGAACCATCAGTTTTACCACAAGGAATGACCAGCATTTGTGGTTGGAACGATACCCCCAATGGAGATACAACTAGCCCGGTGCTGGTGTAGCACCAATGGGCACAACATGAAAAACATGAAAAACACATCCATAGTAATTAGGGCCATATACATCATCCATAGTTAACTGATATCCACTGAGATGAATTCAAAGTGGCTCGAGTGAGAGAACTTCGATACCACAACACATTTCTGGTTGGTGGTTGAGCCACCCCTCTGAAAAATGATGGAGTGAAAGTCAGTTGGGATGATGATTCCCAATATGATGGGAAATATATGGAAAAATAATCAAATGTTCCAAACCACCAATCAGATTTGATTGTAATTGCAGTTGACCCTTGGGCTTCGGGGACCAGGTCTTTCACTGTTCCATGGATTCGGCGGTCCAGGATTCAACGTCCGTGATGTCACGTGGTTCATGGTGTCACACATCGGAAACATCATGAACCACATATCAAACATCAAAATGATCTCCAAAGAAATATCATAGATCAATTGACACACGGCCATCCCAAAAACATCTTCTTCCCAAGTTGTTTTTGTTGCACCACTCAAGCACCATAGGATCGACACTTCAAACCCGCGGGATCTTCCTCTTTGATCCTGCAGAGCTGACTGTTGAAGACCTTCGCCTCCAGCTCGGCACGTCGTTTCTCTTCCACGCCCACCAGCTTCACAAAACTTCCTTGGAACATTGGAACATGGGGAAATATATGGACCTGTTCCCATTCAAAAAAAAAAATATGATGAAGACGTGGGATGAAGAAATGGTGAGAATGTATTGAAAAGCATTGTTGTTAAATTGTTGTTGCTGTTTGATCATATAATTTAATCATCAACCCACAAAAATCTGACATGTGGCCATTTTACTGAACCAAAGCTCGATTGTGAAGCTCCAGCGAAACATGACCAAAGAGGTGATTCAACAAATCCCATCGATCCAAAATCTCCCATTCGCAGCCTTCACAGTCGATCTTTAACAGATCTATGGCCCCCAAACCCAGCGATGCCAAAATCTCCTCAGATGGCAATCTGGAATCTAGGGAAATATGGAAAATGGTGCTGAATTCGCGACTTGGAATCTGAGATTTTAATGATAAGCATCCAAACATACCAAACCATCCAACATGGAGTCGGAGGTCAACAAAACCAACAACGTCACTAGTTCTGGGGGGAAACTAAATGGTATATATATATATATAAACGCGCAAATTACGGTAAACAACAAAACAGTGCATCGTGTTTTTTTTCCCAAGGAACACGTGGAAAGTGATGGAAAATGTATCTTCTACCAACCCATTACCTATCTATTTTCCCCACTTATTCTGGGTTATTAGGCTTTATACCCCACGCCATTATATCCTCCAGAGCATGGTTGGTTGAACACCATGTTTTCATCACTTTCCAAGAAACCTAGCAATAGATTTGGTGGTCAATTCCTTCAAAATCATTTATTTGAATCTTACTCATCGCCCAAGGGCCATACGTCCGAGCAGATTTGCCCATGTGAGTTGTTTAACTTCTCAAATTGTACGCCACATCATAATCAAAAAATAAACACATTTCAATTTATTTCATCACATGATCTGTCATGTTTCCATAATTCTCCATGATGTTCCATCATTTTCCCTTGTGTACCCTTTGGTTATTTCACATAACAATGGCAAATGGCCCACTTATAGATGATCAACATGATGATTTAACATATGATTTACCTATTAAAAATAGAGTTTTTATAGATTTTTCAATTTTTCCAATTCGCCAGGTTCAACAACCAGAGGGTACTTCCCCAATTGAAAAATCACCAGGTCACCGCCAAGGACGCCGCCGGTGCATCGAAGACGTAGTCGCTGCCCGCCGGTGCCACCGTAGCGTCGGGCCGGACGCGGGCGGTCCACACGCCGCCCGCGGCCGTGGTGGACAGGCGAAGCGAGGAATCGCTAGAGATGGCCAGGTTGATGGGCCACACCTGGCCGGTGGATGATTTGATTAGGAGTCAAAACATGTTGGATGGATGGCATCTATGGAAATAAAAGTGGATAGAACATGATGGCATTGAGAACTGATTGGATGATTGGATGCTTGGAGGATGGGATGAGGATGAGGATGAGGATGAGGATGATGATGATGATGATGA
>Ga0126342_10014848_pt1 | contig 13705 bp, 10 predicted proteins | sample Cyp1metagenome_FD_92528 | JGI IMG/M metagenome (GOLD analysis project Ga0126342, IMG submission 92528) | Coral microbial communities from Lord Howe Island, Old Settlement Bay, Australia - Cyphastrea 1 metagenome | ecosystem: Host-associated > Invertebrates > Cnidaria > Coral ...
CCGGAGGGTCGAAAAGTAGGCTCGCTAAAGCGGCGGGTGCGGAGCCAGCTGGCCAGATGAGAGATGAAAAATTGCACGCCGTAGTGGCGCGAAGCACATTTCCAAGTCAAAACGCACAAAGCACCTCAGCTTCGGAGCACTTTTAGAAGTTGCGACGTCGAAAAAGTGCACGCCGTTGTGGTGCGAAGCACATTTCGAAGTGAAAACAAACCATGTCCGGACCACTTGTGGAAGTTGAGATGTTGAAAAAGTGCCCGCCGTTGTGGCGCGAAGCACATTTGCAAGTCAACATGCACAAAAGACTTCATTCTCGGACCATTTTTGGAAGTTGAGATGTCGAAAAAGTGCACGCCGTTGTGGCGCGAAGCCCATTTCAAAGTCAAAAGTGCAAAAAACTGAGGGGTACGGAGCACTTTTGGACGTTCAGATGTCGTTTTGCGTGGCAGTCGCAGGGGATTGTGTACCTTGTCAAAAGTGAGGAAAACCTGAGGGGGTTATGTAGCAGTTTCAACTACAACCACCACTACACTACACTACACTCCGCTACACTACAACTACAGCTACAACTACAACTACATTACGCTACTACATTACACTATATACACTAATTACATTACACTACAACACATTACACTCCACTACACTCCACTCCACTCCACTACACCACACTACGCCCAATTACACCACACTACACTAAGTACAACTATAACCACGCTACACTACACTAATTACACTACACTAAACTCCACTTCACTGCACTTCACTACACTCAATTACACTACACTACAACTACAACTGCACCTAAAACTACAGGTACACCCCATTACACTACACTACACTACACTACACTACACGACTTGCATTACACTACGCTAATTACATTACACTACATTACACTACACTCAATTACACTACACTAAGCTACATTACACTACACTAAGTACAACTACAACTACAACTACACCATATATATATATAAATATACTAACTACACTACACTCCACTACATTAAACCCCACTACACTCAATTACATTACACTCAACTACACTACAACTACACCTACCACCACAACTACCACCACAACTACCACTACATAACACTACGCCACACCACACCACACTACACTACACTACACTACACTACACTGCACAACACCACACCACACCACACTGCACTGCACTGCACTGCACTGCACTACACTACACTACACTACACTACATTGCACCACAATACACTACAACTACAAATACGCTACTTTACACTACACTACACTAGACTACTTTACACTACCCTACATTACAGTCATTTCACAACCACAAATGCAACTGCAACTACGCTACAGTGATTACACTACACCACAACTACAATTCCACTACACTACAACTACAACTACAACCACAGCTGCACTACACCACACTACATCCAGCATTTGTGGGTGAGGCGACCGACCAGGTGGCCACTGCAACCATTGTAACCACTCCAAAAAACACAACTCCAACCACCTTTCAGTCCATCAGTGGATTCGCTCTGCCATCCGTGATTCACAACAACCAATCTCTCCTATAGGTTTCCTGTTTCTGAAACTTCCGCCACCGCCTTGTGCGGCACCACTAGTAGTCTTGCCCCTTGTTTGGCAGGGTCTATGTTTATTTACTGGAGGGTGTAATGTATAATTGAAGGGTATTTGTATATTTGCTGAAGGCTTGTTGTCTTTGTCGAATCATGGGTTTGATACAGGTTTGTTTGGGCCATAAGATGCACACTTTGCCTTTGATAGTTGAAGAGCTAGCAGTTCCCGGCTGTTAAAGGATCGGGTTCTCGAAGAGTGGTCACCTCTATTGGCCGATTCAGGCATATTGGGATTGCGTATGTCTACACTGACCCAGCAAATGCTCAAAAAGGGCCTGCTGAAATTTACGTCAATAGTTTCTTTCCCATCCCGCTTTGGAATGATATATCCCTCTGATGGACCTTAATTTGGGATGGCACCACCAATCAACCAGGGTCATGGCATCCTTCAGCTGACCTTTTTATGTTTGCAAGTGCTGTGCAACCAGTTCACGCCCGTCTTGATATGCAGCTGGATCATCCTAGAACCCCAACTTGGAGGAGAATTCCATCCACAACTGGTTTATACCATTTAGTCTGATGAACCATGAATGCAATAAATCTATATAAATCTACCATTTGGATCCATTTGGGGATGTGTTTTTTTTTTTTTGGTATCTATAGCGTGCTATATGGCAATATGGGTTATGGAGGACAATTTATGGTTGGGTTTACCATATGACAGACTCTGAGTGGATCATCCAAGAATTTCAAAACTTGGCCGAGGAAAGTACCACGTCCAAGTCGAGGACTTTGAGCGTTTCACCGTGCCCATTCTGGACCGCGTGCTGAGTGAGAGCGCCAATCAAGAGACTGTTCCTTGGTGAAAGAAGCAAAACTTATTTAGTATATTCCAGCAAAAGTAGAAAAACATATTATTTATGTTTAAGCATGTGTCATGTTAAGGATGCAGTACATATTGATAATATATTTGTATATATATATATACATATTTGTATTATATATGTTATATATATATATATCATATGTATATATATATATGATATATGCGTATATAAATATATACATAGCAATATATATATAGTGTTATAATATGTGAAAATATGAGATACTATATGCATCATGATGTGCATACACGTTTACATACCCAAGTAAATATGTGTAAATACATACATACATACATACATACATACAGACAGACAGACAGACAGACAGACAGACATACATACATACATACACACATACATACATACATACGTACGTACGTACGTACATGCATACATGCATACATGCATACATGCATACATGCATACATGCATACATACATACATACATACATACATACATACATACATACAGACAGACAGACAGACATACATACATACATACATACATACATACACACATACATACAAACATAGATACATACGTACGTACGTACATGCATACATGCATACATGCATACATGCATACATGCATACATGCATACATGCATACATACATACATACATACATACATACATACAGACAGACAAACAGACAGACAGACATACATACATACATACATATGCACACACTTGCACTTCTCAGTGTATTCTCCAATACCCCACCATGGTAACTGGAAATTCGGATTCTTGTCAGGTGTCGGAAGTGGCTGACAACAGTGGGAGATTCCAGCTGAAGTCTGGTTGATTTTAACATCTAAATATCCTAGTGGATTTCGGCTCATGAGTCGTCAAATACCTGCCAACATTCCAACATGGAAACCAGAAACCTTCAGTGTTCAAAAGACGTTTATCTGCAAAGGGTACCAAAGGGCAACCAAAAAATGTGTTTTTTTTGCGGATAAATGTGTAGCTACATAAACTTCCAGTCTGACATGGTCCGGCCTCTCTTTCCCAACGTGTTCACAACCTATCCCCAACCTATCCCACAATGGATCCCAGCAGATCTTTGTGTTCGACGAGATCGGCAAGATGGAACTGCTCAGTCGCGACTTCATCTCGAGGGTTCAAAGGCTGTTGGAGAGCACGAATCCCAAGTTGCACGTCCTGGGACCCTCGCTTTGAATCAGCTGGAAGTCAACCCCCCAAAGGTGACCTGGCTCGCCGGGTTTAAATGTGCAGCCGGTGGTGAAAGACTCGCCCTTCCATAGAGCCTTCGTTATTTTTTAAGGTCAAACATTGAAAAGGGATATATGCATCAGCCTTGCATTACCCACCTGACTGGGTTGGTTGTATACCTCGATGTTTCCCGATGATTTTTTCCCACACAGTGCATATTGACACCTTTCGGATTCAATCCCCATGAGCTAACATAAATCATCATCACAAATCCATAAATCCCATTTTCCCGTTGAAATATCATATCACCATTGGCAATATTAATCCCCATTTTTTTACGTGTTTTTCTCTTATGAATCCCCATTTTTTCATGGTCATCCAGTGACCATTTCGGTTGCTGTGGGCGTTTTTCACCCCCCCGAGGCACCGTGGCGGTCGCCGGGGGTGGCTTCATCGCTCAAAGTAAGCGGCTCCGCGGCGTGGAACTGGTCGAGATCAGCCAAGCGGACCGCGACGCCAAGACCGACGCGGTGGCCGCGAGGTTTTTGGCCGCCGGGCAGGACCTCCACTGAACTCAGCAAGGAACGGGGGATGTGTGTTGTAGCTGATTATGAGCAAACAGAGGTTAATATATATATATATATATACTTGGAATGAACCGGAAATGAAGATTAACATCTATAGTTGGTTTGATGTTGAACGTGGACCTAGTGGTTGGATGTTCATCACAGTCAAGGAGCGAGTATAAACCATATGGGAGTGTTTGATAGTGTTGGGAAAAGAGGCAAAACCCCACAGATTCGAAATGGTTTGACAATCTCCGTTTCCATCTAGGATGACATTTGTTTGGGAATTTTGATTAAAGGAAACACACTCGTAGGTAGGCCTCTGTTGGCTTCCCCCTCTAGCTTTGGAGCAAGCATGCACATTGTAGCCCTAGCCGCCAGGCATATTCTTGAGCAGCGATATGTGGAATAGACTCAAATTACACATGGTTTATTCGCCATTGCCAACAGTTGAGATGACTTAGAAGTATGGGGGAATGATGGTGAGGAAGTGGGGCAAAATTCAATCAGTTTGAATCAGAAGAAATGCGAAGAAAAAGGATTCAATGAGTTGCAATGGGGAGAAACCTTGGACACTTCATGAGATTTCAGATGTATACCCTGCCTACAAGAAAATGGTCGTTGGCAATTGAAAGGAATGGTTTTTCATCCGGAATTGTTGTTGGGTTATTGGACCCCACTATGCGAATTAATTGCCAGAAAAACTACATCGCAGAACCGAGATATGTTCAGCCCTCACAGCTCACTACAGCTCACCCTCCCAGATTCCACTGGCATGATCCTCAATATATCAGATTACATTAGTATGGAAGTGACCAATATGTGGGTTATATTCCCATGAGATCTCTAACTTCGAGTGTTGAGATGTCTGAATGCATTAACCCATCCACCATCCATCCTCTCACCGTTGAATCGGTGATGCATCCATATTTCATATATAACTATAAATTATATATACATACATAATACACACACACATGTACCGCATATATATATATTATATGTATACATACAACGTTATATTTCACATATCCCATCAATTGATCACAACAACCCGGTTGTTCCATGTTCCAACTTTTTCCAAGCGAAAACTGGGCCCAGGACACCGGTCCACCTGCTCCAACCGGCGGCGCTCCACCGGGCCGGCCGAGCCCGGCGAATCCAAAGGGCAGCCGGTGGCGGCCCAAGGCCAAAGTAAGTCCGGCGCAGGCAGGGGCCGGTGGATGGCTGAAATGTTAGCGTAGTTGGTTGATGAATGTTGATGATGGATAATAGATCCCATTAGAAACTCCCATGGATTTAGATTCTATGGGATATCTGGATATTTAGATCATGGGATATATTTAGATAATATCTGTTGACCCATTACCCATATATGCTCCATGGGGCTGGAATATGAATCGCAACATGTGCCCAACATAAATCACCCAGTTATGTAGGTAAATATACCATACATGGAGCATCTGGGTTATATATCTCATTTTCCACTATATATATGATATATCCTCGATAAACCCAAACGGTAACCAAGTGAACTAAATCAACTTGTTTTTTTTCTGGATTGCAGTTGAGGTCTGCTGGCAGGGGCCTTGGAGGCTGTCCATGTCCATTTTCAAGCCGAGCTAAGGACACAGCACAATTCACTCCTCCAGAAAGAAACAACTTTGCAACTGGAGAGACTGGGAATGCATCACTTGTTGCCATGGGCAAAGCTGCTTATGGACAGCTTGGCGGAGGCTTGATCTTGGGGAACGGCAATGGAGGCTTTAGACTCAAAGAGTATGGTAACTTTAGTAGATCAGTATAGACTTAATTTCTGCAGTGGTTACTTTGCCAGACAATGACAAAGACACAACGTTGCAGCGTTTTTTTTTTGCACGAAACCGTACACAAAAAATACACATGCCATGTTCAAAAGTCTGATCCAGTGTGCCCAGTCGGGGATGGTCATCCATTTTCACAGTGAAATACCAATACCCAGTATACAACGATTCCCCAATGATGGTATGTACCCTCTGGTAATTTAACATAGCTATTGAAAATGACCCATTTATAGTTGATTTACTCATTAATAATGGTGATTTTCCATAGTTATGTTAAATTACCAGAGGGTATATGCCATAGCACTGGACCAGGCCCTGGCTTGCCCAGTTGCGGCACGCCGACGCCCGGGACGGGCGTCGCGCCCTTGTCTTCGCCGGTGGCCGTGTCCTGTGGCTTTGACCACACGGGGATTGTGGCAGAGGTGCGCCGGGCTCACGCGATTCTGGCCCCAAAGATGTTGGTTTTAGACCCTGAAAGTCAACTGACTCATTTTACCGGCCATACCCATATGATCCTTGTATGGTATATTTACCTACATCACTTGGTGATTTTTAGGGTAAATGTTGGCAAATATACCATACATGGAGCATTTGGGATAGTAGTTGTGATAATTTGACAATACTCCACAATTATGATCAGGGGTAAAATGAGTCATTGGGATTCTGGGATTGGGATAATTAACGTTTAAATTGAAAACCTATATATAGAGAATTTCATCCACAAAAAATTGGATGATGTGGTCATTAACCACTATATAAATTGTGTGATATGTTGATGGATTGATGGTTGGTTGACCCCGCATTTTCGCTGATGTTATTTATATACCTTTATCTGGAGTGCTGAAACTGGTGGGCATCCTCTGGTAAATGAAAATAACCATTGAAAATCGCTGTTTTTTGAGGTAAATTATCTAGACATGGACCATTTTCTATAGCTAAGTTAGTTTACAGGTGGCATATTTCCTGCACCTTTACAGGACGGCCTCTACTTGTTTGGCCGGAACAACCGCGGACAGTGCGGGCGTCACGCCAGCGGCCAAAGAAGGGAGAAGGAGCCTCCAGATTTCTCGGAAGATGTGGCGTGCCTTGGACAAGAAAGGTGAATTTACCCCCTTCAACTATGAAGGTTTCTTAAGTCGGGTTACCCCCAGTCATGAGCCATTTTGGTTTGGGATTTTCCATTCTTTTCCATCCATTTTGGGGTACCCCCCATTATGGAACCCCCCATATAGTGCAGAGAGTATATGAATCCCTTGTATGAAACGGCCCCAAACAAAGCCATGGTAACTAGTAGGGAATTTCCACATAATTGGGGACAATTTAGGGGGTGTTTAATATTAGATAATAATATCAGGTGGATGGGATAATTGTTGAAATTTAGCTAACAATCATATCTGATTGAGATAAGGGTGTAAACCCAATGATAAATGATAATACCCGGGTTAGGGTATATACTTGTTTTCAAAATGAACCCAAATGGCTGCACAGGGAAAAGTCATGAGGTAAATGGGGTATGGCATCTTGTTGGGCGTGGATCTGCATAATTTATAGTAGATCTATATGTATGTATCTTTATAATATATATTAGTACATATTTCCAAATAAATAGGACAGTAATGCACGGTCATAGTGGAATTTTACTTGTCTGTGGTTTAGGAGGTTGCTAGATTTGTTCCTTGGGCATCTGAGTACAGTATGATGGAGGTTTGAACCCAAAGCTGGTCATCATTCTCTCCAGGATTGCAATCTTTGGGTTAGCTGATCATCATTGACTTGATTTTCAATTATATCCAAATCCCATAAACTTTGGAATATCTTAGAATATCTTCCATTTTTGATCATGTTTCTTTTCCCTTTAAGTCGTCACATTTCCCATCACCAGGTCACTGCACCCCGACACCGCCACACAGGTCTCCACGGCCCTGTGCCGTGCCGAGCAACGTCCGGGTGAAGGCTGTAGCCTGTGGCGGGGAGCACACTTTGGTGTTGACCGAGGACGGCCACGTCTTCGGCTGTGGTGACAACTCCTGCGGCCAGCTGGCACTAGGCTGAAACGGAGACTGGGATGGGATTTGTTGATGCTTGAAATACTGCTAAAATGCTGCTGAAATAACCTTGCACCAAGTACAAGGGGTGGTGTCCCCCCATGTATACAGTAAGTTGGTTGAAAACCCCTTGAACTACCGTCATAGTCCAATTAAACCCATAAGTTAACCTCGTCCGAAACCAACTTGATCCCATCCTCTCAATATTAAACACACCCGAAATGGTCCCAAATATGGAGGTTTCCTGAAAGAGGGGTACCCCCAAATCATGCATTTTAATGGTATTCTCCAGTATAAACCATCCATTTGGGGGTACCGCCATGGAAATCCCCATATGTGTAAACTAAACCATGGTTTCTAGGAAGAACCGCCTTGTAGGTGCTGGGTCTCCAAAGATGTCTGCGCAACTGGAGCGCTGTGTCAAGCTGGGCCCGGCTGACGCAGTGACCGCGGGTTTCAAGCACAGCGCGGCGCTGTGCGGTGACGGAGGGCTGTATTTGTGGGGAGCCAACAATCAAGGTGTGGCAATGTGCGGCGTGATCTGTCGGATTTTTGGATTTTATTCAAGTGAAATAACTGATTAGGTTTGAATCCACTATAATATATTATAATGTTAAATGTGCATGTGTACCATGAGCTTGTTTTATATTTGATAATTTCTTTCCGCAACGATTCCCATTTCCAAGTTGTTTGCAAATTTAAGCTGAACATGAAACATATCCTCGAGGTGCAAGGTGGGTCAGCTGAGTGCTGTCAAGCTCAGCAATTTTTATTGTTGAGATTGTGAATTTCCCAATACTATTTGGCTCAATGCAATTGCAAGAAGACACACTTGTCAATATTTTATGTTTTTTATGGTTGGTTAGTGAATTTTAGACCCCATTTTGATTTGGTTCAACTCCCTATGTCAGTATCATCTTCTCAGCTAGGTCAGCTGGGCTTGGGTCGGCGTCAGAATGCGGTCCATGAGCCGCAGATCTTGGACGTGGGCGAAAAGGTCCGCGCGTGCGCCTTGGGTCGCTGGCACTCCTTGGCCGTCACTGTGACATCGATGGTTTGGGCCTTTGGCTGGGGGCGCTTTGGGGTGTTGGGCCAAGGAGATTTTACAGCGCCTGGAATGCAGGGAGATGTCTGGTTGGGATACGATGAACCAACAAGACTGATCGGAAAAGGGGATGTTAAAGATTGAGACATATTGAGAATCAAAGACGAAACAACCTGAACATGGGTTCTAAGCTGCACCACTCCTCTCTGTTGTAGAAATTATTTGAGCTACACTAGCTGTTTATAAGTTATGAATCATAGATGATTAATGATTATTAAACAGCAAACAGGGCTGCATGCGCATCAATTTCAACTACAAGCTGTAAGGACAAAATCATTGATAAGCTATCATTCTTACTCGTAGTTTAAATTAACTCACATCATCCAGTTTTGGGAGGCTTTTTGAGCCGCAGCATTGCATTCATACTCATTAGTCATTAGTTTATTATTTTGCCTGTATACCTGGAATGATGGTCCCAAGGACGTTCCTGTTTGGTCAGCAAAATTGGCACACAACCACCAACTAGACCCCATGTTGGGGGGGCTACTCCCCAGAATAAACCTCAGCAATGAACAACCTGTTTTTGAATCCAAAATCTAGTTCCAACCCACGATTGAAGAACTCCTGTTTGGTTGTTAGGGGTACCCTTTTCCAAAGTGTCTCATCGTGTTTTTTTTCGCAAACCCTTGAATCGTCCAAATATCAAGGAATTTCGTGGATTTGTCATTGCGAGCTTAGACACCAGAGAGTTTCAGGGTGCCTTCCGTCCACATACTATATCCGAAATAAAGGCCAAAGAATTGGTCAGCTTGAACTACAGTAACGTTATAAACTATAATATATAATATGACCTGGCTGTTTCTCGGCATTGTGTTCTGATGTTTTCCGGGCCCTCCCCATTGAACCCTGAGGATCATCACCATCCAGTGCGTGTGGAGGGTCTACCTCTGCCCGTGCACCACATAGCCTCGGGTGCTGTACACTGCGGTGCCATCTGTGGGTCCTCGCGGCAGTGCTTCATGTGGGGCCGCGGTAGCCTAGGACGCTGCGGCATGGGAGAGAGCAATGTGCTGAAACCCAAGGCCATCCCCAACTTTGAAGGTGCCATGCCCAACTTTGAAGGTGCCATGGCAGAGGATCACCTGGGAAGGGGATATTGAACCATCAAACATGGGTTCAGAAAATAAGGGAACTTGGGCATCAACAATACAGATACAGCTTTGTTGGAAGGTCAAGGGGTTCTTGTTTTGTTCATATCTACCCTGGAATACACAAGCCAACCAAAACATGTGTTGTGCTTACACGGGGCAAGTATCCTTTGCATTGAGCCCTGCAGATGGACTGGTCAGATGGACTCGTCAGCTCATGCAAGGTGAGGCCCCCAATTGTTATAAACCCCATAAACTATTATATAGTCATAGTTGTCTCACATTATATCACATTGTATCATATTATATCATGTGATATCCAGTTAGAGCCTCAATAAACCACCATCAACCGTGCACCAACTGCATGAGGGCCCTTAAGTGACCCTGGTGATGCCCCAGGCCTTGCCTCCTTGGTCTTGGGCGGCGATTTCTCGGCTGCTGTCAGCACAGCAGGGGACTGGTGGCTGTGGGGCAAAAACGAGGAAGGACAGCTGGGCTTCGGTGAAGATCGCGAGAATCGCTTGGCACCCTGCAGATCACATGCTTTGGCCGGCTTCAGCAGCGTGACTATGCATGCTATGCATGTGACATGTGTGTCACCATGTGGTTTTCGGGGTGGTAGTTGGATGATGATTGTGTTGCATGTGTATATATACATATATACTGTATATAACTTCCTTGGGACAAATAATTTAATGTTAAATAGGTTTTTTCCTTGGCCTGGTCGGCCAAAACTTTGTCCAACCTAACAAGTCATAATTACATTACATAACTCACCTTCCTCCATGGCTAAGGACACATCGCTCTTGGAGACTGCCACGCCGTGGCATTCCGCTGATGTTTTCACATGGTACTTTTGGCGACAATCAGACGCCCATTTTCGCTGGCGTGCCATTGCCAGCCACGACACAGAAAAAAGGGATGATGATGCCGATTGATATCGACATGTTTACTGGATGTTGCTGATTTACCACCCCATTCCTGTGTCTTATATATATATAGTGTCCAATTAGGATACTTACAAAGTTGTGAACATTTACACCATTTTGGATGTAAAATTGCATCGTTTTTTTTGTATCGCATACATGGAGGGTATGGGTTGAAACCAGCAATCAGGACATATCAGGACCATTGATTCAATATCCAGGCCTGTTTGGGTCAATATCCCCATCATCATATCCATTTCATAGCAGCGTTTTACCACTTTGCTGGGTAAGCGAACTGGATGGCTAGTTTAGTACAGCTGATTTTGTTTGTTGTTTTTTTAGCAGAATCTGTAAGTTTAGATCAACATTCCCATTTGCATAACCTTTACATCCCCACTGTAAAAAAAACACTATTTTTTTGCTGTAACACATATTTTTATATATGTGCTAATCCACCTTCTCAAACAAATGCAGCCACTCTAAGAATGGCCATTTTTTCTGTGTGACATGTTTTTTTTTTAATGGGTTTCTCTGAAAATCGGCGATCTCAAATAGTCCACATTCATCCACTGGTTTCCATGATCATCCCACGTACCATCTGGTTATGACTAACAGTTCGTCATGGAAAATCACCATGCTATTTATAGGTAAACCGTCTATTTCGATTAGGGCCATCGAAAAACCATGGCTATGTTAGTCATAACCAGGTTGGGTAATGCACCAAGGAAAACAGACAACCAGCTGGCCCCAGGAGAATGCCGCTGGCAATGTTTCCGAAGAGGTCACCAGCTGCGCCAAGTTTTTTTGCCTTCAGGCGGATGGAAGGAGAATCAATGGAGGTGTCGACTAATGACTAATGAGTACCTGAAAATGGATAGCTTATGAATTTTAGAACATCAATTTAGGGATCATCTTTGGGTAGTCCGATTGTCTGAATTGATTTTCTGAATTTAGAATGGAACATCCGAAAACAACATGGATGCTTTGGGAGTACCCTGGTACTTTATTTTTTGGGAAATCAAACAAATAGCCCCTGAAAACCATGGTATTTAGTATCGGATCTTACATGACTTATACCCTTGAAACAGGTTTTGCATTGGATCTATTCATGGGGCCCGAGACATTCGGGGAGTATCTTAATATTTAGGGGAAGGGGACAAAATGTTTCAAGGTGCTCCGTGTTCAATTTCTTTATCCGTGTGCTTGTAGATTGTTAGTTGTTGCCTGGTACCTTTGTCAGACGTGGTACATGATGCATTTGAGAGCTATAACAATCAGACTGAACAATTAATAGAATTCAATAATGACTATTAATATTAATAATTAATGATAATTGATACATACTCATAATAGTAAACAAGCACATCACCAGACACAGCAATGATTTGTTCAAGACACATTTGCTATCGTTCCCCTAGATGGTCGAGCATAATATGCTTCACCGATATTTTGGGTAATCTAATCTAAGCTAGCTGGAATATTGACCATTTATGGCCGATGTTTGGTATTTCTCCTTAAAACATGCACATTTCTGAGCCAGGTAAGCTAGGTTTGCTTACCGAAAGGTAGATTAGACATTCTTGTCTTGACTCTATAAATACAATGTCTATGCTGCATATATGCTTTCAACTTTCTATTTCAGGTGGTGTGTCTGCAAAAATCAATTCGATAATCCAAATACCCGGACCTAGTTATATTATACTACATATATATATATATTATATATATCAATTGAATATATATATGTATATATATATATCAATTGAATATACATGTGTATACATATATATATATATATAGGTGAAACCAGCATGTTTCCAATGGAACATGGGCCACCTTCAGAAGGGTCCTTTCTGCAGGCTGAGGGAAGGGAACCTCTGAAGAAGGAAATGCTGCTGGAACTTCGTGAAGGGTCTGGCCTCCCAGAAAACCACTCCATCAGACCTTTGCCAAATGCACAAACGATGTTCAACTGTTGGGAACCAAGGTTGGCGTTCCTGCTGCAAACAATGTGCAAGGCGCAGTGATGTGCCCAACAGGGAGCTTTTTTTGTAATTCCACTGACTGACTGAGGATCTGTCAGGAAGGGGCATTGTGACCCCTGATCCACCGTATTATCTGATTGTGAACATGGCGAATTCCGGCGTCCCAAATTTTTGGAGATCTAAAGTCTCAGAAAGTGGTTGGGGAGACGGGGAGACTAGGCAACTTGGAAAGCCAAAGGCCTAAAGGTTGGGGAGGCTTGGGCTGTTTACCGCCATGGATTGCTATATCATGGTATATCTGATATGCTCATATATGCTCCATGTTTGGACAAACTCATATTGTTTCACCCTTTGATGAATATAGATGTTCTTGATCTTCATTCAAGCGGTAAACTGGCCTCACGCGCATGACCTGCGCATGGCACCTGCAAAATGTTCGAATGCGTAGGAAGACCCTGTTTGTTATAACCTCATTATATATATATTATATATAATTATACATATATATATATACACAGTATATATATATATATA
>Ga0126342_10014849_pt1 | contig 13704 bp, 10 predicted proteins | sample Cyp1metagenome_FD_92528 | JGI IMG/M metagenome (GOLD analysis project Ga0126342, IMG submission 92528) | Coral microbial communities from Lord Howe Island, Old Settlement Bay, Australia - Cyphastrea 1 metagenome | ecosystem: Host-associated > Invertebrates > Cnidaria > Coral ...
GGCCTGGCAGCTGAACCACCATTTTACAATGCCACTCGGGGCCATATGGCCTGGTTTCTGGCAATGCAATTGCCATGACAGGGCAGCTTAGTCAAAGGTGCGAGGAAAAGTGAACTGTGGATGTATATATATATATATAGAGATCATTATATATATATATATATAGATGCATACTTGTAGGTTCAGTGCTTCATGACATTTACTATAGATTTACTATAGTACAAGCCACTTGGATTAGTGGGTTATATCATTTCTGGTATATGGATATGAATGGGATATAACATGAGGAAATGGGGGAAACTTATATAACATTATAGGATATAATCCATTCCCCCTAGGTTTTAAACATGTTTTAAATGCCTAGGAGGTGTGTAAGATAAGGGGGATGGATTCTTGAGGTGGGCGAATTGGGGATTCAGCAGGCAGGGGATTTAGGGGATGAAGACTGGAGGAGGAAGTTGGTTGAAATTGGGAATTAACATGATTAAGAAACAAACTTGAGGATTTAACTGGTGATGAAATATCATGGGGTTCTATGTCATGGGACATAGAACTACTGTGACATTTTTTTTGGGTTTATTCCAAGGCACGTGGCCACTAAGAATCTGGAAATTTGGAGCTGCTGGGGTTCAAAGATGCCCCGGGAGAAGCAACAAATCAGTTCAAGGGATTCCGACAAAACTCGTTGGATCAGGATGTACCCATACGAATCATCGTGTCTTGGCAGAAAAAACGAATCACTTTTCCGGAGCTTTTTCTGCCCTTGGTTATGTATCCAGCAACCGTCCCCAATGAACCAGACACGGGTGGTGTTTTCCACGTGAAGATCCATGCGTTCCATCAACTTTCCACCATTTTCCATGCCCAGATCCATAAGACATCCATTATATCAACAATCTATCTACATATCACTTTAACAAGCACAAAAAATTTAACAAAATATTCCTCAACATTCCTAATTCGAGAATCTGAACCAATTTTCCAACGTTTCTAGGTTAACCGCATCCATTTTGGTTGGTCAGATCCTCATTTTTCACTCTTAAATCACCAGTTTCGTGATTCAGATCCCAGTTTTTGTTAGTTCAAATCATCATTCTTGTAAGTTCCGATCTTTTCTTATTGTTAGACTAGCATTTGTTCAAAGATCCCAATGAGTTTTTCGAAGAATCCATCCTTTTTGGGTGGTGATTCCTAGCGTCCTTAGCGGCCCTAGCGGCCCCCAAGGAGGACCTGGGCTCCGAGCTGGACGCTTTGGGCAGCTCCTGGCGCCACGTCGCCTGTTGCTTCGTGGATCTGGGCGGCGATGCACGGCTGAGCGACGTGCTGCGGGCCCTGGGAAGCCTGGGAGCCGTTGAGGCGCCGGGGCCCCGCTGCGATGGGTCCTTTAAGATGGAGATTACAACCATAAAGTGGATATAGTGGAGATAATATCTGGAGATTATATAACTAATAATCACTAATAAAGTGGATATCATGAAAATGATTGGAGATATCAGTGGATAACTGAATAAATGATGGTTGCTTGTGAAAATTAGTTTGGGGATTGTACTAACTGATATGTTGGGGATTACATCGCGATGCATGAGGGTTTCTAAAAGATTTCTCATGTTAGTTCTATCACCAAAGATGCCCTAGGTACACCACTTATAGTTCTATGGCTTTAGATGCTAAATTAGCATCACTCATGGTTTTTCCAAGAAGTTCCTACTTGGGGGTGCTCCAGATACACTTCGGACATCAAAAGTCGTCTACACATGGGGTATCTGTTGCCGTTTTTGATGACCGGTTAGCGGTAGTTTTTGAGGTTGACAAGCCATGTTTTGCTAGGCTACATCCCATATAGAAGTGGGTGATGATGTGGTTGTTCTCCAGAGATTGAAACTGTTATGCACAGAAAAGTAGCCGGTAAGTAGATTAGTTACCAAAGGACTACTGTATCTTAGTGGAAATGGGTGATCCGCAGGATGCATATTAATCCTACAATTCCGGTGAGTGAACCAACTCAACAATTGGCTATTAAAAGCTGATTTCTAAGCCACAAGAATCCAACTGGGGATATTCCATCACTGGGCTATGAATCATAAGCTTATATTCAATGTCATTTACATGCAAAGATCAAGGAAATCCATATCATCCAGTGATTAGGAGGGAGCTGTTAGGATGTTAGGATCTACTAAGAGTTTTCCAGCCGCATGACAACACAAGAACCGCAAAAACATGGTAAATGTTTGCTTCATCACAGTTTTCGCCATATGAAAAAGGCAATAGATTTGTGTGTTCCCCTATTTTGATACCGAAACGGGGTCTTCAAGGAGCAAACAATCGGATGAAGTTGCTGAAGTATTAGTCGCTCGCGTATAGGATAGAAGGAACATCATCAAGTGGGATGTTTACGCAAACATGGAGAAACATCATTATTTTGGGAGAACGTAGATTCTTGATACGCCAGTGTGTGCTGGGCATCAGAGAGTTGGTAAAATGTGAATAATTGCACAATCCAGCATACTTCATATCGACGAATCTACTTGTTAAGTTCAACTTTTATCTGGCATGCCACATCGTTTTCACCCCGCTGCAACCCCTCAATCTAGTACAATTTTATAGGGCCTAGAAGATGATTTTTCGAATCCAATTGAGTAGTGAAGCATTGCTGCGACTCTATCGCAACAGCCAGATTGGAGGCTGAGAACTGCACGGGGTATGGGTCCAGATTCCACGAAAGGTGACCGTAGGAGCCCCCAAATAGAGGCAGAAAAAGGTTGAATGTGCCGGTAAGTTTCACGAGGGGATGAAGATTTTTCTTCATTCCTTTTTGGGAATTGCTGTCATCCAGCGCATGTTCTTTTTTGTTTTGACATGACCAATTTTTTTATGGCTGAAGCACGGTTGAGCCTATCAGAAAGATCAGGAAATGCGATGAAATGCGAACACATTGCCGCGTCAAGAGTAAATAGTATGATACATAGCCGTATCTATACAATATCCACATTCATATGGGCTCATATCTATTTCTATATCTATTTCTATATCTATGCCTCTGTCTATCTCTCCACACCATTGGATCATTGGATCAACACACCACTGCCTCTATTTGGTCCACGAAAAATTCTGTTCACCTCCATGTCCAAGGCTTCCACCGAAGCTTGAACTGACTGGTTCAAATCCGTATGTAATATATATATATAATATATACTGTGTATATATATAATATATATATATAGTATAATATATAATATAATATATATATATATATATATAATATAATATGCAATATATATATATACAATATATGCATAACTGGTTGGTGGTTTGGAACATGAATTCCAACTTTTCCCCCATAGTTGAGATGATGATCCAATCTGACGAACTCATATTTTTCAGGAGGGTTGAAGCCACCAATTAGATAATGTGTCAAATATTGCGACGTCACGGCAATGATGGTAGGGATAACTATGCCACCATGACCTTATCTTAACTTGGTGAGCTCAATGTATATACAATTAGCCATAATATGTATATATATATATATTTTTATACATACACATTTACACACACACATATATATATTTATACATTTATTTATTTAGTTACTTATTTATTTATTTTCACCTAGAACCCTAAATGATCTCTATTTTGGACGCTTAGCCACTTAAGTCCGAATTTTACAAGTCCAATCTTCCAAAACAGGGGTCATTTGGGTTCCAGCAGGTATACATACACACAAAAAAATATGTGTATATATATATACACATACACATACTACATACATGTGGTTTGGGCATGTTTGGGCATCCACATCAACTTGTACTGTGTATTTCCTAGGGGGCTCTGATTGTAGATAAGACAGTGTTTGATATGCTACGAGAGAAACAACATATAAAGTACCTTGATGGACAAGCATAAATAATGCATGAACATAAAGTAAAAACACTAAACTTTTCAGCAGTACAAAAAAATACAGCCAAAGTTTGCTCTCCAAATGCGTCAGAAGAGAAGCATATAGCACTTGAAAGTTGAAGATGAAAGAACTCCTCCCCAGCTAGCCACTGCTTCAAACAAAGTACAACCACCACCAACACCAACAACAGCAACAGCAACAACAACAACAACAACAAAAACAAAAACAACAAAAGCAAGCAACATTTCTGAGAGAATGTTTGCTTTCAAACTCAAAACAGTTTTTTTTGTATCGCCTTGACTTGATTTTTCCGGCTCAAAGCATTCAAACGCGCAATTCAGACAATACAGATGCCAGAAAGGATGCCGGTTAGGATTTCAGAATAGATGCCAGGATAGAATGCGAGAATAGAATGTCAGATAGAACGTCAGGGTATATATGCCATAGATACTTCCAGATGGTATGTCAGAAACTATGTCAGAACAGTGTGAAAGGGCGGGGATCACTCGAAGGAAACACCTGGCATTCTATCTGAACATTCCGCTGCTGCGCAGCACCTGCACCACCTCAGAGCCGGCCGCGTGGTACAGTATTCCAGCGGCAAATTTTTTGGACATCAGGAGTTTCTGGTGTTCCACAAGCTCTTCATAGACGGGCCCTGTAGAGGGAAACTCCCGTTGAAGAGCAAGGACGACGCTGCTACTTTTCCGGCCGGGGTTACGTATTGGGGGACAGTCACATATGTGCCAGAAGTGATCGCGGACGACTTTGCTAGCCGGCCCGGCCACTACAAAGTGACGTAAAACAACTGAATTTGATTGCAGTGGTGCTAAACCTAAACCCACAAACTGGGGCCGCGTTCTGCAGCAAGGCTGGGGTTTGATCACAGCATTACTAGCTGCCAAGGCAGTCAGGACAGCATGTCCCACCTCGGAAGCAGCAACTGACACAGCAGTAAAGCTCACAGCGGAACCAACGGCCAAACCAGTTCCAGCAAGCACCAGCAGTGCAGATGTTTCCGCAAGATCAATCACCCCACCAATATCAGCATACGCCAGCACCACAATTTACACAGCAGAATGCACCCTTGACTCAGCAACAGGCTAGGCGGCAGATGCAACAGCAAAAGCAATTACCGAGCCAATACCAGTGCCAAGCAGCAAGGTGGTCAGGACAGCATGTCCGGAAGCAGCAGCAGACACAGCAGCAAAGCCGGCAGCGGAACCAACGGCCAAACCAATTCCAGCAAGCACCAGCTGGACAGTTGATTTGAACCATAATGCAAAAATTCAGCTAACAGACATGCTGCGTGTTTTTCAACAAATATGCGCGCTTACCATATGCACAGTGCTTTTTAGAAATGCATGTAAATATGTAAACATACAGTAAAATGAACAAAAGAAAAATCAATCAATCAGTCAATGAATCGATAGATATACATATATATAAATACATATATATATATATATATATAAACGTGGTTTGGTGCATAGCACATTCATTACACACATGCATGTACATAGTTGTACATAGTTGTACATAGTATGATTTCAATGTCCGCGGAGGTGGAATGTCCCATGGCGTGGTGGCCCACATTTTTTTGCCAAGTGATTGGCCATGAAATTGTTTGGGAAAGGCTTCGATTTCCTTGGTTTCGAACATGTGATGGCGACATTCGAGCGGCTTGAAGATGGGCCCATTCCCGCGGAAAAACGGACTCCCCGACGTTTGCGGCGGAAAACGCTCCATATATTTTTGGACATGCCTTGGTGGGACAAACGATGGTACTAGAATCCCAAACAAAAAACTGAGACTTGTGTGGGCCGTCATATATGTTTGAAATTTGACAACTGCATTAGTTTGTTTTTTCTTGGTAAATCAAAACTTCATGAATCAAACCATGGGAACCCATCACACGATCACGTTTTTTTTGATGTGAGAGGAAATGCCAAGGAGGTTTTGACTTGTTTTTCTTGGCAAGTCATCACCCGAAAAGGGCACACATTGATTTTGTCAAACACAAACTGCAAAACAAACATCTTGACTTTATAATAATGGTCAATGATGTTGGTTAATGGTGATTAATGACTGATTGGTGGTTTGGAACCATATACAGATAAGGAGTGGGGTTCTACCGCTATGGCGGGGAATTGGACTGTGAATTGGGGACAAATCACCAACTCAACGCCGTGCTGAAAAGTGGGGCAAATTGCCAGACCTTGCACGTCCCTATTGTTTGTGGTTAGTTCGGTTCTGAACCTGCCCTTCTTTCTGCTGTATCATGACATTCCTCCTTAGATTCCTCAATATGGTGTTTTTTTTTCCCCTTTTCATTGACTACTTCCCAATTTTTGCTGGCGAAACCCTTGCCATTGGTCGGATTTGTCTAGGATCAACGCATGATTTTCTTGAGCAACATCGCATTTTTGTTGATACCTTTCCATTTCAGGTGAAATATCCCAACTGATGTTGGTTGAATTCACCGAGAAATCCATCCTTTTTCCGTCGCAAAGCTGGCCACCAAGGGAAACCCGGCGACAGTGCTGGGCCTGGGCAGTACGATGCCCACAAGGCGGGGATGGGTCAAAAGCCTATCCCCCTGTAGTTCACATCAAAATAGCTGGTAAATGGATGTTCCATAAATCCCCATATTTAGCTGGTGAACATCAAAATAGCTGGGATTTATGGATGTTTATTGCCCTAAAAATATGGTATTTTCATAGGTATTGATCCATAGCCAAAAAAAAATCCCAATAAGAACATGTGCAATGGTATATGTTCCGAAATATCATTTAATGATATGTAGTGGGATTCCTGCAAAATATCGAGATGAAACTAACAGATGATGGGTGGTTGATGACGAGTTCGAGGATGATAAACACTATATTAGGGATCATCACACTCCGTGAACGGGACAACACAGGGTTTCGATCAAAGCAAATTTGAGCCACTAAAGATACCAATAGCGTTGTTGATTTCCATGACATGCCGATGTTTGGATGGGATGAACAGTAATTTGTCATGACTTTTAAAACCATTTGAGGGAACAAATAGAACATATTACTATCAACATTTTCTGGACAATATGGGGATTAAAGGGATTTAATGGGGATTAAATGGGGATTGAACCATCTTTTGTAGGTGTTATCACTGTTAAAACCATTTATAGCAATCAAAAGATGTTCTCTGTGATCACAAATAGAACGTATGTTGATTTGCTATCAACATTTTTGTTTGTTTTTGGCAATGCGAAAGTATTTACAACGGATTGAATTAGCAACATATCGTCGTTTGTTTATAGTTGGAGATTTACCCTTTGGTAATTTAACATAGCTATTGAAAATGACCACATATAGTGGATTTTCCCATTAAAAATGGTGATTTTCCATAGTTATGTTAGTTTACCAGAGGGTAACCATTCTGGGTTTGTCTGAAAAGAAGATACCGGCAGATCTCTGCTGGATTTTCATCATTTTCCCCAGAAAAATTGAGACGCCGTAAAAAGGCTGTGCAATTTTCAGACACAGCCATGTATTGTATCAGAAACAGGACAACATAGGAGATATCGATTCAGATACAGATGTATCTGTATATGTATGTATATATATATTGATGTAGATCTAATGTAGGCTGAGACACAAATATATCTGCTTTTGTGCATGCCTCCAGCTTGAATCTGGCCAAAGGAGGTTGTGCTTGCCGTGAAACTTTGGCAGTGGACATAAATGGGTATGCATCACATTCTTTTAGCAACATATGTGCGAGAAAATTACTTGTGGTTCCTTCCAGTTCGTAAGTGGGTTATAACTTTGAAAACCCCAGTTGTAATTGGACCAGTCCTTTCCCCCACTTATCATTGAGGTCATAAGCCACTTACTAGGTGGGGTGAACCACCAAGTTCGCCGGAGATTGTGCAAAATTTAGATCAGTTGATATTTTCCAGCGTTGAAAAACGAGGGTGTATATTAATGTGTGAATGTTTATATATACATACACTATATACACAATAGTTTTACATACATAAATGTATATATATATATGCATAATTATGCATAATTATATATATATGTATAGATGAATAAGTATGCTACATGTGTGTATGACCCAATAGCATTATACAATACACATGGGTTTGTCCCACATTGATTTCCTTGGATGGTTTTCTTGATGTCAAAAATCTCGACAGCTATCAAGGATTTTAGACATCACCCAACTCCAGATGTTTGTCTGCACATCCAAATCTACCTTAATCTACCCTCTGGTAAATTAACATAGACCCTGAGAATCGCTAATTTTTAATGGAAACTAATCTTCCAACCCCTATCTGGCAGGGTCTATGTTAATCTACTGGAGGGTATATTTAAATCTAACTATGTATCTCCAAATCTATCTCTTATCTACATATCTATCTCCAAATCTATCTCTGGATCTACATATCTATGTACTTATATGTACTTATATAATACCCATTGATCTAAATTGGCAACCCCGGATTAATAAACCCTGATCACTATTTGGCTACCTCCAATTAATTAGTGGTGTCATCTGCTACGAAGGGGTGATAGGCCAATGATCGCCAAGTGGTCTCGCCAAATCCAGGCTTGACATTCTACCTTGGAACCTAAACTGGAGGTACCTACCATATATAAGGTCGATGAAAGAGCTATGTCAGCTATGCAAGGGGATATACCCCCAAATGTGGCTCTATATGATACAGTACCCCCAGTTTAGGTACCTGAAATGGCGACTGATGATATATATATATATATCTATATAAATCTTTATATCTATATCTACATTCTAAACCCATATCTAAATCCAAACATCTATATCCAAATAAGTCTACAGATCTATATACCTACATGAATCAAAAGAATCTATACCCGCCGGTAAACATTTTACATAGATATGGACAACAAACTATAGGTTTTCCACATTAGTGTCATTTTCCACATGTTAGTGTCCGTTGGCCACACCATATCCTCATTATACCACCATTTTTGTTGCTGAAATCACTAAAATCCCAGATTTTGATGTTGAAACCATCAAAAAAACATGTGGAAAATCATCCATTTGTAAACGATTTTCGGCCCCCATGGGTTTTCCACAAGCGATCTTCGTTGAGCGGCAGTACCGGACGTTGGCCAACAGCGCCACCGGTAGCAAGATCAGTCCGTCGCGGCCTCAGGTGGTTTGGTGCTGGTTTTTTGGGGGCCATTTTTATGATGGTTACCGTAGGTTTCCCTCCGGTAAACGTTTACATAACATGGAAAATCACCGTTTTAATGGGCAAATCATCTAATGATCAATTTTCCATAGCTATGTTAGTTTACCAGAGGGTAACATATTTTAAACCCGTATTTTTTCGATATTTTTTATGCTTAGAATTGACAAGTGTGTTTAGTTATTTTTATCATCCACACATTGATTGATTATAGTAGTTGGGAATTTCACTCAGAAACCAGTTTTGACAAGAAAACATGTGGATATCAGGGATAGAGCTATAGCGACCCCAACAAAAGGACACAGAAAATTGTAAAATCGAATCCTGAAAGCACGGTATAGTGAACCTTTGCAAAAATATGGTGGAAACATGGTGAAGTTACCCTCTAATTTTCTGTGGGGGTTCACGAGATTTTACCTTCCACAAAGTCTGGGATGGTAATCATTTGGCTTTTCTTAATCATGTCTGTTGTTTCTTATGAATGATGAGTAGTCATAGTTTTTGTTTCCCTCCGAGTGAAAGCGTTGCAGGATATATCTGATGCTAGCGATGGATCGTCCAGGTTGTCTGGGTTGTCTCAAATCGGGTACATAGCCACCTCATTTTCGCCATTTCGTACCGGACTGAAATGAGGGGGCAAGTGCACCATTTTGGGACATTTGGGATATGATCTCCATCTACATGTCATGAAAACAGATTGCATAAACACGTCTAGTTCCTTACTTTAATTTAACATAGCTATGGAAAATGGATCATTTCTAGTGAATTTTCCCCATTAAACTTATTAAACATGTCATTTCTAGTGAATTTTCCCCATTTTTCACATGGTGGATCTTTCCAGTTCCTTTTTTTGTAAACGTTTAAAACAGAGGCTAGCGCCCGAGGCCGCCGGCCGAGCCAGTGGTGAAGGTCTCCGAGACGCCCGGCCCTGGGCACTACGTGGCGAAGGCCTCGGTTTCGGAACGAGGATCCCAGAGATCCGAAAGGATGCCGAGATTTTTTGGGAGATTTGACTTACTTTTTTTTGGGATAATCTACAAACATCCATGAAGTAATTGAACTTATTTTTTTTTGGGATGATCTACAAAAATCCATGAACTATCACGATTTTTTGGGATACGAACAAATTTTTCTTTGTTTTTTTTGTGGGATTCTAAGTATAATTTGTGTGGAGTCCTAATTTTTGGGCATGTTTTTGTTTGGGAATTCGCCAGCAATGGAGATGATAACTGGGAGTTGTTTTTTTCCGATAGAACGGGACTATAACTGGAATGGGATAGATTTACCTTCTGGTAGTGAGTGAAAGGTTGCTCAGGAAAATCACATTTTTTTTATAAAGAAAAATCATCGAAGCAAATGTGCCATGGCTAGAAAAGCGCACTGTTAAACTACAGGAGGGTAATTTACAACCTCAGTTACCACTGGACGATCACCTAGCGCTCTCAGGACTTGTGGATGTACCACCAGAATGGAGATCACAGACTCAGCTTGAAAACTGTATGCAGTCAATGACTAATTAGCTTGCCAAAAAGTGGGATTATAAAGTGAAGAAACCCACGTACTAAGTGGTTGGGCCACCAAGTAGGGGTTTAACGGTTTAACCATGGAACATTGGGGGTCTGATCAGCAAAACCCTTGGTTTACAATGGTGGAAATTGGGGCTGAACAGCAGAACTTGGGTTTATCAGGGTTTAAGCAGCCAACAATGGGTGTTTTGACTGGCCAAACTTGAAACATCACACAAAAAGTGGGTTTAACGGCCAAGACATGATGAGGTTTGGCATCCCAGGCCTGTATATCAGTATGGAAGTGGGTTGCAAGAAAAGAAGTAGGAGATTTTGTCTCCAAAAATGAGGGCAATCCTTCGGACTTGGGGGTTACTTTCCCTTGCATTTGTGCTGGAATTCCCATATCTGATTTTGCTTATATTATATTTGGCTTGTCTTTAAACCGGGGCACCCCAAAATCTGATGGTCCATCAGTTCATTATCATTTTCCCATGTGGCTATGAGATAATGGCTATGAGATGGGGTCAATCCCATTGTTGAACCCATACCTTCAATGTGAGGCCCCCAAGATAGCTAAGTTGGTGCAAATAACTACAATTTCACTATGGTTTATGGTACTTATAACGAACTAGTTACTGGGGCGGATCTAAACCAACAAACATCACTGGGGGGCCTCCCATACCTTGCCCAATTTTTTCGGTGACTCCAGCAGCCCAATCTGTCGAGGGCATTGCCAATGTCGAAAACCCTCCGAAGATCTATTCCGCTTTCGCTTCGCAGTCTCGACGAGGGTGCTGAATGCTCAGCAGGGGCAATTGCCAGGAGTTGCTACGCTTTTTTCAAGGATCAACTGGGACTTCCCTCAGTAAATTTACATGGATAATATATGGGAAATCTCATTATCTGTAGTTCGCCAGGGTGAGGTGTACAGTTGTGGTGCTCCAACGAAACGGAAACATTTTTCCAAGTGCGACCTGCAGTTTACCAACCAAGATGGCAAGGTGATTCTCCCCGGTCAGTGACTCTACCCTTCGGCAATCAAACATGGCTCGCTGGATTTCTTCTAACTGTTTACTTCGAAAATTCTCCCAGTTATAAACCGGGAATTTCGCATAGGTGGATTTTTCCAGGCAAAAACAAAAACTTCTGCAGGCGCACGAAGCACGAGGACAAGTACGCAGCCGAAATGCCCGGACCCGGGCAGTACGTCCCCAGGTGCCTTTGAGTCACTCCCGGCCTCAACATGGGCTTTTTATGGGCCTGTCAGTTGATGGTCATTTTCACGGAGAAAATATGAGAAAATGAGGTCTGAAACAGCACCTGAAACCATGGGAAAATGTGGTAAAAGCCTCATATCTTCTGGGATCGACCAGCAAAACCTCACAGGGACGCTGCCAACAAATCCTCGCCCAGGATCAACCGGCGGCCCAACATGCGCGAGTTGCACCCGGAGCTTCAATACTTCTGCAGCACTGCTGAACGCTTCAAGGAGGACCTGGGGTGACCTGGGTTATTTTCACAGCAATTTTCACTACAAAATGAACCAATGGATAGATCCATTGGGATCCGTTGAGGACGAAGCGGCGGTGGTGGCCAGCAAGCTTCCCGGACCGGGGGCATATGGCCTGGCTGACGTCAAGAGACAGGTGGGGAGCCTCGCAGCTGGCATCGCAAAATGGGGGAATTCGCCACAAAACTAACCATCAGACATGGGAAATCCATGAAAATCATGGGGAATTCACAATCAATCGGAAAATCATGCGGATTTTTTTTTAGCCACAGAAAAAGTGTCTCATGTTTCAATGGATTTGAGCACCAAACAATTGAGATCAACCATCCAACATGGATGTGAATGGGTTAAATCAACCTGGCATTCTGCTTTCACATCCCAAACATGTTGGCAGCATGGTGGCCATGTTTCGATGTGTATGGCCTTTTGGGGGTTACTTGGTGTCGGCTGACGTGCAAGGGCAAGTCATGTGACTGAAGCCCCTAAAACTTCTCAGTCCTGCTGCACACAGATGTCTTGCTGGGAAACTATGAATGTCTGCCGGTTTTTCCATCCTGTCATATTCATATTTCGTTGGTGAATACTAGTGAATACCACTGTTGCATTGAACAAACTTGTTCAAACTTCTGGGAAGTTATTCATTTGCGACACTGCAAAGTTTCACCGGCTTTTGCCGGTAAAACCATGGCAAAATGATGGTAAAACCCCATGATTTTCATTGGCAAATCTGGCAAAACCCCCCTAAGAACCAGGGAAAGAGCTTCGCCTGGCTCAAGGGCAAACGTTTCCAGGAGTGCAACTGGAATTGGGAAGATCTGGTTGAGAGCTTTGGGGAATAGCGAAAGAACATAGGAAGTGAAGATGGAAGAGAAATCCTTCGCCGCTTTTGACATGTTTCACACGGCTCCAGTTTGACCCAACCATAAACTATAATGTTAATTCTTTTGGGGGTATTGAAAGACCATAACATCTTTCTGGAAATGGACAAGGGATCTGAGGTACCCCGCAAGAAAACAGCGTCAGTGGTTGTCCATGATTGAGAATCTTTCTCGATGTTGTTTGGTTTGCTTATTGATTGGCAGATTGCACCAAGTTGATGCCGCAATAGTACTGTATTGCATGGAAAAGACTACAGTAGCAATTTTTGCCGTTTTTGACATTGCTTTGGCCACTGAAAGGAGGAAGTCTGGCTGCCATTCTTTGTCAGTAGCACCCGCCAGCTCAGCTGGTAGACAAAGATAAATTTGCAGTCCTTGTTCTGATGTCTCTCACTGTAAAAGTTTTTCCTCATTAGTACATCTGAGCAAACTACAAGTTTTGCTCTGACGAGTATGACTCTACATTTTTTTTGCTGTCTGCGGTTTGCAGAGTCTTATTTTTTGGTGATTTTTGCGGATTGCAATCTGATATTTTAGGCTGATGCAGAGTCTGGGACCTTCCGAGCTCAGTGTGCACCGCTGGACCTCAACCTGGGACCTTCCGAGCTCAGTGTGCACCGCTGGACCTCAACCTGGGACCTTCCCAGCTCAGTGTGCACCGCTGGACCTCAACCTGGGACCTTCCC
>Ga0126342_10014850_pt1 | contig 13703 bp, 15 predicted proteins | sample Cyp1metagenome_FD_92528 | JGI IMG/M metagenome (GOLD analysis project Ga0126342, IMG submission 92528) | Coral microbial communities from Lord Howe Island, Old Settlement Bay, Australia - Cyphastrea 1 metagenome | ecosystem: Host-associated > Invertebrates > Cnidaria > Coral ...
AGAGATAAACAGCAAGAGACAAACACGAAACAATGAACACGAGAGAGAAGAAGAAAGAAGAAACGAGATCATAAAGACCAAAGGCAGAAAAAAGAAACAAGACAAAACAACAAAAGAGATAAACACAGTGTAAAATAAAACCCAAACACAAAAACAATGAGAAAGAACAACAACAAGAAAGCAAGAGAGAGAAAGGGACAAGGATAAAGGAAAAGAAACCAGAACAAACAAGGAAAGACACAAGATAAAAGAACCATAATATAAGATAAAAGAAAAATAGCAAAGCGGACCTGGGAGGACTCGAACCTCCAGAATCTGCGTTTCCGCCACTCATTGGCTAAAGAAGCAACGTAGGGCAACGGGTCCTACTATTTGATCTATCAGGGGTCATCCCTCTGCCTGGTTCCCTTGCCCAACCTCCTTTTTCTGGGGAAGTAACCGAACTACAGAAACACCGTCAAGGACTTTGGAATCCACATGATTGTATCCATCCCAGGGTAGGTTTCTAGTAAATCCCCGTCGAAGGCAAGGTACTTTGAGGACAACGTATCAGGCTTAGCAAGAAGATAGATGAAGATAGATGTTAAATTATGAGAGGGTAACCAGGGTGAGGGTTACTAATCAACGCAATGACCTCAGCATGATGGGAATGGAGCTGGATTTCCATCATCCCCGGCCATAGAATCGGGGGGAGACGTGGTTGATCTAATAGGAGGTGTTTATATTTAAAAAATACCCTGACATTATGAGTTTCTAAGTGAATTTTGTAGATTTTGTAGATACTTGCAAAGCTTCCAGTGATAAAGATATCATGGAGATTTGTAGGATATATTGGCAACAATCTAGTTCTATGGGCTAGGTACCTGATTTTTTTGCTGAAAACCTTGTTGACTGGTTAATTATGACAATCCCGATGAACAGGGTGCAATTTGGCATCCCAGTTGGTATGGGGGTTTCCTGAAATGGGGCTACCCCAAAATTGATGGTTTAGAATTGAAAATCCAAATTAAGTAAATTGGATGATTTGGGGGTACCCCCATTTCCGGACTCTCCAAATCTTCCTCTTCATCTACGATAGTCCCTTTCAGAGGATAAAATCACCCAGACTTGCATGATCTCCTCGTGATAGCTTATGTTTACTGTATGTTACCCTCCCAGTAAACATACAAAAAGGTGTGGAGAACCCACCGTGATCACCATGATCACCATGAATGTAGATCATTTTTTCCAAAGGGGAAAACCCCCATATGGTTTTCCGTACGTCGGAACGGCGTGGCTCAGGTGCGTTGTTTGTTGCTGTCACCGTTCTCATTCTGGGAGGCCACTGAACTGTGATGAGAACTTTTCGAGAAAAAAGATACCCTCAATTTGAGATGTTCGGACAGTCATGTATCATCATGTACCCAAGTCTTGTATTTGTTATATTTTGTGATATCAGTTATATCTGTCTCACCATGTCTAACCAACTAGAATATCTATGAGTTCTCACTTTTGATAACAACCAAGTTAGGCTTCACGGTAGATATAACACGACGATATAACTTTATAGTTTGTGGGGCAACGAAATGCCACCTACTATGACTGGGGATGGTTGGAATCCCCTAAAAAGAAGGTGATGACTGGGGAATGGTGCAGATGGCTTTGGGTGCCTTTGGGTTTACCGTGGTTTACCACATTACTGATTTCAATGGATATGGCCATGATAGAAACCACTTCTAAACATGTTTTTCAATCATTTTCAACCACAAAGATGGTGATTGCTTGGGATTTCCCATGTAGACGATTCGTGTGACGTTCAGGTGGAGTCTATTCGCAGAGCAGTGGCCCAACAGAGGCGAGGTTTGGCCGAAAGATGACGAGTGTTGGTGTCCCAGAGAAGTGATATATATATATATATAATATACATATAGATCTGGGATATATACATATATATATATATATCTGGGATATGTATAAGATGTCCTATATATATACATATATATATATACATATATATATATACATATATATACAATACATATATATATATATAGATACAATACATATATATATATATACAATACATATATATACAAATATATGTATGTTTGTGTCCCTCTGGTAGTTTAACATAGCCATATAGTTCTTGAATTCTTGAACATGGCCATTTATAGATGATTTGCCTGTAAACAAATAGTGATATTCCATAGCTATGTTGTATAGTTTACCAGAGGGAACATAAATTTGTAGATGTTGGAGGGTTGGCTCAGATTTTGTTTTTCAGCAAATGCTTAGATATGGAAGATCTCTGAAGTTTTGCTGAACTAAAATCCCATTGAAACCACCACCCAGGGTGGATTTGCTGAGTCCATTAATATCTTCCAAAATCCAGCGGAAACCAATAGTAGCCCCTAAAAGGCAATATCATGTTTCATGGAGTTTTGGTGCCTTGCAAATCCAAGAATGATATATATATAGATATGTGATATTTCTATAGATATAATATCATACATATAATATATTATAAAAAAGATATATATTTTATAACTCATATGACTCTTTGGAGCTGGTGTCTATTGGTTAAGCCAGCCATAAAAAGGCAGCTGGCTTTTTTTGGCCCCATGGGATGGCTGGTGAGTCCAACCATGGGGCTGTCTCCGAAGTCAGGGTACCTTCAACTCGTCCAAAATTCGACCATTTTCTGATTGACAATGGGACTACCCTCTATGGAAACTAACATAGCTATGGAAAATGGCCATTTATAGTGGATTTTCCCATTAAAAGTGGTGATTTTCCATAGCTATGTTAGTTTGCCAGAGGGTAATGGGACTATAATATGGGTATAATGATGGGTATACCCTCTGGTAAATTAACAGTTGGACCCTGAAAATAGCCTAGTTTTAATGGAAACTAATCTTCCAAACCCGACAACTGCCAGGGTCTATGTTAATTTACCAGAGGGTAATGATGGGTATAATGATGATGAACAAATATTTTTCAGAGGGGTTGAAAAAAACCAACCAGTATAAGTTATAACTGGTTATAATGGGACTATAATCCCATAAATCCATGGTGATGACTTAGGGATTTAGGGAATGGTCATCAATCCATTAAAGATTTACATACCCATTACTGGTTGGTGGTTTGAACATGAATTTTATGACTTTCCATTAATATTGGGAATGAAATAATAATCCCAACCGACGAAGTCATATTTTTCAGAGCGGTTGGTATACCACCAACCAGATTTTCGTGTTGAACCTTTGTTTTGGGGGTACATTTTAAGAACCCCCCCAAATGTTTCAAGACAGTTCTCTTGGTCAACACCTCTGGGAAACGTAAGAAGTTCTTGTTGGAAAGATGGAAGAGCACCATGGTCTTCTCAGATCATTTTCCAAATATTTTCCCAACCTCGTCCTAATAGTATGTTGCCATATTTCCCGTGTGCGTTCCTCATATTTTCCCCATACTTTCTCATGTTCCCAGACAAATCCCAACATGTTCCCAATATTTTCCCATTTGTTCCCCATATTTTCCCACCGTTTCCCATGAAAATCCTCCGCTCAGCCAGGTGGTCGTCTCTTATAGAGCTGGGGACACGACGAAGTCGTTCTCCCTGCTGGAAGACCTCACAGGCGTTGGGGATGATGTTGGACGTTGTGTATATTCCAAATGTGCAAAATATGATGAAGATGTAGATATGTTAGAGACATATGCAATTTATATATATATATATATACATGATATGATCAAGATAAACATAAATCACGTGGTTATGAAACTTGTATTCTCAACAAATTCTGGATACAATATCCACCATAAATGAATATGATTGGCATCAGGAGATATCCAAGTTGGGCTGAAGCAATTTGACGAATGCGGCAATTTGACGACTGCGGCAATTTGACGAAGCAAAAACCTGGCTGAACAGCAAGAAGGTGGTTCTCTCCCCGGGTAACTTGTATTGATTTACAATGCCCATGATGTATAGTCATATTAGTCAGGTTACAAACCCGCTTAGCTATGGGGCCCAACTTTGTGCAGAGAGGGTTTCACCAACTGTAGTGGTGACGGAACCGAAGGACAAAGGCTCAAAATTGACAAATGTTGTCTGACTTCATTGGGAAAGGTGGAGCCATTGAAATGAGAAATACATTTGGAGAGGATCCGTCATCTCTGCCGTTTTTCAAATACTGTCCCAATTTAACATAGCCATGGAAAATGGTCCAATTTATAGATAGATATAGATATATTAGTATAATTATATATAGATATAGACATAGATGATGTAGACGTAGATAGATATAGCTATAGTTTACTTTTGACAAAACTCTGATTTTCAATAGCTACTCGTACGTTGGCTACAAGTTTATTCATCACAGATCCACCTTTCTCCACCTGGGTCCGTGTTGTTTCACAGGCACCGTGCAGATCCACTACGAGATCCCTGGCGTCTTGTTAAACAACAAGGACTACGTCAGCAGCAAGGCGCCGGAACATCGGTTTTTCCGACTCCGGGAGTTGGAGAGAAAAACAGCCAGCAACGTTAAACCCAGTGTAATATGGCATTCCCATAGGATCCATGTATGGCATATATGCTAACATTTGGGGTATATTGATAGTAAATGTCACCATATATAGCATACATGGATCCTATGGCATTGAAGCCATGTGGGTATGGGTCAATACCTATAGATACATTTTTAGTGGGATGAACATCCATTTACCAGCTATTTTGGGGTGAACAAAAGGTACCAGGGTTTTGACCCATCCCCATGTTTTTGTCGGCTTGCGGAGATTTTTCACCCAACAAGAGATTAGAGCACAATTAGCGACAAGGTGCGGTCCATACCATGGACCATGGCATGTGGCGAACCCAATGCCATAAACCATCTTATACATCTTATACTATATGGTACTTGTAATGTTGGATATTTATAATCCCACTTCTAAGATACCATGGCATATCAAATCTATATATTTTCCCTGGGGCCCTGGGGTAAACTCTTAAATTTATGTGGAAAACCTCGGGTTTCCCTGAGGAAATGATCTACAAATAGTAGTTTCTCCACATCTAGGTTAGTATACAGGAGGATAATTCTACCGAACTAACTATAATGTATAATCCATGGTATTAGATAATATTACATAATATTACATAGATATTTATAAACTCCCAAGATACCATGGAAGATCAAATCTGATCATATTATCCATAGTTGATGCCCACCATAAATATTTATAGACATGTTTTTGAAAGCTCCACTACCATGGTATTAGACAATATAAGATCGTTATAAGAAGAACATATAAACTCCACTGCCAAGATACCATGGCAACCATGGAAGATCAAATCTATACAAATCGACATATTACCATGGAATATTACTATAGTTACCATAGTTGAACCTGGAAGAGCCTACTATTTATGAATCAATACTGGTTGGTGGTTTGGAACCATGGAATTTTCATGGACTTTCCCATCATATTGGGAAGAGATTTTCCCCAACTGACGATTCGTCAGTCATATTTTTCAGAGGGCTTGGTGGCTCAAAACCACCAGATTCTGGTTCACCGATTTCACATCCCAGGACCAGGATTCTGCTTGGGAGCCCAGGATTCACCAACGGATTCGCGATCTTCGCGATCTTCGCGATTCGCGAATCACCAATTTGTTAGGAAAATGATCACAGAATTGATGGGATGGAAAAACTGGGATGTTTTTTCTGGGATTTCACCTTGCGCTAACTTGACTTCGTTCGATGTGGAAAAGCCATATGACTTGGACCCTGCTGAAAATGATCGGAATATTTCTGGCGGTGTTCCTCATTTGTTTGTATGTTTACTGGAGGATTTTGTTGTTCTTTGATAAATCTGATGTCATCATGCAGGGCGTAGATACTCACCAGCTATCGTGCAAGTTGTCCTAAGATTGGCCATGGGATTGGCCATGGTGATCTTTCGTTACCGTGTGTGAAGTGCACCAAGGGGAATTGGCCATAGGTTGATTTCAGAACCAAAACGGCAGGAAAATCTCGTTGCGCATAAAAGCCAGAATAGCTGGTTGGTGCTTTGGAGCATGACTTTTATTTTCCCATATATTGGGAATGGAATAGTCATCCCAACTGACTTTCAGTCCATCATTTTTCAGAGGGGTAGGGCTCAACCACCAACCAGTTATATAACCATATTTAATAAGCATATACTATAACCATTATCCACCATTATCCATAGAATTGGATGATGGGACAATTTACAGGAAAGCCCTATATTTGATGGTAAAAACCATGGTTTCCGGTTAAGATTTTCCCTTAAACCAACCCAATGAATTATCCATCTATTATCCACATATTTTCCCGCAGGTCCATTATCCATTGGAGCCTGCACTGACTTGGCGAATCCTGGGTCATCTCAGGTCATCCCCCGATTCGAATGTTTAACGATAGTGATGTGATTCAGTAGCCCATAAAGGTGTTGTTTTATCATGGTTCAATGGGAGATCTCCAGGATCCTAAAAAGAGGTACGTTAGTACCATATTTTTGGCCAAATTTTGGGGGTATCTTCCCTGAAATTTAGGCCTTATATATGGTAGGTACCTCCAATTTAGGTTCCTGAAATGGCCATTGAATGGTAGAGAACTGTAATGAAAAATTGTACACACTTAGAAATAACCCCAGGAACCTTTAGGTCATCTAACCTCATGTAATATACCCTTTGGTAAACTCAGCTATAGCTATTGAAAAAAATGCCCATTGATTGTAGTTCGTTGATATTTACCGTTCTTAAACAAATGGTGATATGTTCCATTGTTTTTTTTGTATGTTTACCAGAGGGTACCCATCCAGTTGTTGGTTAATGCCAATTTATAGTTGATTTACCTCTTAAACATGGTGATGTTCTTCGCAAACTGTAAACGTTTACCCAGAGGGTATACCATCATTAAACCATCATGATCAATCATGATTATCACCATCCATTCACCACTATTGACCATCCATTCACCACTACCAGCCATCATTAACCATTATATTAACCATTATATTAACCATTATATTAACCATTATATTAACCATTATATTAACCATTATATTAACCACTATATTAACCATTATATTAACCATTATATTTACCATTATATTAACCATTATATTAACCACTGTTTTCACCATGATATGATCAACCATCATTAACCATTATATTAACCATTATATTAACCATTATATTAACCATTATATTAACCATGATTAACCATTATTAACCACTGTTAACCATGATATCCATTAACCATCCAGTAACCATCCATTCACCATTCTTCAGCAAGGTCTATACCTTCTTCAGCTCCGTCTCCTGCAGCAACGCCGATACCTTGGCGTGGGCCACGCTGCGACGCGGCAGCGATAGCAGCTTCATCAACAGGCGCGGCGTAGCGAAACGACGAAACGTTACGCGGGTCGTTTCGAAGGTCCAAAGATGGGAAGATCACTGGGAAAAAACAGGGGAGTTGTATGAGTTCTATGGATTTGTTGTTTGTGGAAACATTGACTTACTTGTGCTAAACGTAGGGAATGAGGGAATTATCCACAATAACTATCAATAATCATCCCATTCCCCCATTCCCATCCATTCCCTACTAAGCATCAGCAAGTTGATGACACATGATGACACATGATGACACATGATGACACATAGTTTTATTCAATGGTGATGCAGTGATGATGGTGATGTTGATGGGAAACATATTGTTTTCCATGTGGAATTCTAAGGGGGGTCCATTTATTTTTGGGGAAATGCTTGGTAAATGTGCCAAGAATCCATGAACACCGGGGATTGTGGTTGCCCCATGGCGCTGGGCACGAGGGATGTATGGGTGGAATTCTGATGCACTGAACATGAATTGAGAACCAACAAAAAACTCTTGACATGTGTGAATTTGGTAACTTTATGTAACTTTATGTAACTTTAGTAGAAACAAAATTAAAGACATCGCCATACTTTTGTGTTTCTATCACCATGTTTGTTGGAAACTTACTTACCCCTTGTTTTGGGTAAACAACCGTGACTCCTGTGGCTAAACAAAGCAATTTCATTTGGCTGATGGTTTCCATTGTTTTTTGTTGTATTGTCAACAAATTGGGCTGAGGGAGAATTGGAGGGGCAGATGAGTCTGAGATTTTGAGATGACTATCTGGTTGGTGGTTTCAAACATTAATTTTATTTTCCATTTCATATATTGGATGTCATCCTTCCCATGGACGAACTCCATCATTTTTCAAGATGGTTATTGCACCACCAAGCAGATTATTATTAACCATCATTAAGCATATAATAACCATTATTAACCATTAATATTAACCATTATTAATCACCAACCAGTCATCATTTGAAATATGCAAGGACCAGGACGTAGCTTTGACTTTGAGTTACCTATGGTGACCTCCCCAGGCTCACAGCCGCCGGCACGGGCTTAACACCCTGCGGTCCCTTGGTTTGCCATGGCGCCCTGCCGGTGTGCCACCGAAAACTGGAAAAAAATGGAAACTTTTTTTTATGAAAAATAGGGTTTGAGCGGGATTCATCATAGGGAAGACCCAAGAAAAATATAGAAACATGGGACTTGAATACCATGCTTAAATAGCCGTGAAACATGGGGTTTCACCATGGTTTCTGCATCAAAGCATGTGGTTTTGTTGCATCGTTAACCACCGGACGCTGGGACTTGACCAAGCGTTTCCAACTGCAGACACCGTTGACTTTGAACGGGAAATCCAAGGCAACATTTTTTTTAAACTCATATTTTTGTTTAGATTTAAATTTGGGGTTGAAGTCACTGAAAAGGGTGATGACGGAAATAAGAACTATAAAAAATCGAGGATTAGCGGTGACCATTTGCACAGGTTTTTGAACATAGAACCAAGAGGCGATGAAACTGAGAACAATAGTATAGTTCAAGGGAGACATCTGAAGATTGAACCAACTGACATGGGAATGAAACCCCGGTAATTAGATTCCCAATTGAGTTGTGGCCAAGCATACCTTTTAGGTACGTTTGCAAACCTTGAGTACTTTCGTGTGCGAAATAGCTGTTTACCAAACAAAACTATGGAATATACAATCAGTACATCATCCCGTTCGATCATTCCATTAGTAATGATCTATGCCCTAGTATTGTTTGATCATTCATAGTATTTATGTATTTCTAGCGATGTCTATTGCATTGATGTATAGTCATTTCATTGTATTGATAGAACTGAATGGAATTGTTGCAATGAATTAACATTTAGTACATATAACAATTAACTATTTTTAACACTGCTAATTCAACATTAATCCATTGTAAATATGTACCATTCTATAAGATTCCGACAATGGACCACTCAACGAGTCACCGTTTGTCAACGAGTCCCCTTCTGCAGCAGAAGCGCCTGGGAGTTCCAAAATGTCTAGGGAAACATTGGGAAACCATTGTCTTTTGCAATATACATTATTATTATTATACATTTATAACCATATATATATTATCAATATTATATATATAACACTCTTTCCTGTACGATGTACAAACAAAGTACGCTGTGAAAACAAAAATATGGGACTTGTGAGACTCAGCGCTGTAGGTCTGGTGAATCTGGCGCTATTCACCGCGCGGCGACCTGGGGATGTCCTGGGGATGTGGCAATAAGGGCGGTGACCAGCAGATATCATCTGGTTATTTGGTATGGAACATGGATGAACATGGCCTTTTTATGGATGATAAACATGACGACCTATAAAGAATGATGATTTTCTATAGCAAACTGTTAGATCTGTTAGGTCAACAAAGGGTATCATCTCACTGACAGTAGGGAATTTCTTCAACATTCAAAGAGCCCAGAGCTACAGAGGGTCGAGGCTGCGTCAAACGAATAGTTCACCCGTTCATACCCATTCCATGTTTCGGATCATATTGTATGACTATTACCCTCTGGTAATCAAACGTGGCAATGGACATTTTCCTATAAATGCATATTTAAATGGGAATATGGTCTATCAATGGTGGATTGTTAATTGCCATGTTTGATTACCAGAGTTTATTTATATACATACATATATATTGTTAAGTTATCTGGTGATGCTGGGCATTGTAAATTTCTAAGCCCAACATCATAAACCATCCCTAGTTCTATCATAAATCAGCAATCAAGAGTCAAGGTTTATTGGTGGTTTGGAACATTGTTGATTTTTCCATATATTGGGAATAGTGACCCCAACTGACGAACTGATATTTTTCTCAGAGGGGTAGGTATACCACCAACCAGTTGTGTTTACGACACAAATAGCAAGCAACACTTATTCGGAACATCCCAATGCACCCAGCGAAGAGGGCTGCCGAAATCTCTTATAGATGTTTTAAACCCATCCACCTATATATCTTGGATATAAGCATGGTTAATAAGAGTTTATCATGATCATCGGACATATCTATATATCCATGATAAACTCCAGTTAACCTTCTTAATCTTCCACCAGCTATTAGCTATTTAGTTGCCTTTCTTTGGTGATTTACAATCCCAAGCTTTTTTGTTGAATACCAATCTATGCGCTGAGCTGAGAAATCCCCCATTTTCATGATTTTTTCCCATTCACATCATGTTCAAACCTCCAGTAAAATGATGGATTTTTATGGATTTTTATGGATTTTCCCATGGTTTTCCCATGGATTTTCCCATGGTTTTCCCATGGTTTTGCACCTCCATGGCGCCTCGGGCATGGTCGGCTTTTGGCCAGAAACGCAACGAGGATTCCTACGCATTGGAACGGCAGAACTCCACGGCGTGGGAGGCGCGCAAGCGTCATGTTTTGAAGTGGAAAAATATGGGGGTTTTCATCAATGGTTACCCTCTGGTAATTTAACATAGCTATGGAAAATCACTATTTTTAATGGGAAAATCCACTATAAATGGCCATTTTCAATAGCTATGTTAGTTTACCAGAGGGTATCAATAATGGTTAAGAATGGTCTAATTATAGTGGCTAATAGTGATTAATGATGGTTATAACTGGTTTTCATCAATGGTGATGAATATATCATGCTTTTCATAGCCATGACGGATCCTAACGGTGCTGCTAGAAATATGGTGCTCCAAGGATCCCATCAATATACCCCCTTTATGTTAGTATATATATATATATACCAGCACCATGGATCCGTCATGGGATAGTGGCTAAGAAAGTGAGTTTCATGATGGTCATAACATGTTATAACTTATAACTGGTGATTTCTATCGGATTATACTTTCCATAAATCTGGGAAATCCACTATCAATGGAGTTGTTTAATGGGAAAATCATCTATCTGCACCCAATTTATATCATCTTGCCAGATCCATCTCGGCTCTGTAATATAATATATATATATAACGGTGATAAATGGTGCTTGATAATGGTTAATAATGATTTAATTATAGTGGCTAATAGTGATTAATGATGGTTATAACTGGTGATTTCTATGGGATTATATGTATATATATAATATACATCTGGGTAAATTATAACGACCGAACCCTGTTCTCCCGAACCCTGGAACCATGGTTTATTTTAGGGGAATCATCCCAACATGGCCGAACTATTCAGGTTAGTATAGTTTAGCCAGATAAATGGAGGTACCCCAATAGCTGCATGGTTTATTTCATGGAGAATTCCACCGATCAACGGATGATGAAACGGGGTACCCCTATGACTTAGGAAACCTTCATATGGGACAATCATCTGGAAATAATAGGAAGATATGGGAAACATGTGGGAAGATATGGGATAATCATCTATAAATGGATTTTTTTCCATTTGCCAGCATGACTTCGGGGTGGGATACCAAGACTTTCATGAGTCTTGGTCTGGAATCCCGGAGAAATTGGTGGCTTTATCATGATGCTTGACATCCCAAAAAATGTGATTTACCCTCTGGTAAACTGTCCCATAACTATGGTTTAAATCACCATGTTTAATGGGAAAATCCACTATTTTTATGGTCATTTTCAATAGCTATGTAAGAAATTTCCAGAGGGTAAAGGGATGATCGGAATTGCTTTGAAACTGCCTTTGTGACTCGTTTTTCACCTGTCCTTCTGAAAGAGGTTTTTCTCGCCCAATTTTTGGGACTTGCATCGCAGCAATTTTTAAGGAGTCCGAGTAGATCCAAGTTATTTCTCTGTTTTTCCTGTTTGATGCGGCTAAAATACGGTACCCAAAATGTTACATGATCATTGCCTGTTGTCCCACTATGATCCAAGCGTTGTCGCTTGGGGAAAATCCCGCAAAAAAGCAAGATGTGCCATGGATGCCATGGTCAGCTCGCTGGATTTAATCCTTATAGTTGCGGACGGTCATCAATCCAGCAAATAGGAACATATGATCAAGTATATTTCTATTATAATGCAGTTATGATATCATTCCAATTCTTGGATATATGACCATACCCATATATACATCCATATACTATGTTTTTTGACCATCTATCGGTTGTATCTCCAGAATTGTCCCCATGCTATTTATATATGTTAGTATGATCCCCATATTGAACCCATTATATGTCCATTATATTGCAATATGTTTATAATTGTTTATAACTATCCTAATTATCGTCATATTTCCAGGCTTTTGTACAAAAGGTGAGGCCTCATATTTGGCTAACTTGCTCTACAAGTATGATAACTGGGGACAACTTGAGGTTATAGTAAACATGTTAAAACACGAATTAGTAGATGGGCCAATGGGTTTAGAAACCCACCAACATCACTGATAAAGCCCACCTTGTATCCCACAAGAACCATAGGTATTTTTCCTCTATTTCAACGGCAGGCCGTCAGCATTGATTCCAGCAATGTGGCGTGGAGCAGAGATCAGTACAGTTTCGAGAAAGTCTACGAGGAGCGGCCTGGAGATGAGTCGGAATGCCTCGGTGCTGTGGGGAATATGATGAGGAATATAGTTAATATATTTAATATAGTCTATATTTATTCCCCATCAACATGTATTCCTATTAACCAGTTAACTATATTAACATAGTCTATATTTATTCCCATCATATAGTTAATATATTTAACCATATATATTCTATTCATAGTTAATATAGTCTATATTTAATCAACCATTATATGGAGCTGAGTCTAGCCTGGTGATGAGGAATATCATGGTGATGATTCATGGTGATGGCGAATTCCTGTTATGATGGGGAATATGATGGGACATATTTCATTCATTCTAATATCATTGATGGGGAATATGATGGTTAATATGGTGACTATAGGGGCTCAGACTGGAATAGAATAATAGAATGGGAGAATCAACTCTCATTGGTGTACCGTCTGCTTATTTCACATAGCCATGGAAGCCATAGCCCTAATCGAAATAGATGGTTTACCTATGTTTACCTATTAATAGCATGGTGATTTTCCATTTCGCTATGTTAGTCATAACCAGATGGTGAAATGGGCTTTTACCCTCATCATCATCCGCTGGAAAATTCCCACGTTTTTCCATGGTGGATTTTTCAACAATTGCCACGTCAAGTGACGTCACGGCACGTTGGGTAATGGGGAAGTCTGGTAAACTGTCACATAACGAACTGGAAAGATCCACCATGCTATTGATGAGTAAATCTTCACTATGGAAAGATCCACCATGCTATTGATGAGTAAATCTTCACTATGGAAAGATCCACCATGCTATTGATGAGTAAATCTTCACTA
>Ga0126342_10014851_pt1:0-10000 | contig 13703 bp, 15 predicted proteins | sample Cyp1metagenome_FD_92528 | JGI IMG/M metagenome (GOLD analysis project Ga0126342, IMG submission 92528) | Coral microbial communities from Lord Howe Island, Old Settlement Bay, Australia - Cyphastrea 1 metagenome | ecosystem: Host-associated > Invertebrates > Cnidaria > Coral ...
CATCCTCGTTGGGACGAACAATGCCGCGACACGATGATGACAGTCCCTCCGCAACTCACCTCTTCCCTTCCTTCTTTCTCCTACCCCGCTAGCTTTCGTCATCCACCCCCGGCCTCAAGTAGTTACCTATTCTCAAGGGTGATTTTCACTATGTTAGTCGACAAGAGGGTGTAAGTAAACCATGAATCTCCCGCTGCCAGAATTCATTTCTCAGTTCTGATTGGAATTTGTTGATCCCAGCTGCGAGTTGACGCCTCTACTTGGGCGTGCAGAATATATTCACGACCTCAGTTCTGCCCCCAGTGGGGGAACCTTCTGCTGGCCCCTGTTTTAGGTGAACCCCATGACCGTCTATCAGGTTGAGGAGCGTTCGCAGGGGCCAGGTGGATTGAGACACCCATGGAAATTATGTATCATGCTGCATGCTATATCTATATCTCTATCTCTCTCTATGATTCTCTATGTATGTCTGTATATTCTTATTTGTATTTATATTATATATATACATTTGCATATGCATAGTATGAGGTGTCATGATTTGTGTATGTCCAGAAGGGCTCCAACCCAGTCGCTGCTCCCACCCAGCTCGCAGTTCCCAGTCCTAGCCTGGGGCATGCCCATGCCCCAGGCTAGGCAGAAGATGAGATAAGAGATAAATAAGGATATGAACAATATGTGTATATATATACACATGTATACTGTATACTGTATACATATATATATATAGATTATTTATATATATATATATACATACACGTACACGTACACGTACACGTACACGTATACGTATACGTATACGTATACGTATACGTATACGTATACGTATATGTATATGTATATGTATATACACAGAACAGGTGATCAAAGGGATTATGTTTTTTTTTTACACATGCCTCATAAGGTGCATAAAACACAGCAGAGCAGCAAAGCGGCATTTTTCTTGCCAAAATCACAACACCTGCTCTCTCTCTCTCTCTATATATATACACAAACATGTAAACATATTCATCATTTGGACATGTCATGATGGAGATATGATCATAGGTGAGGGATCAGCCCTAACTCCAGTAGTTTGGGGTGTAATCTTGGTATTCTAACACCCTAAAGGTTGAGATATAAGCCCAAAAACGATGGATATCCAATTGCCATCTCCACCATAGTCAGAACCCTATAACTAGAATCTAGAACTATCATTTCCAACTTTTTGGTTGTATAACCCTATAACAATGTGTTCTTTTTCTCACCAAACAAATTGAGGAGTTCGAAGACCAGCAGAGACAGAAGCGGAAACAGATGGCCGCAGACCTTCAAGAGGCCGTCAGCAGATGTACAATTTCTGAGGTAAGATCATGGAGGTTTAGTCCAGCCATGTTTGATGACACCGGATACCGGCCTATGAATATTATGAAGTGGCACTATAGTATAATTTTCTGCAATTTTATAACCCTATGGCCCTCTATCTCTATATATATATAAACACATTTACAAACCTTGTGGATATTCCATATGTACCTAGCTGAGTTTCAACAGCGGCATGTTTCCGACGCCGGACGCCTTGCATGGGACCTTGGGATGATCAGCATACCTTGGGATGGTTTCTGTCGGCATCAGATTATTGTCAAGCATTATATGGTTTTCATTAGCATGATGATTATTATTGCTATTATTATCATCATTATCATTATTATTATCATAATTCTGATTATCCTTATCGTTATCATGATTATTGTTACAATCATTCTTATTATCATCACCGTGTTTTAACACAGTCGAGTCGGTCGGGAGCAGCACTGGAGATGCATCGGCAGGTTTGGAGCCGAATCAAAGATGAGCTGCATCAGCACTGGATCCCCAGGGTTTCAATGGGTTTCTGGTGATCAAAGCTGGTGATACCCTCTGGTTATGTCAAAATAGCTATTGAAAATGACCATAGAAATAGTGGATTTTTACCCATTGAACATGGTGATTTTCCATTGTTATGTAAACGTTTACCAGAGGGTAAAAGCAAATCCCCGAACTAAGTGGCTGGCTGTTTAGTTCGCTGGGAAAATCATGGAACTAAATGCTGCAGGGTACTCAATTTTGCCCCAGATGTGTATGTATGTAAATAGATTCCGAGATGTATTGAATAGAATTCACACTTCTTTCGCATCATGTTGAATGAACCAGGATTTGAAATGACAGATGTGGGCATCAACCTGATCAATGGGGAAGCCTCAGGATGATTTTTTCCCATGGCCAATAGGGAAGTGGTGGTGGTGGAGTTCTCTCCATCTCCATTTTGGATACCTTGAGGTCATGCTCCAATAGCCTGCAAGACTTTTTGAAGAAGAATGGCTTTGGCCAACGAGGCGCTGGTGAAGAAGAGAAGGAGGCGCGGTGAGTTTCTGAGGGCTGGGAGAAGGGCCCCCGTTCCCCGCAGAGTTTTCTGCCAGGAAGGAGATGAAGGGGACCAGGACTCGGCGCCACTGGTGGTATCACTTTGGGACTGGGGGTTAGGAACTTGAAGCATCCAAGATTTTGGAGCCATAGCCATCCCTGATTGGACAGGACGGTGGCATGACCTACACCGAGCGGGCGACAACCCGAACGCAGTGCAGAAAATTGACGAAGCCCCCCGGTTCCATTGAGAGTTGTGCCTCCAGAATTTGGTCCTTGTTGGCTTCGAAATACCCTCTGGTAAACATACAAAAAGCTATTGAAAATGGCCATAGATAGTTGATTTACCCATTAAAAATGGTGATTTTCCACAGTTATGTAAAAGTTTACCAGAGGGTACATTCTAACCCCTGAAATCTAGGGCTTGAAAGATGAGCAATGGAATAAATCGTCGCACAACCGGACGTTTGGAGACCAAGTTGTTGCCGAGAGGTACTGGGAAACTCGAAACGCGGCGTTTTACATGGTAAATCCATTAATTATACCCTTCTATGTGTTGTTTTGGGGGGTGGCAGATTTATACCCTGCATTTATTTCATTTTACAGATCAAATCCATTATTATACCCTTCAAACTGTTTCAAGGGGGTTGCAGATTTATACCATGTCGTTATGTTATTTGTACCCTGTATTGAAGTTGATGAGAGAGAGGTCAGAATTGTGGTAAAAGTGGATAGATTATAATTATGATCATGTCATGTTGGGCGAACGTTGGGTTCTGCGGGAAGCGGCCCTCTGAGGTTCATCAGGATGGTCCAGTTCTTGTTCAACGATGCCGTGGTCGGAAGCCTCAGGTCATTGGGGTTGCGGGGTCGACCCGGGTCGACCCAGAGCTGTTCAAGTTGAAATCTCAGCCAAGTCAATATCCCATAGAGATCATAGAGTCATAGAGAAGTTCACCGAAAATTCATCTTGTGCCGAACCTGAGACCTGCCAGATGCTCCTTTTACAAGGCCCAAATGGTGGTCAGCACAACGACCAGCAAGTTCTTGGAGACCTTAGAGGTGCCCTCAGAGGGTAGTGCTTGGTTTTTGATGAATGTCTATATCGTTTTTTTTTTGTGTTTGAATTCCCTTGGGAGGTACCACACAAAAGGAGCAGATTGTTATTGTATAATTATTAATTATTGGTATTACATGGTATTAATTTATTTTTAGTGATTATATAATTATCATCACTATTATCATTATTATTATATTGTCGTTGTCGTTGTCGTTGTCGTTGTCGTTGTCGTTGTTGTTGTTGTTGTTGTTGTTGTTGTTGTTGTGGTTGTCGTTGTCGTTGTTGTCGTTCTTGTCGTTGTTGTTCTTATAAATTATCTGAGCCACGTTCTAAACCCTTGTGTTCATGTTAAGCAAGGGGCCCCTTGTAAGGGCGTGGCGTAAGCAAAACTGTGGTGCGCGTAAGCCAGCGTAAGCTTCGCGCAAGAAAAGATATGCGCGTAAGCAAAACGTAAGCAATGGCGTAAGATGGCGTAAGCATTTCCTTATGTGGTGCCAGGATGTAAGACATTTAGAACATGGCTCAACCGTCTTCTTTTTTCTGTATCGCTACTCTTCCACAACGCCAGAACTTTGTGGAAGACGTACAAGCCCAAGAGGCTGCAGCCGGTGACCTCGGGGTTTCTGAAGGGGGGAGGGCATTGAATCTTACCGGGAAGGGATTATTGATCTATTTAAAGCATCAAGAGCCAAAAAAGGGACGACTTTGCTCCTGAAGAGATGATTTAAGATGGGGAGAGTCAGCTATAAATGAGGGGTTGATAAATTTTGACCATTCAAAAGTGGTGACATGCTAGGAAGATGGGGAAATGCACTATCAACCAGCGGGCATTCAAACTTTGAAATTCAAACCGCAGAGATCAGGATGTAGCGATAATTCACAATTTTTGAGGGTCAGAAATACTCAGACACGATGTTCATAGGGTTTCTCGTAAAGAAATATCAAATGATCCATGATGAAACTAGTCACCACCAAGCAGAACCAATCCTGGCCCTGAGGCCCAAGCTCTGGCATTGGAAAATGAGGCCGAGAAATCTGAGGCCAGGGGCCAAGGTGAAGAGCCTCTGCTGGTGGGAGATTGGAGATTGTGATGTTGGCCTAGGGCCTAGGGCATGGTTGCCATGGCTTGGAAAGCCTCTTCTGAGGGAGTTTTGAGTGGCGTTTTTCATGTGCCACTTGTGCCAGGAGAAGAAGGAAGAGTCCAAGAGCACGAGGCGGCGTACTGAATAGCGCTTGTTGACAATGTGAATCTTTTAAAGGTGGGGTTATGTATAGTCTGTATAGTACAACCAAAAGTGCACATTTGTCCTTGAGCAGAATGTATGTGAATCTCTCGCTTCCACATAGCCTTGAATGGAACATTTCTTGTAGTTTGGAGTGTCCATGACCCCCAGCTCATTTTCTGCGCATTTTCTTAATGATATGGGAATAGATCAAAAGCAACTTGGCCGAAATTGGATGTTACTTTATGTCCCGAATCCATTTCTTCTCCTCATTTCTCGGATATGTGCTATACTAGTTACAACATGCAATCTTTTCCCAGGTTCGGTGGCACCCACCAGGTTTCTGACCGATGTTGTTTCTATCTTGGGGTGTGTACAGAAATAGGGAAGAGCCCGAAATTTATTGCATATGATGCATATGAGTATATCTTAATAGGTAAGTTTTTTCACAAAACAGCCTGAGATCTGTTGCGAGGAAGCCAAACTTCAACGTGGAGTGCTTGCTGCTGAAGGGGGCCTTGATCTTCAAACCCACCGGGAAGAAGATCTGGGACACTTTAGAGCCGGGGGTGCCCAGGGGTGCCAAGGGGTGCCCAGGGGTCGCACAGGAACCACTACTTGGTTATGGCAGGAATGGTCCCAGCTCATTGAGGGATTTACAATAATTTCTGGGCAGAAAAGAAAATGAGGGGGAACTTCAGAACTTCAAAATTGTTTTTTCATGGTATATATAGTCACTATATAGTGATCATTGGCCAATCTTTTGGATAACTGGACACCAGCTGGGATGACAAGCAGGTCCTCTCTTCGGGATGCTTTGCGGGCGGTGTCTGGATGCATTCCTTTCCTTCAGGTGTGAGGGATCGGTGAGAAATTTCCCTTCGATATTTGCTTGGAGCTGTATTTTACTGGGATAGTTGAAAAATACGAAGATGGAGCCAAACAAAGGTATGGGAAAGTGAAGAGTCATTTTTAGGGTGTAACAGCAAATGAACTGAACAGATACATAATTTTTCTGGTAAGAAAGCCTTCGTGTGAGATGGGTTTGACCACTCAAAAATCATGGATCGTTCGGAGACTCCTGGCAGCCAAACCAGCTCAAAGGGCTCCCAGCAACAACTTCAGCGGTGATTTGGGAATGGGTCACTAAAATTATTGCCATATGAAACCCCATATTTTGGCGGGATGAAACGCCACATTTAAAGAGCCACAAAAAAGGCTCTTTTCATCCGTAGCCGGGCATGACTCAAATCCATGAACCTCCAGCATTTACAGATGATGTGTATAAGTATCTATATACCAATGGAATATGGATATTGCCAGATTAGATTGCCGTAAGGTGGGCTTTCCAAAAAATGGTGTTCTTTCACAATCACTTCCTCCTTACCCACGGTTTGCGGAGAATGTCTACCAATTGTTTGTTGGTCAAAATCATGGACTTTCGGTTGAATAGCTCTACTGACGCCCCTTTGAAGATGCATCTCTTTGTTGCTTGAAAGATGTTTTTTTTGGCTGGATTATAACTGGGTTGTTTATTACCGGGTGATGAAACAACCAATGGGACCCATGCCACATATATATTTGGGTAATTCCTTGCAATATTAAATACCTTTTGGGGGCGCAGTGATGGGGTGTTCAATATTAGCGGGGGATGGGATTGCTCACTATTCACCATTGTTAACCATTGTCAGCCACTGTTAACCATTACTGTATATTATAACCATTGTTGACCATCTTACTTTGAGGGTTAACCCTGCATATTTCATATTGGGGGATGAGATTCAAATTATTTGTGGCAATTTAAACCAGGTTCTAAGAAAAAACACCATAACAGACCATTTGGTGTCATCAAACATGGCTTGCTGGAAAATCCTTCATTTAGTTCGATGATTTTCCCAGCGAACTAAACCTCCCTTGAGCTCGGGGATGTTCCAGCATTAACATTGATGACATCACAATTTGTTCAATACTATAAACTTCCATGAAATCCCATTGAAAACATCAGATGTTCCATTGATTATAGTTATCAATCAATTATCCCTTTTTTTTCATATGACAGAGTCTTCGACATGGGAATGTAGAATATACCCTCTGGTAAACGTTTACATAACTATGGAAAATCACCATTTTGTAGCTGGGTAAATCAACTATTTCTATGGCCATTTTCAATAGCTTTTTGTATGTTTACCAGAGGGTATGCCATCTATGCCATCATTTAATAATATGGTTAGTATAGTAACCATCATTAATTAACCATAGAATAACCATATATTAACCATTAATCAACTATAAATGGCCATTTTCAATAGCTATGTTAGTTTACCAGAGGGTATCTATGATTATGTAAAGTAATTCCATTCCTATCCCATTTCTGTTGGGTGAACTTCCAGGTCGAGGACTTCAACGCCTTTACTGCGCCCTTGGCTGAGCTGGGCGATGCCTTACCCTTGGAGGTGCGCAAGGGAAAGGACATGTCCTGAGTCGTAACGGAAGATTTTTTGGAGCACCCAAAACATGGTGGTTCTAGAGCAAATCATGGTGATATATATATATACACATACACATTTACACATATATATAAATATATGTATATATATATACATATGTATGTATATAGAGTGCATTATATAACGGCTATCCAGATTGCTACACATCTATCCAGATCTCGATTTTTCGCCAGGAACAGCAGCATGACCTCTTCAGCCTGGTGGCGCAGGATCCAAAGCACAAGGCCGGGGGATTTTTTTTTGCCCAAAACATGGGGCCGTATGGGGGTCGTTTCAGATATCTCCAATTATCCAAAAATAGGGCCATACCGGCTATACCCAAGAACCCCTGGGATCCATAAAAAGGATCCGCTGTTGATTTTTTGCTTTACCAACAAGGGGTGCCAAGTTCCCTGTTGAATCATTTCTGAAACATATTTTCCACACGTATTGCAGTGTTTCGAGCCTTAAACTAAAGCACTTCACAAAGCGTAAGCACCCAAAAGAATTTCAATTTCACCCCAACCCGCAATAACCCCTCAATAAATAAATCATCAATGAACCCTAAGTAAACCAGGAATAAACGAAAAATCCACTGAAAAATGCAATAAACCTTAAATCACCCCAGAAAACGGTAAACAAACACAAAGGTAAACCCTAATAAACCAAGAACCAACCTTAAGCAGACCCTAAACTGCCTCTAAAGAAAACCAAACTACCCCGAAAGTAATGTACCCCCCAATGGAACGCTGGGTGAAGGCCCGCCCAGAAGGGAATATGTATATATATATACATACATATATATATATATATGAGATAAATAAGGATAAACATATATAATTATCTATCTATCTATCTGTCTGTCTATCTATCTATCTATCTACCTACATGTATACATATCCACCATTGGGGAGATGTCATGATGGGGATTTCATCATGGTTGGATCGGCATATCCCTGGCTGATTTATAACCACCTCACCACGACGGTTACGCTAAGGATGAGGATTGGTTACTCTAGGGGAATCATAGCAACATCAACTTGTTTCAGGTGGGTGAAGAATTGCAATTCAGCTCTAGATGTTTTTTTTGAGATGATCACCATTTTGTAGCTGGGTAAATCCACTATTAATGGCCATTTTCAATAGCTATGTTAAATTACCAGAGGGTATCATACTTGCTGGTTTGATCATTGATGGATTGATTGATCATTGACGGTTTGTATGGATTAATTGCTGGGTAAACCCTGCTCCCGTGGAAAAATGGCTGGTTGGGTGGATGTTCAGCTCCTCCCATTCCGGTCCCAGCAATGGTAGCAGGAATCCTTTTGTAACTTGGGTGCTGCTCCAGGGTTTGTTGTATCTTGGAGGGGATGCAGAAAGCATCAGAAAGCCATGCCCTAAAGATTTGATGGTCACACTGGTCACAGTAGCCTCCAGAATATGAGGCTGGCGAAAGGTCAAATCATCTACGAATGGGTCATTTTCCATTGCCATGTGTCATTACCAGCGCGCAACAGCTCGATTTGGCTTCTTAACTTGCTTACTCATTCATCATGATTAGACGCACACGACTGATATAACCATTAAGGCCATCAAGGATAGCCGTGGGTCAATTTGATCAGACCCTGATCCACCATGATCGCAGCAGGAGCTTTTGTCCACAATCACTGCTCGATATGATTGGCTGTTCGAGAAGGTCAGGGGATTGGAGAAGTGCTGAGAATCGGAGTCCCAACGCTTTTTGGAGCGTCCGGGAGTCTTGCACCCCGCGAGTTTGTCAGATTTTTGTTTCTGCAAGTAAAATACTCTGTGAATATCACTCAGGACACTTTGTAACTTTGTAATACTTTGTATCTGAACGTTGAATGATATGGGTGTGTTTGAAAATGGTGGATGTACTCCCCAAATGGCCTTTTTGGTGGTGGGGAAAAGCATCAAGTTTAGGGAAAATCCCGCACAGGTGACAACATATGCTAGCCGCTTTGAAGAGCAGCTTGGCTCAGAGGTGGGAACAAGCCCTGAAAGCTGATTCTGGACTTTTCTCTTCAAGGGTGCCACAAAAAATGGGTTTCTCCAAACCTGGCCATTTGAATGGGGGTAAAACGGGTAAATATAAAATCGAATTACATCGATTTTGGAGCCCTCGATTTTCAAAGTCATTTCTGATCGACGCTTGAGCCAAGGTTTGTGGAGATGTATGCAGAGAATTCCGCACTGACGGACTGCAGTGCCGCTTGGGCGACGTCAACTCGCATCCGCGGCTGGCGAAGTTTTTTGTTGAGAGGTACGTGTCTAGGAGTTGAGAAACAACATATAAACATCCAGCAGGAAAAACTTGAACCTGCAGCCATGTTCCATTCTTTTCCCCAGAGTGGGCTTTCGCATTTGTTTGGCAGCAAAACACTCCTCATTTTGTTGCTTCACCAAGTCTGCGTGGCATTTGGGGTTCGAACATGTGGTACCCCAACATCCAGTGGTTTACCATGATTTCCTTCATTGAAGTGCCATATATTATTGGGAGTAAAGACCGACGATTTTCAGACGCACCCATTTTAATCATTTCAAATCCACATTCAAGATGATTAGACCATCATTTGAAACCACCCATTTTTTATGATTAACCCCTTATCAATCCTTATCATTTACCATCCTGTAACCTAACGATGTGGAAAACCCGGCATTTCTAGATCAACAGAATCCTAGGGCAAGCACGGGCTTTCCGCATCTATCTAGGCTACTGAATCGGTCCTCAGGTCACCTTTGCAGATGCCTCCCTGGACGAGTTCCGTCCCTTGGTGACATCTAACTGGGAGATGTATACCCTGTAGACCGACATAAATATGGGGGTTTCA
>Ga0126342_10014852_pt1 | contig 13702 bp, 11 predicted proteins | sample Cyp1metagenome_FD_92528 | JGI IMG/M metagenome (GOLD analysis project Ga0126342, IMG submission 92528) | Coral microbial communities from Lord Howe Island, Old Settlement Bay, Australia - Cyphastrea 1 metagenome | ecosystem: Host-associated > Invertebrates > Cnidaria > Coral ...
ATTCCGCTCTAGCTGGAAACCAGATTGGGGGTGCTTTGACACCCGGATGTGAGCTGCTGTCGCGAATTGCATGTTTTTTGTTAGCTTTGTCTGAGTGCCTGTAAGGCTTTAAATTGCAATGGGAAAAAAAAAACATGGGGGTTTAAGGATGTTTAAGGTAATTTAGGGGTATTTTATTGGGAAATCCCAAGCTTTTGAAGGGTCTCCGAAAAAAAACTTTGGAAGTTTCTGGCATAAAGAAAGGTCATTCACCAGCAAAAAGCATGTGTTTTTTTGGCCATTTTGATGGGACGGGAGTTGTTGGTAACTATGGTTGTTTCAATTTCCCCTATAAAAGGGGAAGCCTAAGAGCTAGCAATCTTCTACAGTGAATCTCCTAGGTTGGCCGTGATGAAGGGTTGAGATTGGGGGAGATTAATAGAACCAGGTTTTTGAATTACTGCTTCAGCATGAGTGGGCTCAGAAATCGGCGGCCCTGGCTATGCAGGGATCGTGTCTTCCTTCTTTTCCCAGTGGATTGCCAAAAATAATGTCGCTCATCTTGGCACGATTGGATTTTCTATGATTCAAGGAACATCTTTTTAAGAATTTGGATCTTCAAGCCCAGGGTCCCTCAAATGCTTGACTTAGCTCAGTATTCGAATATATTCCAATTGCAAAACCCCGGAAAGGCATCCGTGATTGCCGGGCCCTTCAAATTCTGATACAGTGCATTCTTATACAGTGCTTGATAACTAGTTATAAATACCCTCTGGTAATTTAACATAGCTATTGAAAATGGCCATTTATAGTTGATTTACCCATTAAAAATGGTGGTTTTCCATAGCTATGTTAGTTTACCAGAGGTGGTTATGACTTGCATAGCCATGGTATCAGTAAGAAACATGTGGATCTGAGCGATCCTATGTCGGGGGCTTATCAGTGCGGCGATGGGATTCATCAATATGATGAGTCAAGCCATCAGGGCGGCAGGGTTTTGATCGCCGTCCGCTGGCCCATTCGTGGTTGACCGACCAAAAGGTAATGTTGACAGCGGACAGCGTAAGATGACGGTGACAACAAGGTAATTTAGAGTCACTACCAATTATATATATACGTATAATTTATTATTATGTGTATATAAATATATGTATTATAATTATGTATGTATATATAATTATATATATATATATATATATGTATTGTAATTATATATGTATATATTGTAATTATATATACATTATAGTAATATATGTATAAATTATAATTATTATATATATTACAATTATGTATGTATATATTATAATTATATATGTATATATATAATAGTTATATAATTATATATATATATTATATAATTGCAACTAGGTTTTTCCCTTCCTATCACTAGGGTTGACAACTTGTCACCAGACTTGGCCCAAGAAAACGTGGCCGTTTTGGGACGAGCTTCGCTAGGTAAAACCCTGGTGGCTTGGATTGGACGTCGGCTGCCGGAGGGGGAGGCCTACGTCAAAGCTGGCCAGGTCGGGCGGTGAAACTCATCGGTGCCGGTGCCAGGTCTGTTTTGGACGATTTTTTTCCCCTCTCCAGAATGAAAGATCTATGGAAAGTCATGAGAAAACAGTTGTTTCCCCCCGAAAATGACGATTTTGCTGGAACAGTGGAACATCAAAAAACACTCCACCATGACAATAGAGAAAAATAACACGATCAAATCGAGGATTTCCTCAGGAAATTTTCACCCACATTTCCTCAGGATTTCCCCACGTGGCCATATGATTTCCAGCCACAGGAGGCCAAAGTGACCCTAATGGACACAACTGCAGTGCCGCGGATCACTATTGCGCCGCTTGGTTTGCCACATGTTGTGGCGCCTTTTTCACCAGAAAATCCATTGAAATCCCCCAAACATTGGGATTGGAAGAGACTTTTTTTTACAAAATTCATATGGATTTCTAAAGGAAAATGGGAATGATTGGGGTTAGAAGACAAGTTTTGAACCCCCCTTGGAATTTCCACTAAAGAATGGGACAACCCGGGTTGTCGCAAAAAACGTTTTTTTTGCTAAAACAGGTGGTTTTTCCACATGGCTAAGCCGGACTCTCCATTTTTTGCAAAGGCTTCCTGGGTCAGGATTTTTTGGAGAGGGGATTTTGAGAGGGAATAGACAAGCTGATTGAATTTTTGGGCACATTTGGTATTTTTATACGTGTTGACATCCACATGGCTAACATGGACTCCCTATTTTTTAGAGTTCTGCATTTAGATTTGTAGTTTTCTTGTATTTTTTGTTTTTTTTTTGTAGTTGGTTGCCTGGGCCATGATTTTCTAGATAGTCTTAGACCCCCTTGCACCCTGGGTAGGCATTCTTTAGATGTGCCATTTCAGTAGTGCAAGGTGGACCACCGTTTTTTGTCTAAAGAATGCTGGAGTCCATGTTAGCAGGGGAATTTCAACAGTGATAGTTTTGAGACTGAAATGTGGCCAGCTTTCGGGAGTTCTTGTGAGATTATATTATAGTATATATATAGATATTATAATTACGTATATGTAATTATATATATATATATATACTTGTATGTTATAATATGATATAAGATTATATAAGCAATAGTGCACGAACAGTGGATGATCAATTTTCCCTGATGATTTTGACAGAATGCAGGGAGCAACAGCAACTCTCAGGTGCAGGTCTTCAAGGGAATTGACTCAGACTAAGGGAGATTTGACGGGTCCCAAGCAATCTCGTGAAATGAACAGTTGGGAGCTATGTAATAATGTTTCAAGGCTTCAAGCTCCAATTTCTCTCAATTTCTGTGGGATTTACCATCCGGTCATGACTAACAGTTCGCCATGGAAAATCACCATTTTGAATAGGTAAACCATCTATTTCTATGGGCCATCTATACCATGGCTATGTTAGTCATAACCAGAGGGTACAGCATATATGTTAACCATTGGGTTCTATAATATGGCTAGTAGTTATAATAATACTCAGGGACCCACGGGTCATATGAGAATGTTTGATATGGCCAATACTTACTGGCTGATATTTATCACACCCATTTTGAATGCTTGATCTGCCAACATTTCTCCAGATTTTCAGGCAGAAGATGGACGTGCTGTCCTCGCAGGTGGGGCGAACTGGATCAATAGCCTGCTAGATACCATTGAAGTTAGGGGATGAACATGAACATTGACCCATGTATTATAGCTATAAATGATACCCCATTTTATGGATATCATTTGTAGCTAATCCCAGCTATTTTGATGTGAACAGAAGGGTTTTGACATGTTTTGACCCATGTTTTCATGTGGTTGTTTGAAAATTATGAGAGGGCCCCCAATTTTCTTTTAACAGTCGATTAAGGCATGTTCCTGATCTTAGGGTACCCACATTTCTTGGACAAGCCCGAATGGGCGTGGCTCCTCTAGGCTTTGCGTATATACTCTTACTGTTGGGTAAAATTGAATAACAACCATATTCTGTGTCAGCTCATCGTACTATGTGTAGGGATATACTGTACAATTCAATTTTGTGGGTGCCACAATACCATTAGATTTGATCATTCTCTGTCTCAGAGCATCCATTGTTTTGGGGTCAGTGATTTTTCGAACAGCGACTTACTTCTGATGACATCACCAGACAAAGAGGTAGGGATACCCAAGAAATCGCAAGGGAGTTGGGCGTGTTTCCAGGTCTGTTTTGGGCGTGCAAAACATGGGACTGTTCAAACCGTGAGGGTAGACCAGGGCTTTGTCAGGTGAGCGCACCCCTTTTTTTTGATGCTTGAACCCATCATTTTCTGAAGCGCCATTTGAGGAGATCAAAGCCAAACCATCAGTTTTAGACAAAGCCAAATGAGAACCCCATTTTTTTCGGAAATTTCAACCCCCAATCAGCTTGGAAATTGGCATCATCTTTTTGCTTTTTTTTGGGTTTCTCCAATGGTTTCGGCCTCAAAAAATTGAGAACCCCCGATGTGGGTACATCCCAGCTGAACGAAAAGTCATGCAAAACATGGAGGCATATCCGAGCTAAATAAACAGATGTATTACTGTTACAGATCCAATATGTTCTTTACTTATACAGTATAGCTAAAAGTTCCATAAACTAGCAATGTTAAGTCAGTGAAGTCGTGACGGTTTTGGGATGTTTTGGGGTACAAGCCATGTTCAGAAGCCATAGCCATCCATAGCCCATCCCCAGAGGCCAAGTGTGCAGGGCACAGGGCCGTGCTGGAAGGCCTGGAGGGGAAGGATTTTTCGAGGATTTTCGTCGACGTTTTCGGAAAACCTTCTTTTTGGGATGTGCAAAGCAAAAGCAATGCGAGAGAGTTGAGATTGAAGTAGGAGCACCCGCTTTGAAGTATTAACTATATATTAACCATATATAATAACCATATATTAACCATGTATTAACCATATATTAAACATATATTAACCATATATTAACCATTATTATTAGTCAAGAGGAGCTTCGGGATACAACCAGGTTCAACATGCGATCGAGCGATCGACAAACCTGGGTTAGTTTACCCCAGTCACAGGTAGGGCAAGTAGGGGCAATGTCCAAATAATGTTATAAGTTATAAGTGGGGTGAATGATAATCCAGTTTCTAACTGGGATGAGCCACCAAGCATATAGTATTATATTATTTATATATATATATGTTATATATTGATTATATTACTGTATATTGGGGCTTCCACACATTTTCCATTTTCCAGCTATGACTGGGAAGGTTCACCAGGTGACGCACAGTCTAGCTGCTTGGGATGGGAATGCCGCTACTTGATGGATTGGATGAAGCCTCTTGGTTTCCAATGCTTGGGCCCAGAAACATTGGTAGATGCCTGTATTGTGGACATTCTATGTGCCTCTATGTGCCTCTATGTGCCTCTATTCTGTTCAGCTATCTCCGATTTCATGACTGAAAAAAGACGGCGACAACAACGACAACCACAACAGCAACCGCAACAGCAACCACAACCACAACCACAGCCACAACAACCACAGCAACCACAACCAGAAACAAAGAAAAACAGGGCCCCCGCAGGTGCCTACGCCTTCGAACGCTTCTACCAGGGTCTGGAAGCTGAGGGCAGAAACCGGCGATTTTTTTCAAGGGCCCTCGGTGGGATTTTTCGTCTCGAAAATGGGGTGTGCTGCACTTCAATTGGGGAAAATGATTAGAGAAATTTTTTAGGGAAAATTATGGGAACATGTTTTTTTTGGGGGTTGCTACCCCTGTGTATTTGCCTGAATATGGTGAGAGCGTACGATCAACCATGGGATTTCCGTTGCTTTGTCGAATTTTTTGTTGGGCCACCGTGTGGCCCAGCGGGTATCACAGGCTTCATCAGAGGGGTTATCGCCAGGAAGAAAATGATGGATATCACCACCAGAATGGAGATATGGATGTGTCGGAAAATAGGGAATACCCACAGATTTGCCATTTACTAGGAGAAATGAGGATGAGGGGATTTAGGGATATTTCGGGTATAAACAATTTTCAGACCCAAATTGAACAAGACAGGTTGGGACAAGAACAATGCTGTGGGGGTGAATCACCCTTGGAAGAGATTGAGGGGGTTCCTTAGAAGAGATTGAATGGGTTATTTAAAGTAATCCAATTTGCAGGAGGTACAGGCCAACTAGTGTGGGTGGTCCATCTTAAAACCCCAAGACCGATGATTCCCCACAGTTGGCTGGGGGACAATGTGCACTTTTTCCCGCCTGAGGTGAAATTACAGCTGCTGGGAAGTACCCGCCCTGTCACACTATGGTTCCTTTGGTGCAAATTGGAGGTCTGGAGGGGTTGGGGCAGCATTTTGGAGCTACGCAGCTACGCTTGTCCGAAAATAGGGTACCACAAAATCCCATGGGTTTATCGTAATTTTCCTTACTCAAATGGAAAATTAGGGTATCCCATGGTATCTTGCATTTTGTCACATACCCAAATTTAGCAAGCGACCCTCGTCATGAGGTCATTTGCACAGTGGCAATGAATAAAAGAGATCCATCGCCCCAAATTTAGTTTGTTTTTGATGATTCAACGATGATGAACGTATAGAGTAGATGTATATAATCATGTTATTCTTACGATCTATAAGTCAATTTGCCCAGAAATCTGTAGATTATTTCCAATGTTTCCAAAGGACAAGTCGAAGAAGGCGCTAAAGCAGCTAGCCTTCCCGTTTTGTTAATGTCAGCAACCGAAATAACTTGAAACACATATTATCCCATGTATAGATGAATTCCAATATATAGTAAATATACCATCCCATTTGCTAAAATTCAATATCATTAATAAAACCGTCTAAATAATATGATCATACCTGGTACCATCAAATTGGGATGATCATGATATTTAGCATAATTAAAAAATATTAGTATCATTTTAACATTATCACATATAATCATAGTATTATTATCATTTGACCATTGTTAGTATCATTCTTTTATGATATTTCATAAACTTTTTAAAACCTATCCATAGTTATGGGATGAATCAAATCCATTGTTCTATGATACAGTAATCCATAGTTTTTTTAAGCACCATTACATTGCGGGCGCCAACGGGGAACATGAACTGAAAACCGCCACTCGCCCCATTCGCCCTACTCGCCCCACTCGCCCCACTCGACACACTCGACCCATTCGACCCACTTGACCCACTTGCCGGGGTATGGGGGGTTAAGCAGAGCAAGTAGGGCAAGCGGGGCAAGCGGCAGAAATCACTTAGCGGCCCCGTGGGGCAACCACACTACACCATTATTAACCCATACAGTAACCGTTGAATTGGGATGAAAACAATCCAGTAGTATCATTTTAACATGAACAATCATTCTTAAGCTATGATTTAACAAAAAAGTTACCATATTGATAACCATGGTAGTCTACTAGCTCCACCCAGGTCTTGGGCATCGGCGTGGCCGGCTTGGCGGTTCGCGGTCCCGGTTGTTGTTCGATGTTGGGTGCAGCGAAGCTTAAGGGAAGCCCTGGACCACTAAATGGAACCCCCTGGTGTGAAATTCCAGGAAAATTCCATCTGAAGTGGAAGAATAGCGAATAGAATAAGACTACACTTAGAGCCTTTAGAGCTGTTTTTTTTGTGAATGATGTCCATGCGCTGACAAAAGTTGTCTTTGGGCTTCTTGCCAACCTTACCTGAAGCCATCATAAACCACACATAGAATCATTAAACTGTCATGACCAAGTCTTTGAAAACATCATAAACAAATCATCAAACCATCATCCTATAGTCAAAATAGCTCCTAGTAATGATAAGTTTGTAATCGTAATACAGCCATAGATTGTTTGTGATACAGTATTTTAAAGTCACTATAAATCAGCCAATGGTTTGCCGATTGGTGGTTTGGAATTCTGGGATACCCCATAGTGATAATATCTTTCATAGGGATTCAATTCCAAACCACCGACCCAAATCACGTCTCAATCATTGGTTGAAGAATAACACTAGTCATGGTTAGTCCACTTAACAATCCTCATCGTAATCACTCAAATAAAACACATCATCATCATCATCATCATCGTCATCATCATCATCATCGTCATCATCATCATCATCATAATCATATTTGGTTTCATACTCATATACTGAATATGGTTATACATAGCTAATATATATATATATATATATATACACACGTATATACCTAACATTTATAACCATAAATGGTCCAGATGTTGAATTAATGTTATATAATTTGTATTTTACATGGGTTTATATAGTCATGTGAACAGTGTTGAACCCCCGGGTTGTTTTTTTTAGTGGGTTATAGTCATAAACCACCTATTCTATACACAATCACAATCCAGCTATTTTATAGTGATAAACCATCATACCAATTCGATATCGTAATCCTCATGGTTTATAGCTTACAGCTTCCATAGATGGATTAACATCATAATAATGATGTGTTATCATATGTGCCATGGTCGAGTCAAAAGTTGGGTTAAAAAAGTTGGGTTAGTTTCTCATATTGGGGGATGGTCATCAATTGATTAATAGGAATTTATATGCCCATTGCAAGGGTTCCCACTAAGGGATGGATGACCATAAACCATTAATCCCTACGGACCTCGACCCTAGCACATATAATCCTGGAAAATGCAACATTTACAGATTGTTTTCCCATTAAAACGTCGCAGATTTTCCTATTAAAACAACCATTTATAGTGGATTTTCCCATAAAAACTTCCATTTATGGTGGATTTTCCTGCAAACACTTACATTTATAGTGGATTTTCCCGTTAAAAACATATATTTTATAATGGATTTTCCCATAAAACTTCCATTTATAGTGGATTTTCCCATAAAAACTTCCATTTATAGTGGATTTTCCCATAACAACCTCCATTTGTAGTGGATTTTCCCATAAAAACTTCCGTTTATAGTGGATTTTCCCATAAAAACTTCCATTTCTAGTGGATTTTCCCATAAAAACTTCCATTTCTAGTGGATTTTCCCATAAAAACTTCCATTTCTAGTGGATTTTCCCATAAAAACCTCCATTTATAGTGGATTTTTCCACCATCCTCCGCCGCCCTACTGAGTCCATGGGCACCTCAAGCGCCCTGGGAAGTGTGGTGCGCGCTTGGGACGTGCGCGACGTGAGCGACCAGGCACCGCTTAAAAGGGCTTGCGGTGTTTTTGTCTGGGGGTTGCGGTTGGATCCACTGGGAGGATCCGATGTCATTATGAAAGCCATTTATAAACCATAGATATATGGCAGTGTGTCAAAACCCTGGTACCCCTGGTGAACCCCAAAATAGCTGGGATTATGTACTAATTATCAATTATCTGGGTAAATTATAACGACCTCACTGTTCTCCCTCACTGGAAATCATGGTTAGTAAATGTTAGTAAGCGAAATAATCCCCTTTTATGGCCGCAAGATTCAGGTTAGTGAAATATTATAATTTGCCCAGATAGATAAGTGGAATGACTGGTAAGTTAGTATACGTGGTTAGTGATTTGTTGGATGATTTATGTTGGATTCGTGGTTAGAAACCATACTTCAGCCTACTTGGATATCCTAACGACTCCGTTCCGCAGCAGGTGAAATCGATGGGCGGCAAATGGATCACAGTGGACTTCAAGGTGGGATTGGGTCGGCAGGAACAGGCCCTGAGTTGTTTAGTGGTTAAAACATGGTTAAGTTTTTTTTTCCCGGACGTTTTTCTCATTTGAAGCACCAGTTTGCTAGCAACCACCATCCTTTTTGGTGTATCATGGAATAGTCATTGAACCACATTGAACCACATTGAACCATGTTGAACCCGTCGGAAAAAACCGTCCTTTCCCACGGATTGCCGTAGGAAGATGGTGCTGGTGCGGGCGGATACGCAAAGGAGTCCTCCAAAGAGTTTCAGGAGGCGCGCCGCGGCGTGCCACTTGAGCAGCCAGATGCAAAAGTTGAGCAATGTTACCCTCTGGTAAACTAACATAGCTATGGAAAATCACCATGTTTAATGGGAAAACTCACTATAAATGACCATTTTCAATAGCTATGTTAGTTTACCAGAGGGTATGATGGGGTCAGACTTTTGTAACTGGGTTGATGGATGTTGATGGGGACTACCAGAAAATCATAGAAAATCCGGCAACTTGAAAGTCGTCCCTTCTGTAAAAGGCGCAGAAAGCAACCTTCCACAAGCATGCGAAGGAGTCGCTGGGCTGCACCGATTGCTTCACATATGTTCATGGTTTAGGGGGCCTGGCTTGTAATGTACCAGTGTTGGGATATTAGTACCGTTAGTGCAATGTGTAATCCGTTGAGAACACACATTTTTGAGGATACACTATGATACGATTGCATAACTGGAGAGCAGGCGCTGTAGGGCTTGGAAATTAGGGTTGGTGCCACTCAATTTATGATTGTAGGTTCTGTATGAGTACGTCTTTCTCCAGCATGTGGTTCTTCCCACGTGGTTGAACTGTTGCGTTTCCGGGACTATGTTGCTTGTTTTCATTTCAGAAGCCGCAAGAATGATGAGCTTGATCCATGCATCGCATGGACCGTGCTGTTGTTACCAATGCATCATTTTTGGATCAGAGATGATGCAAACGGCTAAAGAGCAAACACAATGGGGTTCCGTACTTTGTTTACAATATTATAGCATATTATAGTAACCCCCATAGTAAGATGCAGAAGAGTATTTCCAGGATGGATTGATGCTGTTTTCTCATGTTTTCTCCATCCAGGGTTTCCAACTTTTCGGCGGTGTCGACCAGACGCTTCTTTTTTAGAATCTGGAAGTGAAGCCCATGCCATGGCGACCCACATAAATTTTGATGCTTTAGATTCATGGTATGGATAGCCCACCCCATTTTTGTGGATGTTCATGAGTTTCATCTAGTATTATTTCTGATTTAAATTTATGTTCTCGTCCTCAATAGCTTATTCTAATGATTTTTAAACTTGAATAACATGCAAACACATGCTCCAACTTTTTTCCCTTTTTGACTTTACTTTTTTTCCCCCTTTGATTTTGCTTTTGAGTTTTTGGGATTTTGCTGATTTGCTTTTTGTTTTTTTCCGTTTTTTTTTTGCATTTGTCTCGTTTTTTTTGAAATTTGTTGATTCTTAGAATAAGCTATGGTCTGGTGAACATAATTTTAGATAAGATTCGCACTTGCCCGGATGTTTGGGTTCCATGTGTAGTTTCCAAGATGCACGCATTGATGTTCCAGTCCAAGAATTCAATCCAGGAAGTGGTTTGCATGAAAGGATCCTTAGAGTCTACAGTAGTGAGAGATGTGAGAGGACTCACATGTGGGTGGCAAGGAAGTTTTACTCGCCGCTAAGGGTGGACATCATCATCAGTACTGCTGCGATTCCAGGAAGAAAGTTGCCTGGCGACGCTAATCTTTCTCAGGGTTGCCTCTGGGATTTTCCCTGGTGTTTGAGTACAAGGGGGTAAGCACAAAGCCCAACTTAGGTAATGTTTAAACATGTTTAAACGATTCTTTCTCCTACACATGAATGCTCCCCAGGGTTTTTGAAAAGCGTGAACCGACAAATGATCACCCTGGGTTGCAAAGAGGTTCCAGCAGGTTCCACCCATGTGAAATCATTCAGCCAAATATATGGTCCATTGAACCACCTGGTGAATTTGTAGCTTTGTTTTGTGGCTCAAGATGGCTCAAGTTGAAAACCCTTTGAACACCCCAACAAAACCCGTGCTTTCGTTCATAATACTCTCCGTTAAAAATGGGGACACACAGCGACATATACATATATGATCATATATGATATGTACTGTATATATTTCTGGACAAGCCGATAATATGAACATGTTCAGGATGTTGTTCAACATCACCATGTTCAATATACCATGGTCTTGAAAGTTTCGATGCACCACCGAGCTTTAAGACGCGAATATCCATTGAACTACTGACATGTCAAGGGCTAAATCTACGTCGTTCATCAGCTTCAAAGATGGTTGGACACCATAGGTGCCTATATTTTGTTACTGGTTGGTGGTTTGGAACATGGCTTTTATTTTCCATTTCATATATGAGATGCCATCCCAACCCCATTGACGAACTCCATCATTTTTCAAGATGGTTAAAACCCACCACCAAGCAGATAAATATTACATAATATTACTGAGAATCATATAAACGTTTAGAAGAACGTTTAGGGGATCAACCAACCACATGATCGACCAGCTTATTTTCATCACCAACCAGATTACTATTCACCATAATTAACCATACAACAACCATATAATAACCATATATTAACCACTATTAACAGTATATTCTATCATCAATTCATTCACGTTTGGATTTACAGCCCTATCCTTCATGTTTGGATCCCCGCGAAATGGGATGTGAACAAAAAACCCACCGTTGAATCCGTGGGTTTTTTTGAAGGCGGCTATGGTGTTTCAAGCAGAAACATGGGATGGTGACCGCAGTTAGATTGGTTTCTAAACTCGCTGGAAAAAAATATGTACTATAACATATAAAAGAAAGATCTGTTGTCCTAGTTCACCTAGAAATTCCACCATACTGTAAGTCCGACTGTTCTCAAAATTCATAACATGGATCAGTTTACCGCAGTGAACATACCATAGAAAACCCATATTTTATATAAACCATTAAATTCCATAGAAAACCCATTAAACCCATATTACATCCCATATATCTACCATAAATATCTACCATCCCAAACGTTTTCAACGACCACGCGTCACGCCGCGTCGCCGCGCAGCGAGGTCACCTGTTTTGATTGAGGACTACATGGTGCTGCGATGTACTGTGGGGATGGTCCTGTTGGTAGTGGATGCAGTATATATATATACACATATGTATATATATGTAATATGTATATGTATAATCATATATATATACACATGATCATATATATATATGTATATGTATATATATATAGTAACCCCAAAAAAGATAGAACGGTGATATCTCATGATGTCTCACTAATTCGGGAGGAATTTACGTTTCGGCTTCTCTTTGGGGTTTCTATAGTTAGTGGTTGATGAATTTGCTTCGGTGTGGTTAATTACTAGAAGTTCATTGCGATAACTTACACAGAAGTCAATTTAGCGATGATTTGACTGTCAATTTAGTGAGGGTTCACTATTGAGCAATAGTCAATACACGGATTGTTCATGATGAATTAATCACCTTATTTGGGTATGGGTCAAAATTAGGTACCCCAATAATTGGATGGTGAATCCTCAACTAGACTAACACCTGTGGTCCCCTAGGTCTTCCATTTTGACCCACATCCGTTTGAATCATGGTTGAGCAATGGTTAATTGCTACTAATTGCTGCGGGATGTGTATCTGGCTTCATAGATGCCGGCAATGATGACCTCAAGGACGTCTCAAAGGAGTTGGGTGTCTGAAGAGTTTGCCTTCATACAACATGCACATAATATATATATAGTATTATATATATAGTATATAACATATATATATAGTATAAAGTATATATAATATGATATATAATATATATATATATATTATCTATAATATAATACATATATATTATATATATGTGATATAATATAGCATAATATACAGTATATTATATTATATATAATATAATATATTATATATAATATAGTATATTATATATAATATATTATATTATATATATATATATATTTAGATCCTGATCAACCAATCATAACCAGTTTGCCAGGGGCCCGTGCCACGTGGCAACCGAGGTCAAAGACATGAAACCTGGAAGTGTCATCGTCGACCTGGCGGCCGCAGGTGGGCCTAGGGGATACCTGTGGGGATACCTATAGTATAACTACAGGGGATATATGGTGATTTTATGGTGATTTATGGTGATTTATGGTGATTTTATGGTGATTTATGGTGATTTTATGATGATTTATGGGGATTTTATGGTGATTTATGGTGATTTTATGGTGATTTATGGTGATTTTATGGTGTTTTAATGATGATTTTATGGTGATTTATGGTGATTTTATGGTGTTTTAATGATGATTTAATGGGATTTTATGATGGTGTAATGGTGATCTAATTGGATTTACCCTCTGGTAAACTAACATAACTATTGAAAATCACTATTCACCCCGCTTCGCGTGGGGTGGCCGCCCACACCGCAGGTTTATTTCGGTCCGTGAGAGGGGCTAAGGGTGGTTTTCCCCCGTGGGGGCTCCCCAAGCTAAGAATTTTAACTTCCCCCC
>Ga0126342_10014853_pt1 | contig 13702 bp, 14 predicted proteins | sample Cyp1metagenome_FD_92528 | JGI IMG/M metagenome (GOLD analysis project Ga0126342, IMG submission 92528) | Coral microbial communities from Lord Howe Island, Old Settlement Bay, Australia - Cyphastrea 1 metagenome | ecosystem: Host-associated > Invertebrates > Cnidaria > Coral ...
GCTCAAGTTCAGCACTCCGACCCATAAGCCTCTGAGTCAAAACCCCGGATATCACCCAAATTTAGCCAATTTCCATATGCAGTAAGCAGGAAAGTCTCTGCCTACCGGGCGTCTTTGACTATAGTTGTTATAGTTTTATCACCCCCTTCATGTCCCCATTGACCCATTGATGTAGAAATATGGGTTCCATCCATTGTCTCGGCCCAGGCTACTGAAGCTGAACTTGCAGACATCCATGGCCCAAAGCGGGGTGCTCCTTTGTCCACGCAGACCACGCCTGTCAAGAGTTCTGTGCTTACCAAGAAAGCCCGTACAGATCAGGTTGGGGCCTGGAGCTCATGTATATTCATCATACTTTTTATTTATATATATATACCGTATTATACCCATGTGTGTTATATATTTATATGTAAATAAAATACTATACCCATGAACGACCTGTAGATATAAAAGTGGCAGTATGAATATCGTGGTGGCAAATGCGTTGATGATCACTTCCACATATACATTTTTTTGATGTAATGTTCATGCCTTGCCTTGGTGTAGGGGATTACAGGGTCTATGTGTTTTTTTAATGTTTCATTGATGTGTGTTTGGATTTCACTGAAAGATGGGGCCCTTAATCTTAAATTGATTCAACATCAACATTACAAAGTGTAGCACATAGAATTCCATCACGATGTTTCATGCCAAACACAATGTGGAAGGACCAGACTCAACGTTTTTCATCGGTGAAGAGCAAGGCTGCCCCGAAGAAAACCCCTGTGGCTCAGGAGTGTCTTTTTTGGGGCATGATATACCTTTTTGATAAACATAGTCTTAAAGATGAAATTGTATAAGATACCATATTTCCAACATGTCTGTTTGATTTTTTCACATGTTGGTTCCATCGCCTACTTGCGAACCCTGTTTCTAGGAGAACCCAAAAGGCAGGGATCTTGAGGCTGAGTTGAAGGCTGCCATGCTGGAGATTCAACATTTGAGGTTGCAGCAACAGTCACCTGGTTCTGCAACAACAGTTGCACCCTCATTGGCATCTCTGGCCACAACCAAGCCTTCCCAAGCTGCTGAGTCATCTTATTCCCCGGGGACACCTGTGCCCACTCCAGTACTTTAGCTTAGATATAAGATGTATAGTTTTGCCTCCTATCACCCTGCAAATGCTGATCTTATAATAATAAAAATCTGAATGAATTTTATGAAACATTTAATATAGATGATAGACCTTACCCTCCTGCTTTCTCCAAGGAAGACCCAGATGATGATGAGCCTGACATGGATGCTGGAGCTGATGAGGCGCTCAAGCGCTTCAAGATGGTGGACGCGCGCCTCCGCCGACTTTGCGAGAAGAAGAAGAACGGCAAGTGCAATGTCCCAGAGATGCTTCACAACATGTGGGCTGCTGGAGGAAGTGAACGTGACAAGCTTCGGGTCCTTTTTGAACAAATGGAGCTTGACAAGGCTCTAGCTTACTGCAGATTTCATTTGGGATGACCAATGATGGATCTTAATGAATTGAAACTGTTGTAATTATAGATGTTGCTCCGAACTTTTTTGGGCGTGTATATGCGGTAAAATTGTGATGTTTACAAACTGAGTATACTTGGTCTTTCTTTGATTCCAACTCTGAATCCACTGATGTCATGTATATAGGCGGCTTTTGTATCCAAAGCTGTCAAGATCATCGAGAAGAAAAATGAAGATACCCAATCCGTTGATTCTGGATGGTTCACACCAGATCAGATGAAGACCGAACTCAAGTGGACCACGACACTTATCTGACATTTGCTGGTTAAAACTCCAATTTGTTTTTGTTATTTTTAGGTGTATATATAGAGTTACTATACAAGTTTCATTTTGTTTGGGGCATTTCCATCTGTCTATGCCAGGGTTCGTTTGTTTCCACATGCATCGCCGTATCCAAGGCCCTATATCAAAGATGTGGTGGCGTACTGCAAGGAGCATGGTTTGGTCAAGAAGCTAGGGCTGCAAGATTGCTGCCCAAGATTACATGTCTGAAGCAATTCACATATATAGATGCAATTGGGAAAAACACACATACACTAATCAAGTGAAAATGATTGCTTGTAACCCATGTAACCCAAGGCAAGACAAATACAGCAAGAAGGTCTACAAATACTTTGTAGAGTTTTCGGACAAGCAATCCAAGAAGAAGACCTACAGTGAAACGGAACGACGTGTTTCGGAGAAGGAAAAGGCTCTCAAGTCGTTTGTTTTCTCTGGTAGGTCAGCTCTGGATATTTAAAATACATACAGACGATAAGACTCTTATTGTCTGCATTGTTTTCGTTTTACATTATATGTATATATATATATATAATTATATATATATATTACAAATATTTCAATGAACACTGTGTGCCATACATTGGTGCCTGTTATGGTACAATGATCAACTATACATAATACACCTGTGCTGCAGGCAGATGATGTGAAGCTTAAGGGTGGATTTCTTGATGGACCACTCCGGGGCCATGATAGTGATGGGGATGAACCTGGCAAGAATGAGGCCCAGGACCCTATGGCTGGTGACTTTGGGCTGCACCATCTGCACACATGATTACCCATGATCATGCATAAACTGGATTGATGAAACTTACTATACCTATGGTTTTGATTCCTGCAACACTTGATATCACTATTCCTGAGGAAATGGAAACCGAGAAGAAGTTTGATGATGGCATGCTTGGGAAACTTTCTAAGATCACTGACCTTATGAGCCGACTGGAGACTTACGATGGCCTTGCTGAGGGTGACCGCAAACGTGTGCAATCGTCCATTGCTCAATATTGTGATGTCTTCATTTATAAATGTATACATGCTTATATATAATATTTTATACTGATACATTTAGAGGGCTTAAAATGAACCACTACCACATTGTACCGCATCCTACCACCACCAGCCGCCCTCCAAGGTTGATCAAGGCCTTGGAGAAAAAGGTTGATGAAGCCCAAGGAGCATACGATTCCTTTGCGGAGTTGCGATCCACGATGATGACCAAAGCTGACAGAAATGATGAGACTCTTGGTTTTGGGTTATGTGGGATCTTTGCCAAGCAATTAAGTTCCATGTGCATCAAGTGGGATGCCATGCCAGCTGAGATTGTTTATTTCCCCACCTTTGGGTCATGGTTTCAATATCGCATATATTTACATGCAAATATATCCACAGCCTGATATCTCCAATATAGATATGCGGTGATATAGGTCCGGATGAAAGCCTTTAGCTATCCATCCAAAATTTTAGATTGTTATTGCCATGGCATGTCATGAGGAACACTGCAGATCTTCGCAAGAGGATGAAAGCTGCTATGGGCAAGAACCTTGGGTTGCAAATAGTGTTCACCATGCCAATCCAAAAACATCACCATATATTTATATATTTCAATTTACAGTGAGTCCTGATAGTAGGTTGACTATCTTTTTGAATTTTGACATAGAGTTGAATTGAAAGTCATATTTCATAACTGTGTCCATCACATATCTACATTGCAATGAATGCATATCTATATACACATACACTAGTTCGTTGGTTTATCAATCATCTTCCATTGACATATTGAAAGGAAACATATACACATGGAATATCTTACGTCACTGATCCCAGCATCCCTGACACTTCCCAACTTCAGGGCTGCGCAGCTGAGCTCCTTGGAAGCCCAGGGCAAGCAACTGACCTGCACGTATGGAGGTAACAAATGGACACAGGATATGTCAAACTGTCCTCTGTTGACACCACATTTTGATATTTTGGTTATTGTACTGAGCAATTTTTGTTTCCTATCAAGTGGGATTGACCTAAGGGCTTTGGAAAAGGCTATCAAGAAGAAAGCCAAAGAAGCGGCAGACGCTGAGGATTGGTAGATTCCTCTTTTGTGGCATCAAGGATTGCCCATCAATGTTCCAGGGGCCATGTGATTGATCAACACATGGATTTCATTCTTCTCATGAATGACTTCGGATTTTGTGTGCCGAAGCAATCAGTGACAACATGAGCTGATGGCGTGGAAAAAAGGGCCTAATTGTACCTGCAATTGCATGGGTTTTCTATCATCCTTCCCTGGTATCCCACCACAACCTATAGAATATTTATATATGAATGTATAGGGATGGAAGGAACCGACATGAACTCACAAAACATTATGTACACAAAAATCATTTTGATCCTGTGATGCCCTCAAGAAAAAAACTGACATCATGTATGTTTGTTCCCCCCGCTTGTCCCCAGTTGCGGCCTCACAGCATTGCATGCCGCCGCGCCATGCCAGGTGCTGAGCCTGAGCTCAATGGATTTGCCCGGATGGTTGGAAATGGCGCTTGGCGCTCAACATGGGAAGGGGCCTGGATGCATGGTTGGAACAATCCTTATGCATGAACATATATGTATATGATATCAAATATATATTCCACATATAAGTATAAGTGCATATAATGAACATCCTGCAACATCTTGATCCATGTGCATGTATATCCAACTGCAGCATGGGGCTAACAGCCAGGGTGGACAAATGGCAGGGTGGTAGCAATGGCTTCAAACCATAAAGGCCTTTGCATCTATGAAGAAGAACTACGTGATCTGTTGACCTATGATTGTTTGATCACTGGACGGAAACGGTGCCCCCCATGTTCAAGTGACAATCTCAAGGAAAACAAATCCATCAAGATCCTTAACTGCAATGGTAAAAAGTTTTTATGGTTCACATAGTTTGGGGTTGGGTGATTTGACAATTTGATTCCAATACCAAGTTCATACCCTCCTTACATGTTGTTCACTTCTAATTGATGATCATTTTACATGGGGTTATTTTCTTCTATACATGGGGGTTGGCCCAAGTGCACATCACTTTCAGGACTGACTTTGGCCAACATCAATCGCAGGATTTTTCAGGTCATACGCTTCATGGGACCAAAACAGTTCCTTAGCCTAACCAATAAAAACGTTTTGCTATTTACATATATTTCCAATCCGTTGGGCATTGTTGTCAACAATGATACATTATTGAACATATGTCTCAACCAGGGTTTTGTAAACTTAGATCTTGAAATCCCAGGTTGGCAATTCAGAGCCAAAGCTGTTGCAAAGACATGATGATGGGTGCTCAATGCCACAGGAAGCCATGAGTTTAGAAAAAATGGAGATGACATGTCGAAAACATGAAATCGCCATAACCTACTTGGCTACCCCGAAACGGGAACGGGCCACTGCGGGAACAATTTTGCAAAGGTGTCTGTATGAAGTTGAAAAATTTCGTACAAAAATGACGAAATGCCTTTGTGTCTTCAAACTGGGGCTGACAACCAACCCCATCATACGTTTCAATTTTTATAAGGATGACAACTACTCCCATATGGTTTTGCTCCATGTGACAGAAAATGCGGGGGTAGCTCAGATGCTTGAAGCATCATTGATTGCTATCCATATGTCCCAGACTGGCTGTAGAAATGAAAAGCATGGAGGTGAATGTCCCCCGTCTTGTGCACTTGAACCATTTCACTTTGTTTACATTGTTGGTGCCCGTGCTGACTGCATGAAACGGATACGGTGACAACACCCCATGCAAAATTCCCAAATTAAGTTGTTCCAACGACGACTCCCTTGGTGCGTTGGCGCGTCAGAAAAAATGACACTTATAGGCCTGCTAACTTTGATCACATATGTTGCTTTCACTACTGGTAAAGACAAAACTTGGTGGTTTTGAAAGCCAAATTTGTGTCCCTTATACATGGTATGATCAAACTGAATCAAATTGTTTGGGTACCAACACGTGGGCCACACATGGATCCTGCAAGCATATGCTCCCCTATGCTCACTTTGCTTTATATATACTCTATGTTGGAAAGTGTTGGAAATCAATCTGCATATATTTATTTGTAAAATATGTTTATATATATAGAAAAACATTAATTTTTATTTATTTATTCATTCATTTATTTGTTTATATTCATATATCAATCTGTCGTGTAAGGCATGAGTGAGTGATGCATATGTGCCTGCATGTGCATTCCATTGCTGGCTGAGGTCTCTTGCAGAGACGTCATCAAGCAGGCGCGTGTCACCCGTGTGGCGTCCAGTGCTCTCAAACAGCTGGGCCGAGTGAATCCGAAAAACAGTGAAAGAGATTGCCATGCTGTATTTCGTAAATACGGCCAGTCATTGCCAGTTCCAATTTCCAAGATGGATTTGGACAGCAAGAAGAATTTCCCATATGTCAAAATGTCAGCTTGGCTTACGTACCTGGTCCAGTATGATCTCTTGGAGCATTTAGTTGGGTGCAGAGACATTGCCGTCATGCAGGCCACCCTCAAGAGGTTTTGGAGTTTGTATCGAAACTCAAACCCTGACCACATGATGTACCATGGGAATGCTGGAGCTCCGTTGTGCCCCGAGATGACAATACCAGTTGTTCAACATGGAGATGAAGGGAGGTCTCTCAAACGTAAACAAATAATGGTGGTTTCCACCACTGGTGTCCTAGGCCATGGTTCCTCTCATTGTCCAGGATTGAGTTTCAATGATGTGGCTGAGGATGCAAACCCCTTGAGTTTGAACATGGTTGGCCATACATGGCTGACCCACTATTTGCATGGGGTGTTGCCGATCAACCTTTACAATGAGACGCCGGAAAGTTTTTTCCAATTCCTTTCTGAACTTGCTGCTGACTACACACAGTTGTTCAATGAGGGGATTGTGATTGGAAAACGACGCTTTTTTGTGGCATTGCTGGGGGTCAAGGGTGATGCCCCCTACCTTACCAAGGTGGGGAGGTTTTACCGAAATTTCCTGAGAAGACCAACCAGACCATCATCTAGAACGCATTGTCCAGGAATTTGTCACCTTTGCCTTGCTGGAAAGGAGGGACCTGATCTGGATCTTCCATATGAGGAGTATGGAGCCCTCCAGCCTCGTTGGCTGCCAACCATGGGTGCTGAACCCCCATTCGAAGATGCGTCCCCATTTTTGGACATTCCGATCATTCATGGAGATAGGCAAGAAAGGATGTTCCTATACGACCTCTTCCACAATTTTCACCTAGGCATTGGCAAAACCTTTGCCGCCAATGCCTTCTGTTTGCTGATGGAACTGATTCAAAATACGATTGCTGGGGCCTTTGCTTCCTTGACAGGTGATTTCCGGGCATACTGCAGGAGAACTCACCAAACACCATACCATCGACGGCTGTCGCCTACTTTGTTTGGTGTGGAGATGGGCTTCAAAGAGTGCCCAGAGGGTGGGTGGTCCAAGGGTGATTTCACCCGGCTGCTCTGCCAATGGCTGGAGGATTGGTGTCGAAGGGAAGTTGTTGGAAAAACCGAGCTCCCTTTATACCTGGAATGTGTGGCTTTGTGAAGTCTTGCAACTTTTCTTCCTTTCATGAAATCAACCTTTGTATGTCTTTTACTCAAGGGGTTATTGTATAGTTTGAGTTTCGGGATGCTGTCAGGGTTAGATATTGAGCATCTTATCCCCATGTATAGTTTGCTGTCTTCATTGGTGTGTTGGTGCTGTATATAAATTTGTTTTTCTACTTGTTTTGCCTTCTTGGTTTCAGGCTGAAGCTTTGTTCGACATCAACGAGTGCTTGTCTGGGTTGTACCATGAAGGTGCATTTATTGAGGCTCCCAGGGCGGAGTATTTGGCAAACAAAGGATTGAGTTTCCTCAGGAGGTACGCGAAGTTGGCCTTGTGGTGCTATCGCGACAGAAAGCGTCGATTCCCTTTCATTCCGAAAGGCCATTTTTTACACCACCAATTTCTAGCGTTGTGGCAAGAATCCCAAAGGGGTAGGTGGTGCCTGAATGTGCTGATTTTCTCAAATCAACAAAGTGAAGATTTTGTTGGCCGACCTGCACGTTTAAGTAGGCGTGTTGCATCGCGCACGGCGCCACTGCGAGTAATTCAGAGAACCTACTTGGCCATTAGGGCCATTGTTGCAGAATTAGATTAGGTGTGGTGTCTGAGGTCATAGGCTTAAGGTGTGTGCTGGTGGATGTGCATATTATTCATCTCACGAATTGTTTCTGATGTATATGCATGTCAAAATATTGTGAGCATGTATATGAACATACAATACATTGTGTGTTTTACTGTCATACCATGTCATATCATTTCACAAATGTGTTCCTAAATTACTAGCTCATTGCAATAGTTCATCATATCATATCATATAATAGGATTCCAAACTGCACTGTGCCAAGTCATATTCCATCATAACATATCAAATCATTCCATATCATATCACATTACATCATATCATACCACATCACATCATATATCATATATCATATATCATATATCATATAACATATAACATATATCATATCATATATCATATATCATATATCATATATCATATATCATATCATATCATATCATAAATCATATCGTATATACATATACCCCATGACAGATCTCAGGGCAGACAAGAAGCTGGCCCAAACGGGCGCCCAGCATGTAGAGCTCGAGGTTGAGCCACCGTTGGCGGCAGAAATGGAATTGGAGATGGGAAGGGGTGGATTCTAACATAAAGGTGATCATTTACATATGTATACCTATGGTTTAATAACTATATGTTGATGTTTACTTGGCAATGCCATTATCAAAAACAGGATTTTCGACCCATCATTGGTCAAAACCAACATTTTCCTGGTCACCATCTTGCAACCCATTTTTTTCAGGGTTTCGGTTGCTCCTGGTATATATATATATATGTATGTATGAATATATTGAAAGTGAGTAATTTTATTCAATGATTTCATTTATATTCATTTATATCTCGATGAATATTCATATATATATATGCATATTATTGATGGTTAATTCCCGGAAATTGCACTGAATAGATAGATCGATAGAATTCGATAGATATATCTACGGTCTATGTAAATGGGGAAAACGTAACCCGGAGGCCACTTCCTACTTCGAACCGACCAGCCCGGATTCGCCCGGAACCTGCTCGTCCTCCGAAGCTGACCTTGTTTCATGACGGCGGCAGCGCTGACAATCTATGCGCATAGTCGGCATAGTCCATACACGTTTGAATGTATCCATAATCATCATAATCTATACATCTATGCGCACAACCCATGCATAACCCATCGCCAGCTGAAATGTATAGATACTGTGGATATGAGTACATGATTAACATTGAATAACTATATCCCCAAGATCTTGGTGGGTATCCGAGGGCGTCAGGCCTGAGATGCCTCAGATTTCCATGGTAAAAGATCAAAATCAGCGATGTTTGGGAATGATGAACACCGAAAACAGCAAATTTAGGAAAATACATTGGCTATCTTCTGGTAATTCCACATAGCTTTAGCTATCGAAATTGCCCCATTTATAAATATTTATAGAAGATTCAGCTATTTAAAAAACCTTAAAATGGCTATCTCTGTCGGGCATAACTGTCGCCGTCCCATAAAGATACCCCAAGCAACACTGCAATGCAATGCACAGCCTGAAAAATCCTGAGCTATCTACCTTTGAGATTGCTGATTGTAAGATTTGTAACGGGTTAATTTCCACTTGCTTCGCGCAAATATGACTGTTCGGAGACACCTGTGAACAGGTGCTTTCCACGCAGTAAAATGTAAACTACATGTATGCATATACAATACCCTTTGGTAATTTCACAATGCCATGGAACATGGCCCAGTTGTATATAGATGGTTTACCTATCAAACATTGTTTCCATAGCTATGTTAGATTATCAAAGAGATTGCATTCAATATCATTCAGGCAGATTTAGGCAAATAAATTTCAATGTATGTAATCAAAAACCAGTTGAAACATCTCTGCCAATATATATAAGCATATTTATACAGTTTTCTATTCATTTGTTTATTATTTACATGTATATTATATATATATATGCATGTAATGTATACATTCAGGCCTACGTCCTCACATGTTTGTGCTAACTAACTGTTTTACTCCAACATTTGACTCCACCGAGATCACTCACTCACATCTTAAATTCACAAAATCAATATGTTGTCTCAACATGTCTCAGCTGTGTTCTTCTCAGACCACGATTTGACTTTTGAAGTCGCTCTCATTGTTTTGATCCCAACATGGTACTCAAAACTAACTTGTTCAACTCACTATTTAATTGTTGGCGATCACTATTTTGCTCACTTAACTACTCACTAAAAAAATCTAAACTAATTATTTTGACACCCACCAGCCGTGGCTGACCCACAGCTCTCTAAAGCATATGTATTCATCATATAACCATTTAGCGCCCAGCCAAAAAATCACAATTTATCATATTTTATCAACCTGTTAGTCGGTTTACAATAATGTGGGTAAAACAATAATAGACCACCCATTTGGGAATGGTAGAAATCTCAGCTATTTATGATGATGACTGGGGGATGGTTTGTGGCATTGTTTTACCCACGTCAGTTGTAATAACACCCCAAAGGATACCCTCTGGTAAACTAACATAACTATGGAAAATCACAATTTTCAATGGGTAAATCCGCTATAAATCACCATTCTCAATAGCTATGTTAGTCATTACCAGAATGTAGAAAACCACTATTTATCCTTTGGGGTGTTATTACAACTAACTAACTGTAAACAAACACTATTTATCGCCAGTTTTCCTGGGATTTGACCGATCAAGTTCCCTGAACCACGGCGGGGCACGAGCAGCTGATCGATCCTGAGAGCCGTTTTTCGAGTTCAATGGGGTGGGTCGGGTGGGAACAACATCAAATTTTAAACATACATGGGATATCTACAATGTGGTGCCCCCCAGTTATGTTTGTTGGTTTAGATTCGCCCCAGTAACTAGTTCGTTATTTACGTACCATAAACCATAGTTATTGGAGTTATAAACCAACTTAGCTATCTTGGGGGACTCACATTGTATGGTGATCTATAAAAACAAACTTACAGTAACTACAATATCTATAGTGATTTCATATATAATTTGATGATTTCACCATTCGTATATGGTGATTTCACCTTTTATTAATATAACTAGGCAAAGTATGTCGCGCCATAAAAGATTGGGACAATTGGGATATATATATATATAGTGGTCTACTTGGATATAAATAGCCATATTGAAATAAATTGAGAGTGAAAATCAATGACTGTGACCGGGATGTTTCCCTTCACCCGATAATGTTCAGGCAAAAACTTCTGGTGACTGGAACCAGCAAGGCTTAGTTCAAGACCTCGGGCTCTGCAGCACCATGAAATGGTCAACAACTCAGGGGTCTATCAGTCTATCAATCTTGAGTTGACATCCATCTTGACCCCCATTGAATCATATTGAATCACTGTATGCCTCATGTTTGGTGGTGAACAAAGCATCAAATCCCGAGTTTTCATCGTTAAGTGTTCATTAAATCCCAATGTGTGCTGGATAATTCACCAGATAAATGCTGATGAGTCAAAACCCTGGCACCCCAGGTACCCTAAAATAGCTGATTAATGAATGGTTATTCCCTCAAATATGGTAATAATAGGTTTTGACCCATCCCCAAGTCCCTACACTTGCCGGTGAAAGTACCATTCACCCCTGCTCGCTAACGAAGTTTCGGCTAACGAAGCTAATGGTGGATTGCTCCTGCACAGAGCTGCGTTGGGAATCTGTGCCTTGGCCCTGGTATAGGGCTTGTGTTGTAGCCCACCAAAATCATGGTGTCCTCAATAAAATTGGCTGATTGAAACATGAAATTTGTTAGGTGTCCCTGCCATTTTTTTGGGGGTAAGTAGCATGAAACCGATAAGGAATAATCAACACACATAAACAACATTCAGACACATTTCCATTGTCAACATATTTTTTCACCAAATGGAGCTGTATTTGTTTGTTGTGTTCTTGATGTACCATGGCACAGTAGTTCGGATTCAACCTCTGCCATCGAAACCATCGCCCCACATAAAAAGTCACCTGTGACTATTCGTACATTTGCAAACCAATTTACAGTAATTATATAACTATACCACTTTTTCATGGGTGGCTCACTGAAACCAGACTTCTTAAAATTGGTGATGGGGCATTGTACAGGACAGCAGCACCTTCAGTGGTAAGAACCAGGGTTGCCCCCATGCAAAACATATTCAAGGAAAACATATTCAATGAACCAGCCTAATTTCAAACACAATCCGTCCACATGCTTGATTGTCTATGAGAAAATTGTGGGATATCTAGGAATCTAGGGTACATTTATGGGACAATTCTGGGATAAGTCTTGGAAAATGTGGTTGGGAACCTTGGTACAACGGTAACATCCATATGGCCACCGATAGCTCCGAACCGTCTTCCTGGGTCAACATATCTCCATCCCCACGCGGCAATCATAATGTGAAAATCATCTGGTTGGTTATGATATGGTTATTATATGGTTAATGATGGTTAATAGTAATTAATCTGGTTGGTGGTTTCAACCTACCCCTCTGAAAAATGATGGAGTGAGTAACAGTTGGGATCATGACATTCCCAACTGAATGGAAAGTCATAAAAGCCATGTTCCAAACCACCAACCAGAAATCATCCATAATTTGTCCATTGCCATGTTTGATTACCAGAGGCTAAAGCCGACAACAAATGGGAAAATCATGGGATAGAATGGGAGTATCCAGAAGGCCTGTCTTGAACCAATGTTGGAACTAGAGGGTACCACCGCGTACCATCTACCCAATATTTCTCAGTTCTATCTCCATGCCAAGAAAAACCACGATGGTGAAATCCCACTATTCCTATGGTTTGTTGATCCTAAAACGCTGAAAAACCCATGATTTCATATGATTTCATATGATTTCCACATGATTTCCACATTAGATCCATATTTCCCCTAGTGACCTCCCAAGTTTTCAAACGCCAGTCATCTCTCTCCCCGGCTCCTGCCCCAAGTCCCAGGCATCGCAGGCGTCCGCAGCGTCTTGCCCGGCATCGCCTGGTTCACCTCAGGGATGAACATGATATATGCCCACATATGCCCTTTTTGGCTCATTTTGGCTCATTAAAATTACCATTTCCCCTATTTGGGTATGGATCAATACCTATTAATACCATTTTTAGTGGGATGAACATCTATAAATCCCAGCTATTTATGTGAACTACAGGGGTGCAAGGTTTTGACACACTGCCATATATATAATTGATATATATATATATATAATTATATATATATATAATTGATATATATATATAATTATATATATATATATATAATTGATATATGGTCTTGTATATCTATAGATAGTATAGTATTGTATAAACTGTTAAAAATATATCACACATCATTAGGTGGCTTGGGGGCAGTTTCTGGAGAGGCCTTTTTGATATCGTGAAGGAGCTATAAGAATGCCATAGGATCCCCTGGACATTCTCAGCCAACACGTAAGACCCCCACAAGAACCCCACTGGAACCCGACTGGAACTCCACAACATTCATAAGGAGCTGCAGCCACTACCTGGAAACAATCCTTCTTGGACTCAAAATATCAACCTTTTAGCCCTACTAATATCCATACCCATGCCATGCCCAGGTTTGGGCTGCTGACTGCCGCAATGGCATTGTTCTTCTTCTGTCTCAAATACCATCACCAAATCCCCACCAAACCCCTGTGCAATTCCCAAATTTGGGCTGCTGCAACTGGCATTGTTCTTGTTCTGTTTCAAATGCCACTACCAAACCCCCACCAAACCCCCACC
>Ga0126342_10014854_pt1 | contig 13702 bp, 7 predicted proteins | sample Cyp1metagenome_FD_92528 | JGI IMG/M metagenome (GOLD analysis project Ga0126342, IMG submission 92528) | Coral microbial communities from Lord Howe Island, Old Settlement Bay, Australia - Cyphastrea 1 metagenome | ecosystem: Host-associated > Invertebrates > Cnidaria > Coral ...
CACGCAGCGACAAAGGGATTCTGTGTGGATATCAGCTTCAATTGCAGGCTGGGAAGGTTGCGCCAATCTTTCCTTGAGTCCGGCTTGCAAGGCCTGGGCAAAGAAGGCCAATGCAACCGACTCCCATCGCATGACCGCTATGAATTTAGCTTGAGCATGAAAGGCAGAGCGATGCTCTCATCCAAGGTCTTTCTCATCTTCCCGTGACCTCACTGCCATATACCAGGTATACCAGAACCAAATAAAGTACATGACTTTTGCCAGATACCCGCAAAAAGGGGCTAATCATCAACACAAATGATGGAGGTTTCATCAACAAAAAACATCTACCGGAATAACCAGAGGAAAAGCTATGAGTTCATCAACCAAACCTTGGGATTCTACTAAATGTAAACCTGTTCGGGCAATGTGGATTTGGCCAGCAAAACACTTGAACATCAACATGAAGACTTGTGAATTTCTTGGACGAAATGCGACAACATATGCTTTCTCAAAGTCGGATGTAGCATCCCAGTCGGGATTGAACCAATTGAACCAAAGGTCTCTGCTAACGCGTCTCATCCTGTTGAATCCCGTCCAAGTTGAGTACGGATTGAAGTTGATGTACGAATGGAAGCACAACACAGGTCATGTTTTCATGTTTACCAACGATCCACTGTCGCTGGGTTTATAACTTCGCGATATTTCCATTTAGAATCAACACATAAGCTATCAGAAACTTAAACACACCATAACACAATTCGAAGCTTTACCCTCTGGTAGTTTAAGAGCGGTGAATCATCGAACAAAGCGGGCCATGGCTTTTATAGCTACCCTCCAGTAAATTAACAGTTCGACCCCGGCATTCATCGGGGTTGGAAGATGAGTTTCCACTAAAAATGCTTTATTGTCAGGGCCAAACTGTTAATTTACCAGAGGGTTACTGTTAAAGAACCAGAGGGTACCCTCCGGTAATCCAACATAGCTAATTGAAAATGGACCATGTATAATATTTAATAAATTGATTTACCTAATAAAAGTGGTGATGTTCCATAGTTTTTTTAGTTTACCAGCGGGTACATCAATAGAAATCAGCAGAAGCGAATCACCCGGGCGCGTTTCTCCAAGACCATCAGCTGATGCCAGCAATGCAGCGGTAGTGGGATCTGAACCGCTGGCCTCGTATCATCTAAAAACACCTCTGGTCATTTAAGGGTCTGCGAATTGGAAAAGGAACCAGCTATAGGTGATTCACCCATTTTAAATCCAGGAAAACTGATGTTCAGTAACTATGTTCAATTGCCAGGGGCTAATTGGACGATGACCCCAATGTTCCAGCAAAAGAAGACTGGTTTGCAAGGGGGAAACACATGGAAGATTAACATAGTTCAACCATTCAACAAACAGGAAAAATGATCATTGAGATTCAAAGTATATACCGTATTTAATCATTGGGTGTTGGTTTAAGTGAAAATCTACGAATCTACAGGAACCATGGTTTTACAATTTTACCACTAAATTCCGCTAAACCCATCCAGGGAAACCATTGTTTTTTCCATCTCTATGTTGGTTTACTAGGCTATCCAACTAAGACACAAGACTCGCTGGGTTCCTGAACCACAGCATGATCTGTGGCCTTTTAGCAACACTCAAGCGAAGATGAAGATTCCCAGTTAAAACCCCAGAAGAAATATATGACAAGCCAAATTTCAGCCCTCCATTTCCCCCCGCAGCATCATCATTTCACTACATTTCATGAACTAACTTAGCTAGTGGCAAACGTGGATAGGAACAACCCACACTCACACACACACACACGCATCCACACACAACAAAAAACTGCTTCACCTAACTCATGATGACTTCCAAACAGGTCCCACCCCCCTGGTGGGTACTGTGGACTGGGCACGTTGAAGCTGGAAGATCGATGGGTCAAACATGACATGTTCAATCTACTGTATGACCAAAAGAATTAGGGCAACCATGGGTTTTCCATATCTACTGTACATATCATTAATTTACTGTAGTAATTTCCTGGAGGGTAAATCAAACCCAATATCTCATTCTTAGTGACATCTGACATGATATTCCATGTTTTGCATATCCAATCAATTACTATATCCTCATATATAGTATCATTGGGCCAAGGTCAAAACCTATGAAATCATATGATCCGAATATATAGTCATTGGGCCAAGGTCAAAACCTATGAAATCATATGAAACTACCATATTTTGGGGAATAAGCATCCACTAACCAGCTATTATAATCCAGGAAACCAAGATTTTGACCATAGACATATATGGTTTCCTGAAATGGAGGTACCCCAAAATCATCCAATTGTTATACGATTTTCCATTATAAACCAACCATTTTTGGGGATCCCCCACTTATTGAAACCCCCAGGCGGCCTCCAGGATTTCGAGCGATAAAATCTGCGCAGTGTCTCTGCAGGCCCTCAGCAAGTCATCCAGCTCTTCATCCACCTGTTCCGGAAAATGCCATGGAAAGTGCCATGGAAAGTCAAAATTTACATAGCTGAAAATCCGCCATCAAGGTACTTAACGGATCAACTTAAAATGGTCAACTTTATTTGCTGCTTCTAATTGAAACATGTTGAGAGCTCGCACATAATCTCCTCATTAGGTTTACCACATCAACTATAGGTTTCATGAGGTTTCAACCATATAGTCCGTATCCTGGGATAGACCCGCTATCAGTCGCTGGCTACCTCGAGCAAAGCTCCGTTTTCCAACATCTTGGTCAGCGCACCTCAGTGACAACCGGTCCCGGGCCAGAAATGAAAGATTTAAGCAACAAAATCAGGGAATAAAACTATCCATAACGAGGAGATATGTGTATATAAATATAAATTTATATATTTATATATTTATATTTATATATATATACTGGGATACGTCATCAAAAATAATTATGATATACGGGTTTGCCTCCAAAATGGGGGATGCCCAATTTTATGGCACTGTTTATGTGCAACAATGATGATCATGCAGCAAAAAAAAAGGTGTTGGCCTTTACAAAAAAAAACATCAGAGTTTGCAGTCCCTGGACCTTGCCAGTGAGCAGCTGCTAATACACCGAGTGGTTTGTCCCAGTGAATCCCAGTAGTTGGATATAATGGGTAGTGGCAACTCCTTGAAAATATGTCGTGGCCAATGGCCGTGGTGCCCATCATTGCAGCGCAAGTTTCGATGAATTCACTATTCCAGAACAATTTTTTTTGTTCATCAAATTCGTGGTGTCCCCCAAATCAAAATGAGGGTGTGCAGGGTTCGGTCAGCAATGAGGTTGCTATGAATTGTTGAGAGCAATGATGGAGATCAACTTGGATACGTAATCAATTTGACAAATATGCCAAAACTGTAGCTAGAACTCCGTTGCTGTTCTTGAAGCAAACACACTGCTTTGTTGTGATAGGTCCAAACAAATTTCAGGAAACATTTCTGGCGGTAGCTTTAAATAATGGTGCCATGGAATTTGGGTTCACAGCCAAATAGGCTGGCTGTGACGAAAAACCTGTCACTTAGACTATCAACTGTTCAAACTATTTAGTACCTGCACGTCACTGGTACTCACTTTCCATCATCAATCGTGATAGTATGTGTTTCTCGACGGTTTTCTTGTTGATCTGATTTCCACCCTGATCAGCGATGTATTCATTCTTGAGCAAACACTATTTGCATATCACAATGTTACTATGTCACGACTGTCACAGTGCCTTTGCCAATTGGGCATGGATCATTTTTTTGTGCCTAAAGAAAGGGATGGTTAAGGTCTTTGATGTTGACCGATGTCCAAACGTCCAGGTGTCTGGATGTTTCTTGAGCCGCGCTCAACTCAGGCCGATTGAAGCCGCACGAAAAATTGTGGGGTTCTTAAGTTGAGTAATGCTTTCATGTATCAATATACACAGCAATAAGTAACATATTGGGTGTGAGTCTTGGAACACCAACCAAGGGCCACTCAGCAACATCCAGATTCTTATCTATAGACCATCTACAACATCATTGCAAAAATAAAAACAACGGTTCTATCTTTTTGAAGACCTCTACAGCTCTATATATGAATCTACATATTGCCAAGTTTAAGAGCTGCCTGCAAGTACGTAACATTACATAACTATATTTGGCTCATCCCATCCCCTAAGATCTTTCTGTTGGAGTATCTCTAGGTAATTCTTGATTTACTTGGAAATACCTGCAAATACCTGGGTGTTGGTTGGATCGGGGTCGTTGGGTCGGAATCTGGATGGGTCGGATCGGCGCGGCTGGATCGGAATCTACGTTGGTTGCATTGGGACGGTATAGATCGCAACCTTGCGGACGACCCTGATCGTCCTGACCATCCCAACAGTCCCGACGTCGACTATTTATCCACGATGTTGATGCAGGATCGTCTTTGACGCTGATTCTGCGACGCTGATCCGAACCTTTGGATGTTGATTCCGGACGCTGCTCTGTGATGCTGATTGGACTCGATAGTTTCTGACTCGGAATTTACTCAGAAATACCGGAAATACCTCTGAACATAAAACATTATATAAACCTATAACTATACAACTCATATACTGTACAATCGTAAAAAAAAAACATCTTAAATATATAGAATAAGTGCACATTGTACCCTTGACCGCAAGTCGACCTCAAGCTCAGGAACTGTCATGCATAGCTAGCTTTGCTGCGAGCAAAGGAAGATCCTGACGCAATGGCAATCCGCTGGGTGCAGACCAATTAGCAGTTGATTTAATGGATGTGTCTGGTGTATACCAATGGAACATATTTTTTTTAATACATGTTATACCACGCCCATGATGAATAAACAGTTTCACTACTGATCGACGTCTCATTTAAAATAGGGTATACCAAGCAAAAAGACATCACATGATTGGACATACAATCATTAAACATCAAATTTTGGGGTGCCCTACTTTCAGAAGAAATATATACTTGTAAGATCTTGTAAGTAATTCATTACAATACTTTTGTTTAAGTAGATAATTCAGATTTTTTACCCAAGCACTGGCATGAGAAAAGACACATGACTTAGAAGTACCCAGTAGTGATAAATTAGAGAGATATGGCCACATGGATTTTTGATATCCTAAGTACCCCAGAACTTGGGGGAAGTTAAGTGTACAATATATGTTCACTGAGTATCACTGATTAAATGAGAACACATGATACAACATTAATATGTTTATGAGCTATATCATGATTTGTTGGAAGGAATGTTGATTTTGGGATGGCGAACGCCTTTTTCACGTGGTCCTCGCTTTTGGTTTGTATGTTCACCCCCAAGCAAACCTGTCTAGCTTAAGGCTTAAGGCTTCAACATTCAGTTTTGTATGTTACATCCAAATATTGCTGGCTGAAACCAACGAAAAATTGGCTGGTTGAAACCGAAGCCCAAATGATCCTATTGGTTAAATCCCAAGCTCCCCTGGTGTGTTATCACCTAAGTTAGTGATTTGAAACCCAATGTTGGCTAGTGAAACCATAATGATTTGTAACATATATATATATAAATATTGATTTATTTATATATGGTAAATAATCCCATTATATCCGATGAAATTGTCATGGCTTAAGAAAGGTCGACAGTTGACACCCTCATGTTTCCATGATGTTTCCTTCGTGTTTCCATCATCTTCCAAAATTGCATCATTTTTCCATGTTCCATGTTTCTTCCATTAGTTTCCATTCTTTGTTCATCATTTTTCCGGCTCCACCTGCTCGGCGGAGCAGTCCATTTCGCGTCGCCACTGCTGCAAGATCTCATGGTGCCGTCGAAGCCGCTCCTGGGGTCCCCAAGACTGTGGATCTGGGGTTGGGTCACAATTGGTGGTGATGGAAAAATCCACCATTTTCAATGGGTAAATCCACTATTTCTATGGTCATGTGCAATAGCTATGTTAAATTACCAGAGGGTAATTATTAAACCAATTTATAGGTTATGAACTTATGAACCATTAACCACTAATAACTATCTAATAGGTGATATATCTATTATAATCACCTATAAACCCCATTAACTATAGAGGGTTTATGGGTGATATATCGAACTAGTTAATGGGGTTTATAAACCAATAAACATGACGTTTTGGGGGGCACCACCTTGTGTGATACCATATGACTGGGGTTTCAATCCATGGGGGTACCCCAGTCGCTCCCTGGTTGGTTTTCATGGAAAATCCCAATCTGAAATTTAGGAAATCTCCATATGACAGGGGAATAAACATCGAGCATCATACCAGCTATGACTGTGGATAGGGTCCCAGGGTTTTGACTGCCATGTGACCAAAGAATGATGTGATGTGACCCATGATTGAGCCAAAAATGGGCTTTTGTGGTCAAACACCGTGCAGATCGCCAGATTGACTCCACTGGATCAATCAACTGTGATGACTCTCAGACTCTGACCAGATCGCCAGAACATGAGGAAATCAATAAAACCAATCGCATCAGGGGCAACCCAATAGCATAAACAAGCAGCTATGTAGGATGTTTAAGAAACTATAATCTCAGATATCTTGGGAAACTACAATAAACTAATAGTGATTAATAGTGATATATCTTGGGTATGACCTTTAAGGTTCATATAGTTATTGGGGATGGTTTATGGAATGGGGCGAATCCCAGGATCTCTAAAGGTTGGATCGGCAAATCGCATACTGATTGCGCCAGGTCATCTTAAATCCAATCATATGGGCCAATCAGTCCAATCAGTATGCGTAACAGTGGCAAAATCATATTCCAAAGATGCGAAACATAGACCCTGGCAGTCATCGGGGTTAGAAAATTAGTTTCCATTAAAACTAGGCTATGTTCAGGGTCTATGTTAATTTACCAGAGGGTAATATTCCAAAGATTCGAATTAATGTAATTCAATCCAATGACAGTATAGAATGATCTTATTTGCTAATAATGCCAATAACAACAGTACTTCACCAACCGGAAGCAAACCCATCTTATGAATTGGCTTGCTGTATCAGACCTCGTTGCAAGGTCAGCGATTAGCTTCATGCCGAATGATCCAACCCAAGTAGTTTATTGTAGTTCCCTTTAAATATATATAGTTGCATAAGTTATATATATATATATCACTGTTGTTGACTATTTGAGAAGATTATCACGACCAAGATGCACATCAATATATTGGATAAGCTCTAAAATCAAATATGATAACATATGATAAATATATGATGAATATACATATTGTCTATATCATGTATATTGGAGGATACTATGATAATCATTGGGTTGATAATCATATGTATATATATGTATGTATATATATATATCATCAATCATGCCACTCACACATCATATCATTAACCATCTACAGTATATGGTTAATTATCAACTGTTAGTTTTTTACATCAAAAACCTTTATATACATAATTAACTATCAAATGTATAAACACGTATATTTAAAAGAATTACTTGCAGCAATTTCGATCATTGTATCGGTTTGTTTCATCGTCCCCTCTAATCGTCCCCTCTGATCGTCCGCAGTCTCCGCACCTGCACGCTTTGTCGATGGATTCGAGCGTCTCCCGTCTGCTCCTGGTGTTTCTGGAACTTTCGTTACTGCTTGGTTTTCATCACGGTTAGTAGTGATTATGAGTTGTGAATGGTTAATAGTGGTAAATAGTGGTCAATCGTGGTTAATAGTGGTTAATAATGGCTATGAATGGTGAATAGTGGTAAGTAGTGGTCAATCGTGGTTAATAGTGGTTAATAGTGGCTATGAATGGTGAATAGTGGTAAATAGTGGTCAATCATGGTTAATAGTGGTTAATAGTGGCTATGAATGGTGAATAGTGGTAAACAGTGGCCAATCGTGACTAATAGGTTATAAATGGTTAATAGTGGTAAATAGTAGTCAATGGTGGTTAATAATGGTTTTAGAATGGTTAATTGTGGTTAATAGTGGTTAATACTCGGTAATAATTGTTAACATTGGTTAATAATGGTTAGTTTTTTATGTTAAGAATAGTGGTTAATAATGGTTAATTGTAGTTAATCATAGTGGGTAGTTATGGTTAATTATGGTGAAACATTGTTATTACTTAGAGTATCTCCTGGATTTTATGGGTAATTACCCAAATTTAAGACAAACTCAAGTTAGCAACAATGTTTGTACACCCTTGTACACCTAGATGCTACAAGTATGGCATGCTTACCTCCTTTTGGTTGATTCTGGCGTTACATGGTAGTAACTATTCCTCGTATACAGCATGTGGGACTGTTACAATCATTTGAGGCCTTGCTACTCAGACGCACCACGCTACCCTTCTGTCTTCATTTGATTGCTTATACTTATTTACCTTGAGTGGTTTAACAACCGTTGACCATCTCAACTTTCAGAGGGGTACCCGGGGTACGCGTATGGATTAAAGTTTAAAGCTCCATATTCCCCAGATTGGATAGATGTACATCGAACATGTCCCATGGCCGGCGATCGGCCAAGTCCGCCCTGCAAATTTCAGTCCAATGTGCCAATGGGGCCCATTTCAATCGATTGCAAAACCAATTGAGCATCCTCCTGCTGGACAGAACCAGTTAATGCTACAATGTGAGGCCCCCAGTCGATAGCCAAGTTGGTTCAAAAAACTCCAAAAACATAATAACTATGGTTTATGGTATTTATAGCATTTTATAACTATAGTTACTGGGGCTTTTGTTAACCAACAAACATCACTCGGGGGCCTCATCATGTTCCTTCATTTTTTCTATATCATGACTATATTGAAAGATATACTGTACCATGGTGGTTGATCAGAGAACTCGCCGCTTGGCCTCCTCGGAAAGCTGTTGCCTTGGTGGATTATGCCGCCAAGATTTTTTCTACTCCTCAATGGGACTTAATAAGGTTTATGGATGTTTATGGGAGATTTATCTATACATATGTATAGAATTCTATAGATATCAATGGAAAAGCGGGGTTATAAAGCAACCAAAACTATGTGACACCACCTCGTAGAGTTTCTTCGAATACTGGGCTGATTGAGAATGGATGCTGGGCGTCTTCTTCCGATCCGTCATCCGTTGAATCTTAGCGTGGGCCACGCATCTGATGATTCCGCAATTTGATATGGCGACCACACAATAGTTGAACATTGATCAATAACGATGATTAATGAATAATCATGATTAATAAATCCAGAGGATATAACAGTCCAGGAAGATATCTGTCTATATTCAGTATGTGATACAAAAGCCTCCTAACAAAGATAACATTATATTAAGTGCCAGGTCAAAATCAAACACCTCTAGAATTGGATGTTCAATATTAACAACGATCATTCCCAGGTCTTAAATAAAAACACATACCCATACAGCGCCTATTTCCAACTTCAGGCTAAGGTAGGATGTCTGAAGTCATGAAGGCAATGGTCGGATTCTGTGGATTACATTTACGGGCTTACAACTTTGTTGAACCACCTTTGAAAACCTAGAACGTCTACAACATCCCTAGAATCTAGAACATTTAGAAAATCTAATCTAGAAGTAGTAGTCCAGAAGTAGCAGTTAGATGGTGTAGAAATGATTTTTGTTGCCAAGACCAAAATAGTGCGACCCAGAGTTCCCTCTTGGCGCAAGGGCTCGTGGTTACCATTTAGGTTCGAACCCCCCCACCACATCCATATTTCGTGAATTTTGACATTAATATAATATATATATATATTATATTGTCTTATATTATACTATATTAAATTAAATCATATTATATTGCATTAAATCATATTATATTTTCCTCATTTTTCTATTTTGTTTGAATTATTATACTATATCACATATCATATTATATCATATATTATATTACATGACACTATATTAAATGATATCATATTACTATTTATTGTATTGTTTTAGACTATGTTATGTTATGTAAAATAAAATTGAATATTTTATAATGGTATGTTATGTAAAATTAAGTTGAATTGAATTGTTGTATATATATACATTTTGCCCGCAATTCAATGAATCTTGGGATACATTTTGCGGATCCGAACCCATTGCCAAAACCATCTGCCACGCCGCCACCAGGAAGGATCATGTTCAGCAAAGGTCGAGCCGGCCTACGAACTCCGGAAACGTGGGGCCGAGAAAAAACATGCGTTTAAACTGATGGTTATATAAACCCTCGATATGTTTATTAACCATGGATTCTACTGATGGATTTGCGATTAAAAAATGGTTAGACTGATGGTTAAACTGATGGTTAAAAAAATGACAAGAACATGTTGAAACCATCCATCTGTAAAATGTGGTGTTCCCGAAATCCTACGGAACTGTTGGATTGGGCAATCGCAAAAAAAAACACACAGAGGAGCAACACCCATGTGAGTTTGGTCGGCCATTGGATCGAATGAACATCTGACATCATGATGTATTAACTGCGATGCGTCATGTGTAGATCCAGCCAAGACTGCTTAACGCTTTTTCCAAACTAGTTTATAATTAGTTGCACTTCTGTCATCTTCTACCATGTCTTGGATTGGTTGCTGCGAACCCATCCTTTGGTTATCTGTTCACACAAGACAAAAAAAAAACATCGCTCATCGCTCAGGCTCAGGCTTACATCCCGTGGTTCTATCCTTTTTCTCAGTTTGTACTCCGTTTTACCATTGTAGATGCAACATCTACATCCTACACTTAACCCTCGAATAACTCATTTCTTTAGATGTTTGTTTTTTTCTGGTACAAACATCTAGAAACAACAATCATGGGCCGCGACAAGTTGGGCCACTACTTCTAAGTCCCAATGTTCCAGTTGCATCTCCAGGACCTGGTGATCAGTACGACATGACAAAAAACAGGGATATCTGGATGATATCTAGATGAAATGACCATAGTTCTATACCAACCAAATTGGAATCATCCAGATATATGGTTGTAATCATTATTTATCCATTCTAATTCTATCCAAAGAAATTGCCTCATACCCTCAATCTTGTTAGTGAAATCGCAATTTATAGCCAAATTTTGGATGTGTTTCGGCAATTTTCCCAATTGTCCCATTCGGAAAGGCATCCCCAATTATGACTTGGTTTACAAGTAGAGCCGGGCAAGCCGGGTGACGGAAGTTTCGAGACAGGGAAGAACCTATAAAGACAAGGGAGAGCCTATAGGAACGGCGCCTGACCGCCTGGCTGGCATGGCGGTCGACTGCGTGATCTCTTGCTAGTGTTTGTCCTTGACGTTTCTTGCTGTCGACATCTTTGTCTGATGCTGCCACTTTATCTTGAACTGGCTTGCTCCTGACATGTCTGAATGTTGGCAGAGTTCGGAATTCTCGACATCTTTGAATATTGACAATCTTTCCTGTTGGAATCTTGACAATCTTTCCTGTTGTTTTCTGTTTGTTTGGACGCCTTTGCCTCCAGAACATTTCAATCTCTTGACTTCCTTGTCTGGCACTGTCTTTTGGTCTGGCTTGCGCTTGTCATATTTGAATCCTGACAGCATCTTTCTTGTTGAGAGCTACCTTCAGTTCCCTACTCTTTTCAGTTCCTGATACACCCTGCTGGCCCCCTGTTGTTTCCTACTCTCTTCTCTTCTCGACTGTCTTCAACTATCTACTTTTCATCACATTTCTATTGCCTTCACCTTTCTACTGTCTTGAGAGCTCTCTTGTATGTTTGTGTGTGTGTTTCAGTGTGCAGCCGTGCAGCCCCTCCCCTCTGCACACGGTGGCACCCTCCGCTTGTGTTTGCTCGGTGCCTCCCATGCTTGTGTTGGTGGCCGACCACCGAATCAAGCCACCGTCCTGGTTGGTAGGCGTCCATCATGTCGACCTACCGTCCTTCATGGTGGTTGACCACCGCGTCGAACCAACGTCTTCCAAATGCAGCTACTATCATCTACAGTACATATCTATATTATTGTTGCTAGCAATCCGTTGTTTCAGCTACTATCAATCACGTATCATTGTTTATCTAATCTTTTAATTTCCTCTATCTATGTCTCTATCTACTTAGATACTTATCTATCTATCTATCTATCCATCTATCTATCCATCCATCTATCTACAGTATCCATCTATCCATCCATCAATCTATCCATCCATCAATCTATCCATCCATCCATCTATGCTGTGCCATTGAAGAAATCAAATTCTAATTGTTTGCCATTTGTTTGCAACTTGCAATTAATTCTGGATTTCTTGCCATCTTCCACAGTCTGCAAAATGCAGTCGCCATGATCTACCTATTTTTTTTATTTAGCTATCCATCTTTTCATTTACTTCTCTGTCGATGTTGTCGTAAGTGCAAACGCAAATGACGAGGGAGACACTGTCTATTGGCCGCCGGACACGTAGCACCACCGCCTTTCTTTTGCGTCACGGCACAACTGTTGTTCTGGTAGTGGTCCACCGAAACACACGACGCGTGCTGTGAAAGCACCAGCGCTATCTCGCAGTCCAGTCAGTCATCCGCAAGTAGATCCCCACTAAACCACAACAAATCTACACAATCAACTACTGCCTTATCATCCCACGAATCCTCATCAGTTAAAAACTTTAGTTACGAGCCCCTGAACTGGATCATCCAACATTTTAGTGATTGACTCGATTGACAAGTATGGTTACTCACCAGTGCAAAAATAATATAAAATAATATCCGAAAAACAAATGGTGAAATAATGAAATATGCAATTCCATTTTTCCATGCACTTCGTAACTTGTATGACTGATTCGTTGATGCAATTGCCAAAGATATCCCAGCTAGTCCTTCCCCATCCTCCACGGATTTTTTCGAAACTTCATTGTAGCAAAGCTGTGATAACACGCAAAAAGGCTACTTGGCCAGGTAACTACTAGTAACTCGTTCAAGGCCCTGGTTGGAAAACCAAGTCAAAAGTACAACTTTGCAAGTTGATTGGCAAGGTCACTCGTTCAAGGCTCTTCATTCACTCGTTCATGGGGTTGATGGACACTCCCACCAGAACTTGATCTTCAGAGGTTGCTTGGCAAAATGGCGGGCAAGATGACCTGTTCCAGGCTCTGATTACATTCCATGCCACCTTGCCAGGCTCTGATTACAGTCCATGCGATCTGCAATCACTGCCTTGCAAATGATAATAGAACTTTGTCGACCAAGGCTGCAAACACCGTAAAGAAACAGCCATTACAATGCGATCTGCACACCTGAATCGTACTTTACAATGGAGGAGGCGCCCGAGCGCGAGCCGCACCCGTCGCACAAGCGAGGTTCCCCCCATCGACGCCAGGAGCCACTTTGTGCGAGAAAACATAGGCTTTCGTGCGATTCCTAACGTCCAAACATCACCTTGACGCAGCAATTCCATTGCAATCTGCACTCGCGGCTTTGCAAATCACAATACAACTGCGTCTACCAAGGCGGCAATCCACAACAATCTACTACCTACTACTACTACGACGACGACTACTACTACTACTACTGCTACTACTACTACTACCACCACCACTACTACTACCTGAATAACTAATTAACTAACTACCTGGCTAACTAATTAACTAATTAACTAACTAAATACCTACCTACCTACCTACCTACCTACCTAACTACCTAACTACCTAACTACCTAATTACCTAACTACCTAACTACCTAACTACCTAACTACCTAACTACCTAACTACCTAACTACCTAACTACCTAACTACCTAACTACCTAACTACCTAACTACCTAACTACCTAACTACCTAACTAC
>Ga0126342_10014855_pt1 | contig 13702 bp, 11 predicted proteins | sample Cyp1metagenome_FD_92528 | JGI IMG/M metagenome (GOLD analysis project Ga0126342, IMG submission 92528) | Coral microbial communities from Lord Howe Island, Old Settlement Bay, Australia - Cyphastrea 1 metagenome | ecosystem: Host-associated > Invertebrates > Cnidaria > Coral ...
AGTTGAAAAACACGGGTTTTTTTCACTTTTCGCTTGCCGATTTTGGACGGGCGCGTTCACGAACAGGTGTCTTCCGTACTGTTTTTTACAGTGTTTTTTGAAGGCGAGCGTCACGACCTATCACAAACAGGAGGTTTTGGCCGAAAAATGCCCCCCCCCCAGGTAAACCTGTAACCTTTTACGAGTGCCATCCGGACGATCACGCCCCAGCACCTTCGGTGCGGGCGGATTTCTATTATATAACCTTGAACTAATGCAACCAATTAACCTTTGTAATGTCTTAACTCCTTGGCGCTAACACGGTAGCATCAGTCTTCAGTGGAGCACCTTTGCGGTCGCTGATGATATGAAAGCTCTCCTGCAAAACAACTGCTGGCACCAGAAAGTCTTCCGGCTCATGTCTTGTAGAATCCAACGCCATCCCCGCTCGGTCTTTCCGCAAGGAGAAACATTTGTAGCCAGGACGTGGCTCCTTCCCAGCTCTCCACACAAGGACCAGAAGCAATCTATGGCTGTCTACGAGACTGCAAGTTCTGAGCAACAAAGATACGTCGGCCGTAGTGACGAGAGATTCGGTCCAATGTTTGGATACACACATGCCCATGACTGCCAGGGCAGGATGCTCCAAAAGCCACTGGGCAAGTGTTGATATCCCGCTCTCAGACCAACTCACCTCCAGGCCTGTTGTGACGTGATGAAGGACCAAGACAGAATGCAGCTTTTGCGGTCGGTCCTGCTTGGCAATCAGGACTGCCATGCTGTACAGCCTCGCAGCATCCGGACCAGAGAAAATCATCTTCCCAATGTAGGCGCAAAAGGTTTCCGGGAAGCACCACAGGTCGCTGTCTTCTGCAGCCAGCGCGCCTTCCTCAACATTCTCAACATCAGCCACGTCTCCTGATTTAAGCCAAGTTGATCAAATCATGACGTGCGGGTTGAGCGCCCTTCTCGGATGTTTACAGAGAAGCCGAACAAGCTAATGAAGGGATGATCATCCAACCATGTCAAATTTCTTACTATGCCTTCCAACCGAGAATCCGGTTCTGTGAGCCGGAGTGCGGTGGATGGCAACAAGAATGTGACAGAGATGAATTTGGACAATAATGCCCTTTTGGTAAAAATAGAGGGGCCGGTTTGGTATACCATCTATCATCATTACCTGTTGTTAAAGGGGTTTCTTCAAACCCCTCTATAAATCAACCAACCAATGGGAAAAGGACATCTATGAATTTGGACGTGTTTATAAGCATGGTAGTACCCAACTCATCCACAACAACAACGTAAAGGAACCTCTTTGGGGACTAATTGGGTATGACTTCTTGGTGGTTTCAACCCATCTCCAAACAAAAATCGCTTTAGGGTCCTCATCCAAAATATTGGCCAAAAATGGAAGATGTGACGATGTTTAAAAAGGACCAGAGTAGTTAGCTTCGAAACACTTTTTTGTTCCACATCTTCGACGGAATCTTGCCGAAACAAACGGTCAAATATGTGAGCTCCGCCCCAAATGACCACCTGGGAACCCTAGACCCACAAACCGATTCTATAGGCCCTTAAAAGTGCCCACTAGGGTAGACCACGGTAGACCCACAGCTACCTAAGGTTTCTAAGTCCAATAGTAAACGATCCCAATTTCATTGGATAGAAACCATCCCATGAACCGTCATCCATATGGAGGACTTCCTAAAATGAGCACCCAAATCATCGTCATTTTACACCATTTGACCATTAAAACAAAAAACACATTAAAAACCTATCCTGGTGATTTAGGAAACCTCCATTTGTACACTGTGGTTCCCCCGAGTTTTTTTGAGTTGTTGATAACCCCCGTTTGCTATGGATATTGTATATCTGCAGTACAATAAACCCTAGTTATATGAGTTATATTAGTTAGTTATAAGGTCTATGTTAAATCATCATAAAGCCAAATGGAGATTTCCTAAGTCATGGGGGTACCCCCAAATCAGTCATTCCCTAAATAACCAGGACCCTAAAACACATCGAAAAAACCTGACGCCCGGCCCAGTGGCGCTGGTGAATTGATGGTCTTCGGGTCGATAGGGATCTCGGCTGCAGGCCTCCTGCATCAGCCTGCCATAGAAAGGTGAAAAAAAATACAAATTAAATGGTAATTTATGGTGATTTAATGGTAATTTATGGTGATTTAATGGTAATTTATGGTGATTTAATGGTAATTTATGGTGATTTGATTGTAATTTATGGTGATTTAATGGTAATTTATGGTGATTTGATGGTAATTTATGGTGATTTAATGGTAATTTATGGTGATTTGATAGTAATTTATGGTGATTTAATGGTAATTTATGGTGATTTAATGGTAATTTATGGTGATTGGCAATTTTTGGTGATTTGATGGTAATTTATGGTGATTTAATGGTAATTTATGGTGATTTAATGGTAATTTATGGTGATTCGATGGTAATTTATGGCGATTTGATGGTAATTTATGGTGATTTAATGGTAATTTATGGTGATTTAAGTAATTTATGGTGATTTAATGGTAATTTATGGTGATTTAATGGTAATTTATGGTGATTTAATGGTAATTTATGGTGATTTAATGGTAATTTATGGTGATTTAATGGTAATTTATGGTGATTTAATGGTATTTCATGGTGACTTAATGGTAATTTATGGTGACTTAATGGTAATTTGTGGTGATTTAATGGTAATTTATGGTGATTTAATGGTAATTTATGGTGATTTAATGGTAATTTATGGTGATTTAATGGTAATTTATGGTGATTTAATGGTAATTTATGGTGATTTAATGTTAATTTATGCGCCAAATCCAAACCTGGCAGAAGCATCCGGATTAAGAATTTCTGTGGAGAAATCACTGCACAATCGCCTCTAGCAGGTTGGCCATCACTGGACAGTGTTAGTACCGGGGCTTGCCGCGCATGACCCCACATTTTCACACGGCTCGGGGCATTTCGCTCTCTCCATCGCCATCCAAGGGTTCAGCAAAGGCAAGGAAAGCTGTACACGAGGCATTTGCGCTGCCTTCGCTAAACCGTGCGAGGTGATTTAATGGTAATTTATGGTGATTTAATGGGACGTAATGGGGGATTTACCCTCTGGTAATGACTAACAGTTGGCTATTGAAAATCTTTCCGGAAAGACTTCAATCCTTGCACTTCGGACTACCCTCTGGTATTTTATGGTGATTTAATGGGATGTGTAATGGGATTTACCCTCTGGTAATTTGTTACAGTTTGCTATTGAAAATTGCTATTCGGTTCGTTTTCAGAGCTATGTTAGTTTAACCAGAGGGTACTTGGTGGTTCATCCCACTTAGTAAGTGAGTTATAACCCCAGTGATTTACATGGGATAAGAAGGGTTAATCCACTTATAACTGGGGTTATAACTCACTTACTAAGTGGGATGAGCCACCAAGTATTGAACCTGATTTTTTCCAGGATGAACATTTGCCGTTGCAACTTCTTTCCGATAGTTCCCAAAAGGTTCCATGGCTAAAGATGATGTTAGGCTCCATGTAATTTTCGCCATGCCTTATTTATATAACCTGGTTATTACCCACTTAGTAGCTGGGATGCACATCCAAATCGAAAACATCTTCTAAGCTCAGATATTTTTTGCGGGTGGCTGGCTAGTCATTTTGATTGACATTGTATCTGGGAAAATTGTAATAATTCACTAACCTGAAATAAGGCCCACCATCCCATTTTGAGAACAGTGAGGTCGTTATAATTTGCCCAGCTTGTATTGTTAGTTTGTTGATCCACAATTTCGTGGAAAATGTTGCATTCCCAAAAAGTATCCAAAAACGATTCATCAGCGCAAATCGATCCAAGAGATGAAAATTGAGGGTTTTGGGCCCCTGGACAGGCCATCCACTGATCATGAATTCCCGATGGCCGATGGGGCAAAATGCCCCAGAAATACTCCGTGAAAAAACACACCACAAAGAGGTGTTGAATCCCGCTTCCAGTCAGCTTTCTGGTGAACCCAAATATCATAAGATATACAAATAATAGATCAAATAATTATGGGTATATATATATACATATAAATTTAATATACAATTTTATCAATTTTACATATAAAATAACTTGTTTTTATAATAGTTGAATAGGATAAATCCTAACCACGTCTTTCTTTTTGCAAGTCATGTATTGATACATTGGGAATTGGAGATAGACTGGGATCATCCTCCAAAACGGGCTGTGAAGCCACCCTCTTTCCGCATCGACTTCAATCCTTGCACTTCGGACTACCCTCTGGTAATTTATGGTAATTTAATGGGATGTACCCTCTGGTAATTTAACATAGCTATTGAAAATGGCCATTTATAGTGGAATTACCCATTGAAAATGGTGATTTTCCATAGATATGTTAGTTTACCAGAGGGTAATGGGATTTACCCAGCCATCGGACTACCCTTCGGACTACCCAACCATCCCATGTTGCGTACATTGTAATCATCCCAAGAAATGGCTTGATGAATCATGGTCATCATGGTCATTCGGCCAGACATACCACTTACCCTCTGGTAATTTAACAGGTTGCTCTCAGTAGTACAGTAACTGGATTGCAAAGCATGATATGATATGATATGCAATGTGTATGGGATTGTACGGGCATATCTGGACCCATGTTCAACCCCATGTTCAACATGTTCAACATGTTCAACAAATTCAATTCTGGGACTGTAGTACCTCATTTTCTGGACCCATGTTCAACCCCAATTGAGGATATCTTATATAATGTGGGTAAAACAATGCCATAAACCATCCCACAGTCGTCACCATTCTTGTAGGTGGTATTTGTCCATTCCGAGTCATGGGTGGTTTATGACATTTTTTTACCCACATTATTCCAATTATTAATCATTATCAACAATTCTTAACCATCATTAACCATTCTTAACCAGTATCCAACACTATTCAACACCATTAACCCGCATTAGTATGCTCCCACAGTTGTAAGTTGGTTTATATTTTTGTAACCCTATCTAACTAGTTCCATCATAAATCCGAGTTATTATAGTCATAATCATAAACCAACTTAGCTAACTATGGGGTCCCCAGTTAGTTGGTTTATAAATCATTATAACCCCCACTAGTTCGTTATATCTACCATAAACCATAGAATTTACTCTCTGGTAATTTAACATAGCTTTTGAAAATGGCCATTTATAGTTGATTTTCCCATTAAAAATTGTGTTTTTCCATAGCTATGTTAGTTTACCAGAGGGTAGCCATTTATAAGGCAACTGAACGCTAACTGAGGGGTCCCATCCTGTACCTATCAGCCCTTCATTTTCCAATGGATCCGGGTCACGAAGACCACCCCTTCGGCACCTCATATGCTCTGGTAAACCTGTGGATGTGGCTGGAACGGCAACGGTGACATCGCGATGTAGGGAATCGATTCAGCAAAGTTGGGTGACAAAAACCTTTGAATACTGATATGGAAGCCGCAAACCTATGCACAAATGCAGTTGGAACAGGTTTTTTTAAAAAATTGAAACGGTGCGGAAGATTCCAGTAGATTCCAGCGGTGTCTGAAGACAATTTAGCAAGTCACCAACCTAAATTGAGGCCAGACAATCCAAGAATCTGGCGGATCTATTTCCATTCGGGCTCGCCCTAAGCCCATTATAAACATATAAATGACCAGCCCCTTGGAGTTATATGAACTGTTTTCATGGCTTGAGCCCACATGTGCAATGGTCAAAAGGCAGGGATATGTGCTATGGTCATCTATCCCACAAAAGGAATCCTGAAATAGTGGTATGTTAAGGTTCTATATCCCATTACATATATCCCCATTCATATTAAACTAACAGTTTTTATCGCTTAAATCAACCTTTTGACCATGGCACAATATAATATCACTTGACATCAAGGACCGCCGTTTTAGGCCCATCGATACCCCATTCCCGGTGCCTGCTGCTGGCAGCGCTGGCAGTGTGCCGGCGGAAAAAGCGCCGCTGCTCGCCGCAGTGGGCTCCTGTGAATGTGAAACCATCCACTTTGAAGCGAGTAGTGAATTATAACTTACACCTAATATTCTTGTGGATAAGGGTAACACATTAGGATATATTAGGATTATTATATATGTAACCCATTACACCGACTATATTTTTGTAATTTACACCTACTATATTATTGTGAATAATCATTGCCAATCTTAGATACCCTGCCCAAAATGACAAATTCTTTGCTGGTTAGTAGATATTCCCATTGATACCAAAAGACTAAAGGATTAAAGTATCCATGTAGGATTGACCTAGTAATTAGGGTAACACATTAGGATTATTATATATGTAACCCATTACACCTACTACATTTTTGTAATTTACACCTACTATATTATTGTACTATTATAATAGGGTAACCATCCACTTTGAAACCCAATGAAACGTGTGGATATGTATATATCTTGTAAATTATAATACTTTACCAACCTGAAAAGTTAAAGTTCGGCTGTTTTTGGATAGTTACCCTCTGGTTATTTAACATAGCCATGGAAAATCACCATTTTTAGTAGGTAAACCATCTATAAATGGGCAATTTTCCATGGCTATGTTAAATAACCAGAGGGTACCCTTACTAACCATCATTCTAGTCAGGTCGTGGTGAGGTCGTCAAATTTTACTCAGATCTATGTGTCTAAATACCGTGTTTGTAAATATGTGCAGCGACTATATCTGTAATGTAAGTAATAAATTTGTAAATATATCCAATTGCATCCAATTGCTATATCTGCAATGACTATATGTAGATATAGACATACTTCCCTGCATTGTCCCTAAATTCTTGACTTTCTAGTTATAGTACTAATACCTACTATAATCTATATGCGTTTCTCTGAAAATAGGCTACCCATCCAAATCCCAGAGTTTCCCATAACGCAGCTACACAAGGTTTCGCGCCAACCCTCCGTGGCGGGGGGCCGAAGCAACGTTGGTTCCACGTTGGTGCCAGGGAATCGTCGTCTTAGGGATGAGCATAGGCAATCCAAGACTTTTCACTGCCAACCAGGTACCATCTGGTAAACGTTAGCAAAAAACTATGGAAATTCACCATTTTCTAGCTGGGTAAACCAACTATTTCGACTGGGCCATTTTCAATAGCAAACTGTTAGTTTACCAGAGGGTATGTTCAGCATTCTCAACTGGTTGGTGGTATACCTACCCTCTGAAAAATATTAGTCAATGGGAAGGATTATCCCATATATTATGGAAAATACAAATCAGTCAACATCTAAAATGTTAAAATGTCAAACTCGATCAGCCCCCCTGGAAACCGTGGAGATTTAGGGTTAAAGTGCAGACATTGGAGACTGTGGGATTGGTTGCTGCAACCGGGGGCTACACGCTGCCTGCTGCAAGGTGTCGTAGTTTCTGCACAAGGCTTCCTTGTACCTGGCAATGTAACAGCCCTGCCGGGAAGAAAAGACACCGGAGAAGCAAGATCAGCCAGTGCTGCTTGTTGAGGTAGCCTTGGCCTGCACAAAGCTTCAGCCATGCGTTGGTCAGCCAATGTCTGTTCAGCATCGGGACAGTTAGGGCCACCAGAATAACCTTTTCCGAAATGGCCAATTTGGGGGTCATACCACATTTCCTGACAAACCCATAAGGATTTATCCAATTGCGATATCTGCAATGACTGTGCATATCAATCTTCTCTGATCCGATCTGATCTCATCTTATCTAATCTATCTTCCTAGTCTTCTAATCTAATTATCGATCTATAATCTATCTTATCTTATCTTATCTTATCTTATCTATCTTCCTATCTAATTATAGATCTACAATCTATCTATCTATTGAATTTTATCTTATCTTATCTTATCTTATCGATCCATCTACCTGTGATTATATCTATCTACAACTATATCTATCCATCTATCTATCCATCTATCAATCCAGCCATCCATCCATCTATATATACATACTATATATATATACATAAGATTTGTGCGCATATTGACATTATTCAGATACTAATTGGGATGTAAATTGGTGAGTATTTTTCAAAATCGGGGATGACCCAATATGTGGCCTTTGAATAATAGGGACAACACTGTTTTTAACATTTTTATAGATTTTTTTAACCATCTGGGTAAATTATAATAATTCACTAACCTGAATCAAGGCCATTTGGGGATGATTTCCCTTACTAACCATGATTCCAGGGCTCGGTCGCAGTGAGGTCGTTATAATTTACATTAATTTACCCAGAACCATGGGATGGAATGGGGTTCCCAATTCAGAGTCAACCCCATATGTCGAAACACCCAAACCACTTTTTGCTTTTTGCACTTCATTTTATGTATTTTCCTTTATTATTTTTTTTTACTGGACCATCCACTTGTTGAAGTACTATCAGCAAGACAAAAATGAATGTTTCAGCCATCATGTTGAAGGACGAGCAACCCACCAACCTATCCAACCTAAAAAAACGATTCGCGAGGTCCGCAGTCCTCCTCCATCGCTTCAACGCTTTTTTCCAGGACCTGCGGCTCAGCGCGGCGCGGCTCAGCGCCCGGTCCGACGAATCGCAGGTCGAACGGTTACAGAAACATTCGCAGTACCTCCAAAGTAAGCCTCCAAAAAATAGAAACATACTGGATCATAGATATAGAGGCTTACTATTTTTTGGAAGATATATCTGATCATATCTATATCCAAGTATGTTTCTATATAGGCTGATATATCTGATCATACTGGAAGTTCATCAGATATAGAATTGGATTGGACTTTTCTGCATCTTTTTTGTTGGGCTGCTATGTGCCCACCATGATTGCCTCAAAGAAGGTTTTTACAACGATGACTTTTAGCCAAGAAATTATGGTGGCCAAACTTCATGGCCCTGGACAAAGCCACTTGGCAATGAAAAACATGAAATTGGATGAAATTGGTATGTTTGATTACAATGTTACAATAGAATTTGGGGTGGACAAACCCAATTGGTAGAATCGGATATCCTATTGTAATCAAACTCTTCATTGCCAATCTTAGATACCCTGCAAAAAAAATATTTTTTGCTGCTTAGTAGATATTCCCATTGATACCTAAAGACTAGTTAGGATTAAAGTATCCATCTAGTCGATTGACCTAGTCACTTATGATTTCCCTAGCCAAAATGGTGATTTTTCCAATTGGTAGAATTGGATACCCTATTGTAATCAAACTTTTTTGGCTTGCTGGAAAATCCACCTTCTGAATAGTTCGGTCCCATTTTCCCAGAGAACGAAACCAAAAAAAGTGGCTAGGGCCAGGGGATTCCTAACGGTTAGCCATATTTTATCACTAGAGTGTATAATTATATATTTCAGCATATTTCAGGCTCCCCAGTTCGAAGTTGGTTTATAAACCCATTAACTAGTTCGATATATCTACACTTTTGGCTCTTAACACCTATAAATGGAATTACAACATATTGGAACTCCTATAAGTAAGGCATACTAAGGCTATATCATGAAATAAGATGAAATAAGCCCATAGAAATAACATTTTGATATATTTTCATTCATTTTTATAACCTTTTACAAAAGGGCCATAGCTGTACCATGAATCCAATCAACCCGTCGCTGCTGATGCCTCCATTGAACGTCGTTCCATTTCATCCCAGTCCTACGACGGTAGAAGGACCCAAGGACCCAGAAATTTTGCTCGCCTGAAGATAAACTAGATTTTTCGAAGATATTTAGAATAGTAAAATCCATTAAAATCCTACTTAAAATAGTGACGAACTACCTTTCTATCCTTTTGAGGGTTACTATATCTACATATATATAAAAATGTATTTATAGACATGGACTGGGACTGAACGTACTTTCTCCGTGGACTCACTCTACAATGAACGACCCACTTGAACCCTCTCCTTACTGTAACATCATGTGTGTAGCATCCAGTTCAGGTGCAAGTGAAAGTGACATTACCACCCCAACACCACCTCCATGTCTAATATAGCCATCCCCGGACCCACATGACTACACCTGCGGGGTTCCGCCCGTTGGCATTTTTAAATATCGGAGTGTCACAACAGAAACACACACTTGAACTATCATTGATCAGGCTTCGCCAAAACCTTTGGCTTTCCCCTGCATCAGTTGGTTATCAATGGGAAAACTCATTCATGGTTTGGAGTAGCCATATTTCAAGCGAACCCCCATTTGTGGTTTATATGATTTGGAAGCGGAAAAACATCAGAATCCTATTGTTAATGGTCAATATCCATTAATATCCCATCTGGTTGGTGGTTTTAAACCATCTCGAAAAATATGAAAGTCAGTATGATTATTCCCAACTATTCGGGAAAATAATCCAAATGTTTGAAACCACCAATCAGTCCCATATATTCCCATATGATGTGATTGTGAAACCCCCAGCAAAATTTGGCCGTTCTTCTCCCTTCCATGCTCTGATAAAACCACCGAAAAAACCCTACAGGTCCTGTTCATAGTCTGGAGACGAGGCGGCCGACTCCGACATGGCTAACGTTGATTCCCCCAGGTCAAAAATGAGGTTAGTTCATAGGTAACTTGACCCATGCCCACGACTGTCAACTGGTTGGTGGTGCAATAACCATATTGAAAAATGTGAGTTCGTCAATGGGAAGGATGACATCCCGTATATCATGGAACATAAAACATGTTTGAAACCACCAACCAGTCAATATGTTGTCAATATGTTGACTGTCATCATCCAACACTGGTTGGTGTTTTTTCGCCACCCTTCTGAAAAATGATGGAGTGAAAGTCAGTTGGGATGATGAAATTCCATTCCCAACTGAATGGAAAGTCATAATCCATTCATGTTCCAAACCACCAACCAGATCACCATAATATTCCCATTGTTGTTCGTTTATAGCCTATTAACCACTATGAACCACTATTAACCATCACTATTAAAATGTCCTCAAAAATGATATGTTTTTCCAAGCAGCCAGCCTTTTTCATGGGGCGATTCATCAAGGATATTTGTCGATTTTTCTCTGCGATTTGAGCTGAAAGAGGTGGCTACACCAAGGGAATGGTAAAGTCAGACAAAAAGCTAAGCTTAAATGCGTTTAGTGGGATGCTTGTGAATGCGCAGTCAGGAATAGTCAGACATAGTCAGTCCTGCTGAAGATAGGTGTTTCTGGAAAATAGGAATAGGACAATCACCAAGGAAAAGCCCAGTTAATTCCTGAAACTCAGATCAAACTTAGATTTTTCCACTCCTGTGTTGTCAACTAAAATGACATAGCCAGTCCCGCTGAAGATAGGCCAACTTGGATGATCACAGGCCCGGCAGGCTGACAGGAGTTCTCACATGCTTTTTGGACCTCCTAAGTTGGTTTATAACTAATGACATCCGAATAGCCAAGGTTTATAAAATGGATTATATATTATATATATATTTCTGTTTATATATATATATATTATATATGGGTTATTAAAATAACTAATAGAACCGAGGTTTTAACATGATTTATGGGTTGCTTAACCAGTGGTTAGATTGGTGCATAAACCAACCTATCATCAGGAGGCAGCAGCTGAAAGCGCTGAAAGTTCCATGACTTAGGCCATACAGAGCCCTAGCCACCGGAGCCAGGTCATGAAAGGCTAAAGCTGCAACCATTGGTTGGTAATATACTATTAATATATGGTTGATATATGGTTAATATGTGGTTAATAAATGGTTAATACATGGATATTATATGGTTAATAATGGTTAATATTGCTGTAATGGTTATTATATGGTGAATGATGGTTAATAATGTTATCTGGTTGGTGGTTCCAACCTACCCCTCTGAAAAATGATGGACTTCGTCAGTTGGGAAAATCGAATTCCCAACTGAATGGAAAAATAACCCATTCATTCCAAACCACCAACCAGCATCAGATAATAGTAAAGTGCCATATTTACTCACTTCATGTTGTGACTTACTGAGTACTGAGCTAGCAGTACTATGGTAGAATATTCCTCTAAAGTGAACGAACATAGCTGGTTGGTGGTATACCTGCCCCTCTGAAAAATATGAAAGTCAGTTGGGGTTTCTATTCCCAATATATGGGAAAACATGTTCCAAACCACCAACCAGATAGGGAAAATCTGCTGGAACAATGGAGGTTTACTTCGCTGATGCTGGGAGAATCATCGAACTAAATCAGGGTGACTGCGCCGGCTTTCTCGGCGATGTCGCAAGAAAAAAACTCCCAACGTTGGTATGTGTTGGTTACCCTCTGGTAAACTAACATAATTAGCTATTGAAAATGGCAATAAAAATAGTTGATTTACCCAATAAAAATGGTGATTTCCATAGTTATGTAAACGTTTACTGCTTCCAATTTTCGCAACGAATTCGCCCTTTCACCGACCTTCATATATTGCGAGTTTCTGCTTAACATCATCCCCATCGATTGTGGGTTAAGCCGCAGGTTTCATCACTCTATGAGGATGGGATTAGCCCACGATTTCAGGCTAAAACACATCATATCTCCAAATCATACCATCATTTTTATTTACCAACCACAGTTTTATCCCTATGATTTTACTGTCTGAACCGCGTCAAACATCCGTGAATTTGATGGCCTTTCCCAGCCCTTCACCACACACGGCCCTTCTTTTCCACAACGACATTCGCTCCGAATCCACATTCGCGGGACGAGACGAGGGGCCATTAAGAAGGCGTTTTGGCGGCAATTTTTGCGGATGGATTTACCAAGTCAACCGGGGGAAAAAAGTGGATATACTCTACTTGGTGGCTCATCCCACTTAGTAAATGGGTTATAACCCCAGTCATTTACATGGGATAAGGAGCGGGTTAATCCACTTATAATTGGGGTGATAACTCACTTACGAGCCGTGGGATGAACCATACAAAACATGTGGAAAAGCCTGTGGGGAAACCCGTGAAGGAAAATGATCTACTTTCATGACGAGTGGACCATGCTTTTTTGTTAGCTCTGTTCGCTCACAGGAGAGTAATATGGTGACTCATTGCGTGGATAACTCCAATTCAATGCCGGTTGAGTCATGAAAGATCAGTAACCCATATCTTACTATAATAAATCTTATTCATTTAAGACATGGATGAACATGCTTTAATATGCTCTTATCTAATAAGAGTTCTCTTAAACTGATTATATGGATTAAGTTGATTTTAGCCACCATTCATGCCATCAATATGGTTCAATTATGCCAAAATGGATTCTGCCAACTATTTTTTTTCTGGGAGTCTTGTAGAAATGGATTTTGCAAATTGGAATGTATTTTACCTAGGCGAAGTCATGAGCCCTCAAAACATGATTCAATATTAGTATCCAAAAACATGGCCATTTAGCTGGTTTAGCCTGCAGTTCAAAAAAAGGCAGAACATTCCAAAACTATTCATCCATTTAAATCATTTTTTCTGCTGCACCATATCAGATAAAATAATAGTAAACTGCCATATTTACAAACTTGATGTTGTGAGTTACTGAGCCAGCAGAACTATGGCAGAATATTCCTCTTCACATCATAATCCGTGGTATCCCATACTTAAGTTGGAGCAAAGTTCACTCGGCGAATTCTATGCTTAATATTGATATAGTTTGGACTGTCCCCCCCTACACTAACAGTGGAATAATGGATTTTAATTGTAACTTCCCAGCCAAAATTGCACAACAACCCAGGGACCAAAACCACAAACAATTTGAGAGGCCCAATCTTCTCAA
>Ga0126342_10014856_pt1 | contig 13702 bp, 12 predicted proteins | sample Cyp1metagenome_FD_92528 | JGI IMG/M metagenome (GOLD analysis project Ga0126342, IMG submission 92528) | Coral microbial communities from Lord Howe Island, Old Settlement Bay, Australia - Cyphastrea 1 metagenome | ecosystem: Host-associated > Invertebrates > Cnidaria > Coral ...
CGACAGACCGACAGACCGACAGACCGACAGACCGACAGACCGACAGACCGACAGACCGACAGACCGATAGACCGACAGACCGACATACCTACAGACATACAGACATACAGACATACAGACATACAGGCAGACATACAGACAGACAGACAGACAGACAGACATACACACACACATATATATATATATATACGTATGGAATTTGAACATCTTTCTGCGGAAAACCAAAGAATAGGGTCCTCTGGAATGAATTTCTTGCTGAACATGGCACTTCTTGCGCGGTTCCAGCTTGAAATTCGAGGGTGCATTGTCATTCCAAACAAGTGGTGGGATATCTACCAACAATTGGCGATATAGTAAGTGAACACTTATGTCCAAAAGCTTTGTCCCCGGATGGTTTCTCCTACAAAAATTACACAGGCAAGAGACCCCAAAGAGTGTGGAGGGAAGGGAAAGTAAGTATAAAGCATGTAGGGCAGATCGGGGATAGAAACATGTGAAAGCGACAGTCAGGTGTGTCCATAACACAGCAGCGGTCGTTTTGTCAGCAGGAAAGTCACGAGGAAGTTGATGGCTGCAGTGCTCCTACAAGATCTATAGTACCCTTCTCCCTAGACAATTGGACAGAGAGCGCACAACCGCAGCTCTAGTTCTGTGCTGGCCAACGCCACCTCTAGGTATGTGCTTGGCTAAGGAACAGCAAGGTGTAGCGAATGCCATCAGAACTGTTTTGGACGGATTTGATCGGTTGGGTGGCGAGCATGCACTTGGAACCAAGACCCCGGCAGTATGCCAAGGTCTTGGCTCCAGATGCAAGACAGGCTCATGGCACCTGGTGCAGACAGCATGTAGAGAATTTTCAGGAAAAATGCCAGGGCCCACGATCGGGACGCACAGTTTGCGCGAGCCTGCGCAGTCATGTGACAAGAGCCATTTTATGCGAGAATTTACAGCAAAAATGCCGGGGCCCAAGAGCGGGATGCAGAGTTGTGCGAGCCTGCGCAGGCGAAATGCATACGGACATGTCACAAGAGCCACTTTGCGCGCGAATTTCCAGCAAAATGCTGCCTGCAAAACTCACACGGCAGACTTTGAGCGAGCCATGGACATCTCACAAGAACCGTTTTAGGCGAGAATTTGCAGGAAAAAAACCGGAGAACACAAAGCGTACTTTGATCTAACCCCGGCCTTAACACTTACCGTAAGAACCTCTCAGTGTGGACACACTGTTTGGGCTTGGGACATTTGAGGGTCCTTCAAGGTGAAGCATGCGTTTGTCGAAAAGGGGTTTCAGAAGTTTAGGGTTTCTGATTTTGGGAGTGGTTCCCGAGTAAGGAACCCCTCTGGCAATGACATAATAAGACAATAGGACATCCCATATCTCAATGGGAAAATCATCTAACGAATGGAGGAGTTTTCATTGATTTGATTGTCGCAGGGTAGGCCCTTCTGTATCTAATGAGGAATTCGGCATATCTGGCATGCAGCTTAAAACGAACGTGGGCCCCCCAAAGTTGGTTTTGATGATGATCCCACTTGCCATTTTTGGGATCTATGTTGGATTTCCGTTCAGTGTCAGATGGCGATGCCGGCATGGTAGAGAAATCCAACTAGGATGATCATTCCCAGGGGTTGAACTCAGCGCGAGGCATACAGCGTCCGAGTGACTCCTAACCGAACGATACCGACAACGGCCCTAGCGAACGATGCTGCAAGCCCATGGTCTTTTGTTCTTTAATCCAGGTATGACTAAAAACTATGCACTCATTTTTTCTTGGTAAATATCATGATTAAGTAGTAAAACCAGGTTAAGTAACTCAAATCCAGTACTTGAAACCCATCATTTCATGGTGAAGCACTAAAAAATCTAAAAAACACAACTCATTGTGGGTACAACTAGGTAGAAAGGGCCCCTTACAGTGCAGCTTGGAGCGGTAACATAACAGACCTTGCTGGAGAATTTTATTCAGAGAACATACCTGGGATATCCTGAGGCTTTCGTAGAAAGAACTTGGATGAATAGTTTCAGACTTACTTGTCCATTAATTACAATTTATTTCGTTATATATGGGAACGTAGTTAGTAACCATCTATTGTTTGTCACGCTTGGCTGGCTATCGAAGATCAGCTATGAAAACAGCCCGTCCGCTTTTTGGGCCTGTTGCTGTGAACTGGGTGTGAAGCGACAAAATGATGGTGCCTCTGATTTTATTTGCTGCGAAGGCAAGACATCATCTACCAATACCCCGGATTGTACACCCGGAAACTGGTGAACACAGCGAGTAGCTGAGAGTGATTATACAATATTTGCCTCTAGAAAGGTAGGTCTTATCCAATAAATCGGCAACTGTACCACAAAATCCTACGGTTTCCCCATTATTTGATGGCTGTAAATTGGGAGGCAAATCTCCCATTGTAGGATAAAACCAAGTCTTATCTCATCCTGCACAAGAAAACATGTTCACCATTTTTGATGGTTAGCCTGTTGTAGTCATTTTTGTTCACCCCAACTGCAATTCAAAGTATGAACATAGTTGGACTCCTTTCATGATGGAGCAAGTCTCACGCCTGGCGATTCGTTGTGACAAGCAGCTGCCAGCAGCTTGGCTGGGGGGAGGTCGAAATTTTCTGACCACATGACTATTCATAAAACATTCAGGCTTTCTCTGTATGTCTGTATGCCTGCATGTCTGTATGTCTGCCTGTATGTCTGTATGTCCGTATGTCCGTATGTCCGTTTGTCTGTAGTGTAATGTAATGTACTGTACTGTACTGTACTGTACTGTAATGTGGTGTAATGTAACGTAACGTAGCGTAGCATAACGTAACGTAATGTAATGTAATGTAATGTAATAGTATGTCAATGTATGTACATATGTATGTATGTAGGTATGTCTGTATGTATGTAAGTATGTATGCATGCATGCAATGTAATGTAATGTAATGCAATGTAATGCAATGTAACGCAATGTATGTAATGTATGTAATGCATGTAATGTATGTAATGTATGTAATGTATGTAATGTATGTAATGTATGTAATGTAGGTAGGTAGGTAGGTAGGTAGGTAGGTAGGTAGGTAGGTAGGTAGGTAGGTAGGTATGTAATGTATGTAATGTATGTAATGTATGTAATGTATGTAATGTATGTAATGTATGTAATGTATGTAATGTATGTAATGAATGTAATGTATGTAGTGTATGTAATGTATGTAATGTATGTAATGTATGTAATGTATGTAATGTATGTAATGTATGCATGTATGTAATGTATGTAATGTATGTAATGTATGTAATGTATGTAATGTATGTAATGCATGTAATGTATGTAATGAATGTAATGTATGTAATGTATGTAGTGTATGTCATGTATGTAATGTATGTAATGTATGTAATGTATATATATGTATGTATGTATGTATGTATGTAATGTAATCTAATCTATTGTAATGTAATGTAATGTAATGTAATGTAATGTAGGTATGTAGGTAATGTATGTGTGTATGTATGTATGTATGTATGTATGCATGTATGTATGTATGTATGAATGAATGTATGAATGTATGAATGTATGAATGTAATGTAACGCAATGTAATGTAATGTAATGCAATGCAATGCATTGCAATGTAATGTAATGTTATGGTATGGTATGGTATGTATGTATGTATGCATGCATGTATGTATGTATGTATACGTCTACTGGTACTGTATAGTCTGGTTAAGAGCAGAACCTGTCATCGAATTCATAGAAGTTATGCACGTTTCACAGCAGTTGTGCACCTTTCACAAGCCCCCCAATAACGTTTGTGTTCAACTTCTGTGGAATGGACGGCTCTCGCTGGGGGCTCTTAACTAGCCTATCCCAATACATATATATATATATGTATATATATATATACCATGCAGTTATGGCCATTTATTGCTTATAACTGGTTATAAATGGGATTATACATTCTATAAATGGGGTTATAAGTACTTATAACTGGTATTTCGGGCCTTAACTGTGGGTTTCAATAGTAACATGATCTAATGACTTGGATGATTTTGGGTATTTAATGGTATCTATCATTTTTGGGAAACTTGCATAGACTCTTTATACATAGTGTTACACAGATATAAACCCTATATTCCCCAAAAAAGGTTGGCAAAAACCGCCTCATACCGAGACTCCAGCGGTTCCATCGGCTTCCTTCATGGAGGCAGTCGACGTGGTTTTTCGTACGTTGGTGGTTTGTTTTCTGGGAATTCTGTGCAGTTCGGGCGATTTAACATAGCTACAATGTGGGCATCCAAACGATAGCTAAATTGGTTAGGAAACCTTCTTGGGTTTCCTTCGATTTTGAAAAATTTTCCGAATGGGAAATCCGCTGCTTGGGGAATCTACTGTATAGGAAATATTGATGGTTGTTTTTGGGGTTCCTTGGCCAAATCCAAGACCTGGTGAACTAAAGTCGATGGGGTATATAGCCCGTGTTGTAGTTCGTTGGCTAAACTGATAAACTGCGGAGGGCCACCTCATCTGGAATACCATGTTTAAGAGCTAAATAAATCATATAATCATGGTAGATCATCTATAGATGTGATTAAATGTGCCATATAGCCATGGAAAATGGCAAACTACCAAAGGAATTTACATTGACCCGTAATTGAGAGTATTTGATGTTTTTAGGGCATGCTTTGAATATGGAACCACACATTGAAATCCCAGGCAAGCTGAACATGAACCAAATAATTGCATGTTGTGGTTGTTATTCCATTGTGAAACTGAACCCTAAGAAAACTATGTTTAAATGGTTAAGGTTGTTATCATATGCTTAAATTATGTTTGTTTTTTTACTGGACCTTAAACCAATCACAGCTTAAAGCCAACCATTGTCGTTCCAAGCTATTGTTGGGAACTGATTGCAAATTATGGTGGACATCGGTGATTCTACGTCGTCGTTTACTTGATTTGGCCAATAATTACAATGTGGCCCCTAAACGTGATGTGAACGTTGGTTTATAAGCCCCAGCAATTATAGTTATAAGGACCATAGACCATAGTTTTTGGAATTATGTTCACCAACTTAGCTATCAACAATCAGCTATAAATCCCATTAAATATCCCTTTGTCTACGAATGGTATGCGTTCAATCCGAACTACATGAAAAGAGGTCAGGCAAAAGCGCTTCTTGCCATGTTTTCCAGAAATATGCATTCTGCATGTCCAATGTCAGCTGCCACTGATGAACTTCAAGATTGGTGTGCTTCCCGCTTCATTTGATGCGAATCTGAGGGGCTGGACCCGAGAGAATCAGATCGTTACCGAAGACAACCTGGATTCACTGCAACAGCGGTGTGCACCGAGCCCCGCAATTCGCAGCTGGCCTGATGAGCAACCCACCGATGATTCAGGCGGATATGCAGAGGTTGCACAGTCATGTCAGGTGTCCTAAGGGCCTATGCGGCGCGAAGTATCAACTTCACGACATGCATTGGTGGCGCAGCAGAATGGATTTGTGTCATGCTGAGATGGATTTGCCTCGCCGCAGCCACTCTTTCTGAACCATTCTTTTGCGTTTCTTTGGTGGCTGGGGCGCACTGGATAGATCTAGATAGTGAAGTTACTAGATTTCACTATGGTTTGTTGCAGATATAGCTATAGAAATGGGGGTTGTAAAGCATCTTATAAATGGGGGACCCACCTTGTATGAATATAAAGGCACGCATCGCTTTTAGATTGTACCCTCATGGCTCTTTGCAAATTACAGCAACCTCACAACAACACAGAAGATGATGGCTAGTACAGTTAAGGCCCTTTCCCAGTTATAAGTACTTATAACCCCATTTATAGAATGTATAATCCCATAGAAATAACCAATTGTAACTAATAACCATAGCCACAACTGTAGGTTGCGAGGGGTCCCAGAAATAACGGACTTTGAACCGTACTGTGCTCTGCCCAGATGATTGGTGAAATCTCCTGAAATCTGTCCTTTGCTTTGGATACATTAGACCACATTGGACCACATTGGATCACGTTGGACCACGTTGGACCCCAATGTCAGATCGCCTGATACTTGCGGGTGAATCTCACTTAGCAACAGTGCTGCAGTGCACGAAGCCACACGTAACTACGCTATTTTCCACATATAGATGGCTTGTAACGTGGTTCTTTCACACTTAGTAGCTGGGATGAGCATCCAAGCAGGCCATGCCCAGATTCAATTTGCCTCTCCTGGATGAATGAACTAGCGATCGACGATGTCGTGATGTCACTGGAATGATGGTGAATGTATAGGGGAATCATCCTCAGCCATGACCCAACATTTCAGGCTTAGTACTTGCTCATCCCACGGATCCTGTCCGTAGGTTAGTTCACCCTGGTTTTGTTAGTGGGATAAATACGCTTAATCCACTTGTAATTACAATGTGGGGCCCCCAAACGTGATGTGAACGTTGGTTTATAAGTTTTAAACGCCAGCAAATGTCGTTATAAGTACCATAAACTGTGGTGAAATTTGCGTTATTTGGCTTACTTAGCTATTTATCAACGATCAGCTGTAAATCCCATTAAATGCCCAACATGTCTTGGTTGAATCCCAGTTATCGTTAGCTATTGGAGTTATGCTCGCCAACTTAGCGATTCCGTGGCCACGGGTGCCCCACATTGTAGGGTGAACTAACCCACTTAGGATCCATGGGTAACCTATTGCACTACATCCAGGTGCAGTGGCAATTATTAGCCTAATTAGAGCCATTTATAACTGACTTATAACTGGCAAACGGCCTTTACTTAACTGTACAGTAATGCTCATGGCAAGTCCATGCGTCAAATAGCAAGTTTGAGAGGTTCATGACATTTCATGACATTTCATGATCTTTTTCAGTACCTACAACCATCCATTAACCATTCTCAAGCATTTTGCATGGGTCGAATTTGACATCTTACAGTTATGGCAATTTATTAGTTATAACTGGTTATAAATGGGATTGTACATTTTATACATGGGGTTATAAGTACTTATAACTGGTAAAGGGCCTTAACTGTAGTTCCTTGATCTAAGAAAGTAGCAGTCTTCACACATCTATGTGGTATAGACTAGCTGACTAGCATAAAACAACTTGTCAAAGCAGCTGTATCCGGTGGTTTTCATACATCATTATTTTGTATTATATTAATGATCCGTAAAAGAAATAGAAAGGTACAGCAAGATACCCAGAAGTATGAGATTCATGCTTTTCATAAATATCAATATCCATGGTTTTGACCAATTCTTATAGATACATGTTTCATTTGGGATTTATCAGGCCATGTCGTTTTTTCCCCATGACAATTAACAAACTTTACAACAATCGTGGAACATTCTGGAACATATATTTACACTTAAAGCCCTCTAGGCACTAAAAAATTGTTTCTAAATCACGTTATTATTCCATAAATGGGGTAATTTCAACTGTTATTGCGGGCCAGAATGGGCCAGATGCAACACATAACCCCTTCATATTAATTCATATTAAACAGCCCCTAGGCCCGAAAAACCATGGAGACCCTCCCCCAAGGTAATCTCGCTTGGTGATGGACAAGACTGGATGGCTATTTTTGTTGATTCGTTCAACGGAAAATCACCAGCCAAGCAGCCAAAAAAAAAATGAAACATTGGGGCAAATGAATATTAAAAAAAAAACATCATAGCCATAACCATCAATTTAGATGACATTTTTTAAGTGGACTACCAAAGATTGACCATGCTGAAAATAGACTGCATTTTAAGTGGAAGTCACTTTTGGTTATGTTACTAAGCCCCATACTCATCATTGGTACGTCATATATAGCAAATTATTGATGTATTCCCCATACGGGTTTGTCTCACAATCGGATACACCCTCCAAATGGCAACTTCAGTGGTGATACATCATCCAGGGGGTTCCCCCGAATTGTACAGAAAAATCGATAGTTGGGGGTGCCCAAATACAACATGATATATAACCAAAGTTATAGGGCCCCTATACCCTATCTTTTGAAGGTTTGCAAAACAAGTTCTACAAAACATCAATTGCCTCAGCTGGACTGTCAAGTGCATTCGGAGTATAGTCCCAAGCTTTTTCTGAATCCCTGTGCGGATTTTCCACAACATTCGCAGGTGTTGGCCGCGGCGAAACCAGCTGAGTTAACGTGCGGCGCAGCAGCTTGGGTGAATTGTGTCATGACACGGAATCCCGTAGAGTGAAAATAGCTTTTGTTGATGGATAGATTCATCCGACTGGATGGGTAGAAACTATATCAAATTGTTGATCGCTGTCAGGATTTACTGAGGCTGGTGCACAATTTGCTGCCGTTGGAGCGCATCGACAACATCAACAAGGATGTTCCTGACGAGTTCAAGCCAAAAGAAATAGCAAGTTGCTGGAAGCACACTCGGGACCACGCCTACAATTTTGCGAATTCCGATCGTGTGCACAAGCTGCTACACAGTTTCCAACCAGCTTGGTTTCAACCCTTATTGCAGATACTATGCGGGTATTGGCCGAGAGGTGCGTCCTAGAGCTGGGCCAAACGATGAACAGGAAGCTGACATTGAAAAACAATCTTGGCGCACGACATTGAAGTGTGATCTCCATTTGACGTTGCTATCGATTTGCGCAATGTTTTCTTCGGCTTTAGCTAGAACATCTTGTGTTACATCCTTTGAGGTTTGCTTTATCACACGCTGGTCTCAGCTTGCCTTTAGTGGAGATTTAGCATTCCTCCGGTGATCTACATACGCCAAACGTGTATGTTTTGCTGTTTTGGTTCAGGCAAGCAGGAATGGAATGTTAGAGCCGTTCGTATTTCCGCAAACCTCTGGTGCCATTCCTCTATCCTAAAGATTTGTTGTGTTATATGAATATAATTATATTGCTTCATTTTTTTTATGGAACATCACCAGCTAGCCAGCAAAAAAAATATGACAATTTGCTGTGGACTAATTACCAATCTAGTCATAGGCCTTACATAGCCCTCACATAGCCCTCACATAAGCCTAATATATGGTAGGTACCTCCAATTTAGGCTCCTGAGATGGCCATGATAACTTGCCATTCAAAGTATTGAAATGGTATGGGTCAAGATTAAAAACCCTGGACAGCCACAGATGGCTCAGTCTATTTTTAGTACTGACCATCCAATGACATGTTGACCCATTCCCATATCTTAAATTGGGATAAGAAGGGAATTGTCAGTTGTTCTATCGGATATCATATAATGATTATGACGGGACTCAGAGGGATTCAGCGGGATTTAATGGATTTGCTGAAGATGATTTTTTGTCCTGATGGGTAATCAAAATTCACTATGTTTGGGAATCGTTTTTTGGTATTATTTTTCCGGGTGCCTTAAGCAAATCCAAGTTATGGATGTTCATCCGCTCAAAATACAGTAATTTCAAAGTATGTTTTTTTTGTTTTTTTCCTTAATCTGTCCAAATTCAAATTGATAAGCTGGTATTTGGTTATAGAAATTGTGCTTATACCAACTTCAGGGTCATGTCCATGTTTATACCCTTCAAAATCACCCCCAAGTATGGCCCAGCAATGAGTTTGTTTGAAAAGGGGGTTCAAACCCATGGGTTTCAATGCGAAGACGGGATGTTGTGGGCATACCCCATTTCACACAAAAAGGGGGGACCTAATTATGAATCCATCAAAACCAGGTAGATCACTGATGAACGATTTTTTTGTCGGGGCTATAACCTTACAAAAAGTGAGAGATAGTGATAATATATGGATTGAAAAACCACAACGCCAGGGGCTTCCAAAATGGGGCCTCACAATCCTAAATAAAAAATCGGCGGGTCAACAACACCCAATGCTCTTGGCTATTGCTCAACTGGGTTTCCCCCAGCAATAAATAACTGGCTGGTGGTGTGGAACATGAATTTTCTTTTTCCATAGGTTGAGAATTTCATAACCCCAACTGACTTTCATATTTTTCAGAGGGGTCGAAACCACCAACCAGGATATATATATATATATATATATGTAATATTAAATATAATATAATATTATATAATGAATTTATATTTACTGTAATATAATATGTATATATAATATCTATAATATATATATATAATATACTGTAATATATATATAATATCTATAATATATATATATATATATACATCACCATACTTGTGGGTTGTAACCCCCAACTATCGATGTCAACAAAGACCCTTGAATTCATTCACCAACTTAGCTATCATCAACGGGGGCCCCACTTCCAAAAACCACCTTACATGGGGAAAACTGTGGAAATGGATACAGGATCCCAACAAGATCCCTACAGGATCCCTAGGAGGCGTTATTTTTGTTCACGCCAAAAACCCACCGACCGTTTGGATTTCGGAAAATGCCAAATCACGCTAAAACAAGAACCTTTATTTTGTGTGTCATGACAACATATTATGTAAGTAAATGTCAATATATATATATACACATGTACATACGTACATACATACATACATACATACAAACATACATATATATATATATATGTATATATATATATATATATATATTTGAATCACCACGGAATTTTAGCCAACCATATGTAAGATGTACGCATAAAATGATTGATAACGCGTCTTCTAGGCATTAAGTCCTCAAGGTTTTTGGCCCATGTTTTTCGCTTTGGAACGTCTTGAGCAAATCCCGGGATGTCTTGTAATACACATGCATACATATATATTTTTATAAGTATGTATGTGTATATATATATGTCAACATACATATTTTTTTGCACCTACATGATATGATATCCTTGATCTATCTTTATCTAGTTTTAGTTGATAACATTCAAGGTTTGCTTGTGGAAAAATGTTGCGCACTTTTCCGGCGATCTGTTTTGGATCATGCAACAGATTTGACAACTGTTTTGTCCAAGTAAATGTGAGAAACCACTTAGTGGACGTGCGAACCAGGCTTTGCAGCCAAACGAATGATCCCGCGTGGGTCAACTAAGGACATGTATCCCTTTGGTGGCACGGATGCGACCCCACAGTGCACAACTGTGTTTTGGTGTCATATTTGAGGTTGGCACCCCGAAGAAGGGACTTGGGATGACTTGGGACATGGGCCTCGAGTGGATAAAAGTTCACTTTTCAGGGGGCAGCGGTGATGGATGATGATTCTTTGGCGGTGTCCGACTGGGGACGGAGATGCCAAACACAGTTTTGGCCCGAGTCATACCAGTTATAAGTACTTATATCCCCATTTATGGAATTATGACCCCATGTATAGCCATTTACAACTACAATGTGGGCCCCCTAGTTACAGTTATAAGTTGGTTTATATTCCCCAGTAATTAACTATAGTTATAAGTACCATAAACCATACTCGTAGTTATTGGAGTTATTATCAAACTTAGCTATCGTTTGGGGCCCCACTTTGTATGTATAACTGGTATTTCGGGCCTCAACTGTAGATTTTGGAATGTGCAATTTTGTTTCGAGACAAATTGAATTGGTAAATAGATTAATGTCTTCATGCCTTCATATTGCAATTCATGCTCGGCCCGTTGAAGCTTCCACAAACAATGGCCCTTTGGACGATATCCATATTAATCCCATTACATCCATACAATGTGCCCCCCCCCCAGTTAAAAGTCGGTTTATAAACACAAAGAACTATGGATATAAGTATCATAAACCATAGTGAAGCTGGAGTTATGTGGCCCCCAACCAATCGCGATTTCGTCAGCGGGGGTTCCACTTTGTATATCCATTAATATCCTAGTATATCCCAGTTATAGGAGTTATTAACTATAGTTTTCCTGTTTTCCTATGGTTTCTGTTCCCTGCTGCTTTTCCCTGCCCGGCACACGTGCGCTGCAACGCGTGCTGAGTCCACCGAAGGCTCACCGTTCTCTTCGATTCTTGGTGGAGCAGGGCCAGATACCCCTTAGCCATCAACATGTTTGCTTGGTGGCTCATACCAATCTATACTGGTTGGTGGTTTCAAACATTGTATGTTCCATCATATATGGGATAATCCTTCCCATTGACTAATATTGTTCAAGATTGTTAAAAAACAACAAACAAGTATATACTTCAATTTAATTTCCATATGGAATGGGCTAAATCTATCGGCTATACTGAATATGACAATGACATATACCCTCTGGTAATTTAACATAGCAATTGAACATGGCCATTGAAATAGTTGATGGCTCATCTACTAAGCGGTTTCTCTCATCTATTAACCCACTTACTAAGTAGTTTATAACCCTGGTTACAGGTGGATTAACTGATAAACCCCACTTATCCCACTTATAACCAGGTTATAACCTACTTATTAAGTGGGATGAGCCACCAAGTGGGATTTGATTGGCATTAATGTGGATTATGTTGAGATTTGATGAGATTTGCGATTTATATAATAGGATTCAAATGTTTAGGACAAATATAGCACCAACAGGCTGGTGGCGAAACTTGTGAAGACTGATGATATTCACAAGAGTCTGGAAAGAAAGCCACTCCACTTCACCGGTGATCCCGCAGATTACCAGCAGCAGTGGGCGGACTATGAGAAGGAGACAACCGAAACGCTGATGTCTGGGCTTCCTGGTGGTGCTTGTTGGCATCCTGCCAACAGAGGAGCGAGGCGATTTGAGAGGATAACAGGGCAGCATTTGGTCGCGCGAGAAGGGGTCCTGCCATCTAGGCTGGAGTTGAAAGGTCGAAGAGGTGGGAAGTTCACGCTTCGTTTGGGGAGAGACTGTAAGGTGTGTCGAACACAGGCCATCGTCGAACGGTGGGAGGAGGTAAGCATGGGATGTGGGCGCATGGAGTTTGGCAGGATCCTGCAGGGGTTCTTAGGGATGAGCTTGATCAACAAATGCTTCCTTCTTCCTACTTGGCGGCGAACTACCCACGAATCGTAAGTGGATTATAACCCCAGTGATTTACATGGGATAAGGAGCCGGTGAATCCACTTATAATTGTGGTGAACTAACCCACTTACGATCCGTGGGTAGTGAGCCACCAAGTATTTTTGGGAGTCTGGAATTGTGGAAGCCTTACAACATATGCTTCCGACGTCCCCTCCCACGGGTGGTCGGCGTGCCGCTTGGGCTCTTTGATTCTCTCCGTTTCATGAAATCTGGATAAATTATAACAACCTCAATGCAACCTCACGAGAAAAAAAAGGGTTAGTAAGGGGAATCATACCCAAGTGGCCTTTATTCAGGTTAGTGAAATATTGATTTAAGTTGGAAACCTCAAATCAACGAACATGTTATTTCAGATTATTTCACTTAACTCAGGTTATTTAGAAACATAATGTTAAATGACATTTATTCAGGTTAACCCATAATTTTCTTGAAAATGTGAACGATTCCCATTTGTAACTGTGGTTATAACCCACTTACTAAGTGGGATGAGCCACCAAGTAGGTTTTTCCCATAATTAGGTTTTCCTCTTCACGGCTCAAAATTTCCCGGATGTGATCTGAACCTTTTTTCACCCCATAATTCTTGGAGGGGCTCAGGATTTTCCATAATTGATGTTTCCTGCGTAATCAGGGGGTTGGAGCATTTTTTTTTCTTCAGAATTATGTTTTTCCCCACCTGCCAGGTGAGGGTTGTTAGATTTTATCAGAGTTGTTCTTCTCCTCCTCGGCTAGCTGTCCTCCTTCTCCTCCTCCTCCTCCGCCTCCTCCTCTAGTTTCTCCTCGACCATGTCTGCATCAAC
>Ga0126342_10014857_pt1:2500-13701 | contig 13701 bp, 12 predicted proteins | sample Cyp1metagenome_FD_92528 | JGI IMG/M metagenome (GOLD analysis project Ga0126342, IMG submission 92528) | Coral microbial communities from Lord Howe Island, Old Settlement Bay, Australia - Cyphastrea 1 metagenome | ecosystem: Host-associated > Invertebrates > Cnidaria > Coral ...
GAGATCTGTGTGAGGCAGGTGCCAGTTTACAAACGAGAGAGAAGATTGAGAGTAATCAGGTGCATGATGCATACCATATCATACCAATCATACCATATCCACTTCAACAGATTCAACAAATCATTTCAAAAACAATGCGAACCTTTGATCTTGGATCCAGCGAATTCATAACAGCAATCAAAACATGCTAAAGTCCGTGTGTCTTCTCAGCCCCAAATGACTGAAATGTGGACCAAGGATGGATATCAGCCCCGTCTTCTCGTCGTAATTCCGCCTTCTCAGCCTCTGTCTTCAGGACCACATACATGAAGTATGCATTCCCAACCTCAGATGGAAATCGCTGCAGTTTCAAACTGCGGTCCGGGAAGCCTACAAAAATGACTCCAATGACTATCCACCCAACATGGACTCCAACATAAAAATACATCGAATGTGTATAACTGCATATGTATATACCCACATACATACATACATACATACATACATACATACATACATATACATATAGAGAGAGAGAGATAGAGAGAGAGAGAGGAAAAAAACACAAACCACAAAATAATTAAATAAAATATATTTAAATATCACTAAATATCATTAAATATCATTTAAATATCATTATATATAAATATAAATATCATAATCATCATCATCATCATCAGCAGCAGCAGCAGCAGGCTCACCATGAAGACCGTTGCCATCCCAGGTGCCATTCGTAAGGTGCCGCTATGGACTTCCGCCACGGAGATGCGAACCACCACTTCCAGCGAACTTCCGAAGGCTCGGGTGACCTGGCCCGTGCAACCTCCATGATAATGTTTGATGAAAATTAAAGGGCTTAAAGCGGCTTAAAAACAAAAACACCCATTTATCTATCATAAGAACTTATTGCGGAAATATGCGGAAATACAGAATTAAATGAACGTTTGGATCCTTTTGAGGTCTGAGTCTAAAGATGTCTCAAAATATCATTGGCCTCCAGGCAATGAAGATCCAGGAAGCATGGGAAATCTATGGAATCTATGGAAATCTATCACGTTGCCCGACGAACTTGGCACTCAGCCTTTCCCTCGAGGATACAGCGCTCACCTGGCGGTGATATGTGCGGATGTTATCATATGTGATGCTTGGAAGCTGGAAACCAACTTGCTGCTTGATGTGATGTACTCCTGTGCAAAGTGATCAAAAGCAAATAAAAGCAGCTAAAGCCACCTCGTTTCAGTAATGCACAGTAGTTCTCGGTGAAGTCCAAGTCATCCATTACCTGGACCAAAACCCAAGAAGTCCAAGCCCCTCTATATGATCTTTTAAGATCTTTTAAGTGCATAGAATTTCTCAGGGTCTCTGTCCTTCCTGGTGCCGACATGTGCCGACACTTTCTTCAGCGAAAAAAATGCCAAACCATGCCAAACCAACAGGTTATATAGTTCAGTTAGTTCTGGTCAATTATGTCTGAACCTTTCACTGCGCCGCAACGGAAATTGCCAGATTTGCCAGGCGGAACCACTGAGGCCCAGGCCAAAGTTACTGCGGAACGTCCGCAGTGTCGTTCAGCAGCCAAGCAGCTTGTGGCATCCATCCACCTCACATGCTGGAACTGCTGTAAGAGGATGCAAAATGCGATAAGAACCACAAAGACAGCTGCAAGGACGCGATCAACATCCACGGACAAAAACGAAGGCGACAATAACCACCAGCATTAGCACCTCACCACAAGCTCTCCAAAAAAAGCATAAAATCATAAAATGTCATAACTAAAATGTCATAAAAGCACACAAAAGAACCGTTGAATTTTTGAAAGAGCTTGATGCTCGCTCAAAGCCAAGTGGCTCCAAAAGGTAGGACATGTTCAAGGTATCCCGGGAGTCGCAAACAGCGGCATCGATGTCCTGGTTTCTGGGAAGAATCTAAGCGATCTAAGAAGCAGCTCATGGAGGGCTCACAAAAATTCACAAAACAGCTGTCAGGTCCTTAAGCACGGTGATGACACTGGCAGCAGCAGATCTTGATTTGACTCCTGAGCTCGGACCTACTAACTGCTCACAAATCCCCAAGCATCGGTAAACATCACCCGTCATGACTGTGCCCAGCACAATTCAACTCATCATACTGCTCTCATACTGCTCTCTTGTGCAAAGCAGGCTTGGCATCATAGATGTCATAGCTCTGTCAGAGGACGATGCCAGGAGAAAATTTATTGATACCGATGAGCATGAGTCAGCATGAGGATAAACAAATGACAGCAAGTCCCTGTTGCATCACACGCATAAATTGTCAGTTTGTTTTCATGCACTGCAAACCGTGTCCACTGCTGTCCATTGCCGATTAAGGACCATCAATTGGTAATCTCAAGAGCAATCCTATCCACTGTAGAAAACGGTGGCCGTTGGCACGGGATGGCACGGGGCCGGGCCTGTCGATTCACTGACATCAAGGCAGCGCCGCTTTTCAGTGTCGCAGTTGCCGGTTGCTGCATTGCCCATTGTGCTTGCTTCGTGCCCACGCTTTCCAAGTGCGATGTGAGCGTGGGGACCGCTCATCCACTGTAAACGCAAGAATACAATCATATATATATATAGTCCAAACAAAGAACTCAAGTGCATCCCGCAAATATCGCCGTCCACAATCTTAACACATCGAAGGGTAGAGATCCACCTGTCATGCATGTATGCAAGAGTTGAAATCAAACATGCATTTCTAAAGCGAGCCGAAAAGCTTTAGGCATGTATGCTGCAAAAGTGTTTTCTTTGATGTGCAGCTGCTTTCTCCAAGCCGGACCAACGATGTTGACCAGCTACTCTGCCGAGAGAGGTAGATGAAGTGGCAATTTGCAAGCTAAACTGCTGAACAAACTCTCATAGGTCATGAGTCATGACAAGTAGGCAGTGCGAGTACACACATTACATATTAATATCTATACATCATTATAGTCATGTATACATCCAATTATTCCTCATTATAAATATACTATACATCATTATACTGAATAGTCCTGCATAGTCCTGCTTTCTTGCCAATGCCTAGGATCCCGTGCAGGTCCTGCTTCCATCATTTCCTTGGATCTGTCAACCAGCCATAGCCAGCCATAGCCAGCCCTTTAACCCTGCGACCCCGTGAAGCAAGGAAAAACATGGAAAAACTATGACGAATGATGAATGCCTATTGATTGCTGAGGGTTTGATTCTTCTGATTCGAGTGTACTGATGTGTACTGCAATGTGCTGTATGCATTGTGCGAAAGTCTCAGACTTGAAAGCCAAGAGTCGACACGACGCTGGATCGTCATGTAGAAGCCTAGCAGAACCTGCAACAGTTGGAGCTGTCAGAGAATACTGGTCCTCGGTTTTAATTTCTAGTTAAAGTGTAAACATCATAAATCAAGTAGTGAAAGATAGTGAAAGCACCAAGTCCCAGAAGCACCCAAAAGATCCAAAAGCCAAGCAAAGCCAGGGTCCCAACATGTCCGAAGTATTCCTATGCGACCTAGATAAAATCTCACGATGGCATCTCAGACCGGCTAGTCACAAGTGCAGGCATGACAAGAGTACATCGCGCAGTGATAGGGCCCTAGGGGTTTGCTGAGCGTACCTGTTCATCCAGGCGACCCAAGTAGTCCCTGATCTTCTCTTTAAACTCCTGAGCCTCGGTGATCCAATCAAACACGTTCAAATTATTTCAAATTGTCATTCAAATCCATTGATGCCGCCTTTTTCTGATGGATGACTGTCAAGGATCGTGAAGTCTCCACGTATCGCCCGTTCTATACACGATACATATGCGCATCGTGTCTACACAGCTCTGAACAAGTGTGAAGCAAATCTACAGTACAGTTCTATAATGTTATATATATTTATATATTACAATATAATACATACAGTGTGTGGGAGGTGAATCTGGGTGCTTTCAAATTTGTCGCCATGGATCGTTATATATTGTTATGAACAGGTACAAATGACCAAAACCGCTACAAGACTGGGTCCCGGCATTTGCTGATTGGCACCAGCGGCCAACTACCTGGCGACAAAGTAACCACAAGTTGAGCGACACCAATCTGAACAGAGCTACACATGCAATAGCATGCTATAGCACATCTCGAAAAGTGAGAGACCCAAGAAACGCGACAGACTCAGATGTTTGGTTGCAGATTGTGGTGAGACCAAGCTAAATTCAAGGAGGCTTTTGTATGTACATAGGCACTTGCAGCTGCCTTCCCTCTAGCAAGCCCAACAACTGCACCTTTCTTGCAAGGACGGAGTTGGGCTTTTGCCCCAACATTGCCTGCGTGCAATTGGTTGTGGGAGGAAGAACGAGGCAGTTAATGAATCAAGCACCCTAGCTTGCCAATTCCGGGTCTGTCATATCTGGATTGATGGAAGAATACATAGGTGGAGGGGGACATATAGTTGTCATTCTTCGTTGGGGCTTCGTTGGGGCTGAAACCCTGACTGGTGTAGATCCCTGCCACCTGAAGCGTTGCATCGATGGCAGACCTTGGATAGCGGAAAATCAAGTCAAGTCCTCCACCGGCATAGTCCTACACGATCACTGAGAGTAAGCGAACAGGGTTGCCAAAAAACAAAAATGGACGAAAAATGACGAAAGAGTTTTTACGATTCTACTGAAGATGACCTGGCCTCCGATGCAAATGCTGACGATAGGACGCAACTTACGCAACTTGCCCTGCATGTGCCCCTTGAGTGCCCGGACACCAGGTCACTATTTCCCGTGAGGCGTGTTTCACGCTGCAGCTTTGTCTCTGCGGCCATGGCGTCAGCGAAGAGCTATCTACGTATCAAAGATCAAGGGATATCACATATCGCGGGCGTGTGTTTTTACTTCACAGAGGTTTCCTTCTCAGAGTCTCGTCACTGGATGTCACCGGTTCAGACCGCTAAGGAAAGAGTATTCAGGAAGCAAACACTCCATGTTCCAGCCCTGACTAGTCTCAAAAAGTGGTCGGCTGATTGATGCTGATTGTTCGTGAGAAAAGCTCAGAAGGTGTGTGTGTGTGTGTTCGGATGTGGGGGGTGTGTTGGCTGAGGATGTGAGGGGCTGTGAAGGGCTGTGAAGGGCTGTGAAGCGCTGTGTGGCTGGGTGGGCCTCAGGTGGGGATTTCAAAACCACTACAGCTACGAGCCAAAGCAAGGCACGATAGGACGCTGCTCGCGGAACTTCCATGCATGTCACCAACAAAATAAGCAACGCTGCATGTCACACATTATCACATATTGTCACACATCGCTCACTGAACACAAATCATATTCCTCCTCCACTTTCATTGCAACGATGTGGGCACGTGTTGAATAATCCAGGCGGGCGGAAGTCCGCCAAACAAAACAACTCTGATCTCTGATCTAAATCCATCCTAGAACAATTTGTACCCAAATAATTAGATATAAAAATGTCAACAATAAATACAATAATAATTGATATCATATAAGATACAAAAATAACAGAAAATAATAGAGTGGATTAAGTCAATGCAGCTAGTTGCTAACTAAACAACAATTATCAGAGTGCTACACATAGCATCAAATACAGTATATAGCAAAAGCATTTCCGTTTCTGGCACCTTCCAGGTGCTCAAATTGGTATCCAGCGCTCCAAGCTGAGCATAGCCGAGCTCGATCGAGCTCTGCTCAACACACCCCCGCCGCATTTCTCAAGCCGCGTCTTGCAAAAACGCCTTACCCCAACCACAACGCACAGAGCTTCCTCGAAATTGACGCTATGATTGCAACGCAAAGTGGCAGCCTCAAAATGTAGAACAGAAATAGATGTGAAATGATGTGAACACATCCCTGCAGCACATCATTGCAAGATTATGACAATTTTTACAGTAACACGCCTATCTCGATCTATATCGACAGCATCTCACCTGTCCACCTATCCATGTTCCGGTGAAGCCTTCTCTATGGAAGGATGCAAGAGCCACAAAGCTGTTCCGCACCATAAGGGCACGAATTTGATTCCCTAATGGCCAAACCAAATGATGTGGCCCTAATGACCCTATTGGCAAGACCAAGTGGCTTGCCAGTTGTGCGCAGCACATACTGACAATACGGACAAAGATTTGGGCAGGGTTTTGGATGTTTTGGACTCGTATGCAGCCACAAAGGCGTTCGTGATTGTGAAAGTGCAAAAGGATGCAAAAGAAACCTTTTGTTGTCACAATGTTTGTTCAGATCTCAGCGTCAGAATAATTTACAATGCCCCTTGAGGGAAACCAGGGGTTTGAACCCTTTGATTGCAGTGTACATTTCTTCTTGAAATAGTCCACAAATGAGACCCAAATCTTTGACAGCTCAGCATTGGGAGCTTTTCTACACAAGGGCGATGATTTGTCGCCTGCACCTAATTTGTCCAACCCTGGTCTTGTTCGTCAGCCTTCAACGGCGTGGGCTGAATGCTGATTGCAAAGCTGCTCACACCAGCGCCACCAGCGCAAGTTGCTGCCTGAAAGCTGGGAATCGCTGAGTCATGTGGCCGTTTGGATGCTGTTTGGGAAGCTTTGTACTCCCAGTCGCGTGGGCCTGAATCAGTGTCAGACTGAATCAGCTTCGACCTATATTTTAATTCCTGGATAGAAGCTATTGAGCCGATTCTGCCTGACGTCCCTCACTCAGACCCACAAAGCCATCCAAACATATCCAAACCGTAATTAATTACAACAAAATTAGTGAGCTCCTTCCACATTTTTGCACACATGCCACATGTTGTCACGAGAGATTTTTTGGGCCAAAAGGCATGCACCCTGATCCATTCTGAGGGATCCGGCTGGATAGCGCCGGCAGCTTCATTTCCGATTTGGACCCTCAGTCACGAGTCAGGAGTGTGATCCTGCCGCCTTGCATGTCATTGGATCTCATTGGTTCACAGTGTTGGTCAATTCGCCGCATTGATTTGTGTAGTACAGTCTCTCTTTACCTCTATGCTACAATTTTACCACCTGAATCCTTGCAAGAAAAGAAATGCATCAAATAAGAACAGATAAAGTAACGATTTATAATACGATTTGTGTGCATATTTCAATATACATAAATGAACGTAAATGAACATAATATGATATGCGAAGAAAATCGATCTTCTTCAAAGTATTTGTCCTGATCTGGCAAGGATATTCCAATAATTAGGCCATAAACGCCTGCACAATTTTCTTTCCGGCCGGAGGAAGTGGCAAAAGCATACAAAAGCACAGCGCATCTCGTGACTAAATCGCGTCCCGCAACTCGAGACCAACCGAAAGAAACATGATGAAGGATTCCACTAAGCTTCGCTCCCCAGCGCAGGGTCTCATCATGTTGCTCTTGCCAAATGCCTACACCAAAACACTTGGGGCTGTCTGAGTCATGTAATAACATAAATAACATCGCATCCTCCTCATGTGCTGTGAAATCTGGAGAGTTTCTCTTCGGTTCTCTCAAGCTGGCACAAAAAACGAAACTAAGTCTTTTGGCATCATCCGGCAGTCCTATCTTGCCTGCATTGTGCCTCAAATTTATCGTTCCTTCTGAAGTTCCATACCAAGCCAGTTTCACTGTTTCACCACAGTTTCAATCCGAATGCTGACTTGCGACATCTTGCGACCACATTCCTGCCTCCGGCATTCTTGCCACGAAGACTTGTTTGCCGCATGGGGCCTGATGGAACTGGACGAGTACCAAATGATGTGGGTCCTCAAGTCTTAGATGCTTCCGTGGTCAGAGGCAACCAGAAAATTCCCAACATGTTCCAGGACATTTCATTTGACTTCAAGTGGGGCGGGAGTAGTAACCAATCTCAAGTCCACAGGTACAAAGCAAGTACTGTCGCAATGGGAACTTTACAGCCGCTGAAGAGTTGCAGTCCCGTGTTGAATTCAACAGTTGCCCCTAACTGTTTAGCAAATGACAAACATTGCCAACCCAATGGGCAATATAAACGTGCCGATTCAATTTGGACAGGGAATGAACAATGGCGGACGAAGAGGAGGAGGAGGAAGTGGAGGGAGGAAGAGGCAGAGGAGCAAGAGGAAGAAGAGACGAGAAATAGGAGGATGAGGAGGATGAGGAGGAGGCAGAGGAGGAAAAGAAGGAGCGATTAATCAATACAAAATCTACCAGTAGTTGCCCATAGACCAAATTAGAAATACCCTGTTCCCAGAACACAATCGCAATTCGGGGTATCGGTTCGGTATCGGTATTCGGTATAGGCTATCAGTAGTTCCGGGGGTGCAATTTGACCAAGTCAAGCCAAAGAACGGACTCTGAGGCGACTCATACAAAACAGGTTGCGATATAGGGTCGTCCCATCCCATATCAGTATTATCGGTAAAATGTTTTGCGCACCTCTCAGCAAGTCGAAGGCGAAACAAAACTAAATTAGAAATTGGTAATTTGTATTACAAAAACAATTGTATAATTTTGTTGTTTACTCACATAATTGTACCTAGAATGACCTAGAATTGTTGCTGGGTAAGCTGCAAGCTGATGCAAGCCATTCATCAAATTCCAGATCTGGGTGAGGGCCCGCACTGCAGGATGAGGATGAGGCGCATGAGGCGCAGCATGAGGCGCACGGGCATGCGGAGCATAGACCGGAGCAACGCGCTGATGGAAAACCTATCAGGTTTGGGTAGCAAGAAGCCCAAGAGCAACGTACATCGGTGGAGAATGATCTCAAATATGTCATGATCCACACTGCCCATATCTCCAAATATTGTCCATGGTTTGATTGGTGTCAAGGCATTGCTCATCATTGCGCGAGTCAACGTGCCTGTGGCACGACCCCAGGTTTCATGTGAGACACACATGGAGCGGATGCAGTCATCATCGGGCCACGCTGCCTTGCCAGCTTCATGACCAACCTGCGAACCTATTGCATGTTGATTCATCTCTGTCCACTTCTACATGCCTGTTTGCAAGGTTCATGTCATAATTATAAATTCTTGTATATGATTTATCAATGATATGTATATGCCCAGACTATCCCAGACTATACCTATTGACCTATTGATCTCTATATCATTCACTGAAACAGCTTCCCCATCGATCGGAGTTCAACCGCCAGAAAGCATCAAGACTGTCGGGACAGCTGTGAATGACCGCTCAAAAAAAGATTGTCGTGGTCTTGAGTCTTGAGGTTTTATCTTAGATTCCATACGTGCAAATCATGTCACCATTAAACAAGTTGAGGCTGCCGCTGGACATGCTGCCGGCTTCGAACCGGGCTAGCCTGGATGGACACTCAGAATAACAAAGTGTTTGCGGTAATGGCTGCAGGAATCACCCAAACATGGATATATAATTACTACTTGGCGGCAACATGCAACCACCAAAGACAACAAGACGGGTCATAAGTCAAAAGGATGCATGATGATGCATGCGAATCTATTGGCCAGGCATGACGGGACAAACACGAGGAACCATAAGGAAACATGGTAAGACATGGTAAAACATGATAAGACACTGGCAACAGTTGCACACTTTTACAAGAAGTGCCAACACTGTGTTTTTGTCCCATTCAACAACTTTGTTCCCAGAAATCTGCCTGTTGATAGCGCTGCTGAGGTGACAAGCACACCTTGGCTGCTGAATCTGCAGAATGAGAATGTGCCCAGCTGGTGCCATCACAATTGGCCGATGCAGTGCAGTCGGAATATCTGGCAACATGCCAATCAGCAGCTCCATGATCTCCATAATCTGAGCTCCCAAACTGCTGAATGGAAGACCTCCAAAATATATGAATCAAAGATCTGTCTGTGGGATTGTCCTCTGTAATCATCACCAGAACATGGATGGAACACTGTTCAGCCTAGCTATGTACGGGGACATTTGGGTTACAAAGCTGAAATGGATCAGAACGTGTCTGATTTTCAGCCTCTCTCTCTCTCTCCATCGCCCTCTCCGGGAGTTCAGCATCTTCGCAGCCGTCTATCTTTCTCTCCCACAGCAACCCGCCTTCGCACTCCTCGCCCCAGCTATGCCTAGCAGATCTGTCATTGCTGCTTCGAGGCCCATGCAACAGTCTCACACAGGACCGGGCCAAAAACACCAAATCGGAAGGTCTAAGAGTGTAGGCTGTACATGGCTGTACCAGCACTTCCTTCTTGATCAAGTTTACACCAGGGATCTCATTCTGGATTCTTTAAGCTTCCCAGGGCCTCCGCCAGTCACCTGTGGTGCACCCTGGCAGCCACGACAAATGGTGCAGTTGCTGAAAGGCTGAACCGTCACGTGTTGAAAATGAATTGGCCATCTATATCATTCTATATCTATATTATATTATATATATATTGCCATCAGCATCATTCATCCGTGAGCATCATGAGCTGTGTACAAAAATGTGCAGCCCCCCTAGACCGAACCTGGATTTGCGGACGCTCAGCTGTACGAGGAGTCAGCAACTCGCCCTTCACATTGTCTGCCTCACTTGAGGACGGTCAGGCCCGGCATCTCCCAATGTGGAGGGAGTGACGCAGTGCTCGAATCGAATGCGAATGAAGGCGATCATGCTTGAGTGAGGGGATCGGAGGGTCTGTGTGACATGCTACAATGTTTGCCCTTTATTTTATTTTCACTATGGTTTCTTTGACAACCTCGTACAGTAACCTCAGTATCCCATAGCAGCATAGCATCCCACAGTCCCACCAACTGATACTCAGAGACTAACAGGAGGAGCTCCTCTCAAGGCGATTCGTGTGTCCTTGGGGCTGACCATGGTCCAAGCATGGCCCAAACCGAAACAATTCGTGCTGACGGTGCACAGCTGAGTCACAAGCCCCTGGGAATCGCTGAACGTAGCCCTTATGATGTGGCGCCTTGGCTGGACTTGAAACAGCATGCACATGCGCAGCCATGCGCAGCCTACACACACTCCTAGCAAACCTGGATTTCACATCATTCTACCCTCTAATATTTCATAATCATATTGTAGACATATAATGACATGTTATTGAAAATCTGAAAAATCAAAATGTTGTAATTGAATGTAATTTATACCAATCTATGTAATATAGATTATAGATCCATATAACTTAACTTGGTTACTATATTCTTATTTCAAAAGATCAGCAGTATATATATATAATTATATATATATAACATTATCGAAGGAAGTTTAGAAGTGAAACTTCCGACAATATGGACAGTTGAAAAGCAGAGGTGAGAAGAGTCAGAAGAGACAAGATCAGAAGAAAGAAGATGCAGATGCGCGAAAAGATAGGAA
>Ga0126342_10014858_pt1 | contig 13701 bp, 5 predicted proteins | sample Cyp1metagenome_FD_92528 | JGI IMG/M metagenome (GOLD analysis project Ga0126342, IMG submission 92528) | Coral microbial communities from Lord Howe Island, Old Settlement Bay, Australia - Cyphastrea 1 metagenome | ecosystem: Host-associated > Invertebrates > Cnidaria > Coral ...
AACGATCAATCTTTGTATCAATATATCAACCTATCAACCTGTCAATCTATCTATGAAAATATATCAATCTATAAATCGATCAATCAATATATCAATCTAACGATCAATCTTTGTATCAATATATCAACCTATCAACCTATTTATGAAAATATATCAACCTATAAATCGATCAATCAATATATCAATCTAACGATCAATCTTTGTATCAGTATATCAACCTATCAACCTGTCAATTCATATATATCTCTCTCTCTATCTATCTATCTATCTAACTATCTATCTATCTATCTATCTGTCTGTCTATCTATCTATCTATCTATCTATCTCTATATCTAAATCTATATCTATATCTATATCTATATATCTATTTATATCTATTTATATCTATCTATATCTATTTATATCTATCTATATCTATTTATATCTATCTATTTCTATCTATTTCTATCTATATCTATCTATATCTATCTATCAATTTCTATCAATATCTATCAATATCTACCAATATCTACCAATATATATGAATATCCATCAATATCCATCAATATCCATCAATATCTGTCAATATCTATCAATATCTATCAGTATCTATCAATATCTATTAATATCCATCAATATCCATCAATATCCATCAATATCCATCAATATCTGTCAGAATCTGTCAATATCTATCACTATCTATCTCTATCTATCACTATCTATCACTATCTATCACTATCTATCACTATCTATCACTATCTATCACTATCTATCACTATCTATCACTATCTAGCACTATCTATCACTATCTATCAATCCATCCATCTATCTATCCATCCATCCATCTATCTATCTATCTAATCTATCTATCTAATCTTTCTAATCTATCTAGCTATCTATCCATCAATCTATCGTTATGTCAACCGGTCAATCTATCAATCAACCTGTCAATCTATCAAAGTATCAATCTAACTCTTTCTCTCCATACCTCTCTATTTATCTCTTTCTCTTTCTCTCTCTCTCTCTCTATCGCCTTCAGATTCTGTCGTCCCGGCGAAACCCACACCTGCAACCGATCCTGATTTTGTGGCTCAAACGTCAACCAGTTGATGATGAAATCCAAAAAAATGTCAACCCTGGGTTATTTAATGTCTCTTGTTATTTAGTGTTCCCCCCGAAGAAAGTGCCTTTTTTGCGGCAAGGAAACCTCCATTCCCAGCCCCTTGACTGGTTGACATTCCCAGCAGCCCTTTTCAGCGGCATCTGCTCCACTCAGTTCCCCCACCGATAAGGACAAGTCCAATAAAGTCATCGAGCGAACTGAGAGGCTCTCGTTACTCAGCCTGAGGCGAACTGGCGTTTGAAAAAACCCGATTTCGTGCTCAGATTATCGTCTATGACATGTATATACGGTTGTATGTCTATATATATATATGTATATATATTTTTTTTTAAAAAATATATGAATATATGTACATGAATATATCTAAAGATGTAAATATATAAATATGTATATATGTATATGTATATATATATGTCTATGTAAACAAATATATGTATGTGTATATATATATGTGGATATGTATATGTGTACGTATATATATATATGTATATTGTTTAAATGAGTATACACACACATATATATATAGACACACATAAAAGTACATATCTTGACCCTCAACGTACTAAACCGAGTTTTAAAAAATGGGGGGCTAAAACCTGTGTTTGCGGGAGTTGATGTGAGGTCCAGGCATAGATTATACATACATCTCGGGGTCCAGGAGTAGATGGAAATGAAGATGGATCATCGGAAAGTGCGGCCAAACAAAATCGTCAAATGTCTATTTCTGATAGATAGATATAGATAGATAGATAGATAGATAGTTAGATAGATTGATATTATATTATATTTTCTGAAATCATATTTTCTGGAAATCAGATTCTGAAATGGAATCAAGATACCTTGCGGTAATCAAACATGGCAGTTGAAACTCCTTAGATTATTTGGCCAATAAAACCAAGATTTATGAGGATTTGCCATTGCCATGGAAAGTCGAAAAAAAAACCCGCAGTTCTGTGCGTTGCTTCATGTTCACCCATAGAACCATGAGGTAGATAGATAGATAGATAGATAGATAGATTGATTGATTGGTTGGTTGATTGATTGATTGATTGACTGATATATTGATTGATATAATGATAGATTGATATAATATATATATATATGTTTCTTACATCAACAGCATATTCGGGGGGTCTCATGTTCTCATGTTATGTCTCTTGGTTTTTTGATTCCATCCAAATGTTGTGAAAGACTGCCATGTTTATCCAATCGTTAAGCTGCAAACTGGGCTAGATAGCTAACTTGCCTTAAAAAATGGTTCACTCGGGTTTATGAGGATGTAACTGTGGGTCATGGGATGGGTACTATAGGTAATTGAACCAATAAACAAACGGTTTCAGCTTATAAATATTTATAGCTAGAAATATCCCATTATAGAAAAACAGATCAGATATAAATATTTATAGCTAGATGTTGCTTGGATTCAACACAATCTGTTTTTGTTGGCTCAAAGCAACATCATCACGTCGGGACAGTCCCATGTCGCCGCAGGACAGATCCGTTGGAAAGTTCGTGTGCAGTGTGCAACCCCGTGGTGCCTGCTTCAACCATGAAATCATACGATGCATATATACTTGTATATATATATACATACATACACATATAAATGTGTTTACATACATACGTCTCTGTCCTTTTCCTAAATATGAGATCTTTTGCACTTCAAACCTAGAAAATACCAACAACCTAATATCATTCCCATTTAACATCTTTCAAATGTAAGGTGAGAAGTTATATTATATTAATATTGTTAAAACACATCCCGACTTATTGCTGATGAAGCTAAACTCAAATCTTCACACAATATCTATATACTTTACAACAAGTCACTGAATAGTTCGGCCAGGATGTAAGGGCGCAACAGAATTCATCCAGAACCATGAAATTCCGACATTAAGCTCAGTGATTACAATAGTAATCCCAATTGTTGGTGAAATATCCCATGGTTTTGTGAATTTCATGATCCTAAGATGGAGGTACGTTCGTACCATATATGGCCATATTTTGTGTGGAGTTTCCCTTAAATTTATGCATGAAAAAAGGCCATATATATGGTAGGTACCGCCAATTTAGGTTCCTGAAATGGCCATTGACCATGGTTTTGTGAATGGCATTGCCAATATTGAATCAACATTCCACATAAACTAAAAGAAGTATGGAAGCATCAAACCACATGCAATCGACAGAGATGTGGCATGGCCACAAGAAGCCGAGGCAATGACTTGAGATAAGTAAGGTTCTCTTGATAGCCTGAGTCGACAACTCTTGGGGCTGTAGGACGCGTGTTAAACTCAGACAATGATAGAACTGATATAGCCCCCATAAGTTGGGATATGGGGCCCCCATAACTATGGCTATCAGATAGAAACGAAGCTTCACAAATAAGTTGGGTGTGCCTGATAATGATGATGGGTATTCTTGGGTATTCAAAGATCTTAGAGGTTTGTCTTAAAATACGGTACCCATCATTCCCATCCTTTACTACCATGTTCACTATTGAAGTTTGTAGTTTCGGGGTTAAACATCCTCCAATTTACCACGCATTTTTTGGCATGGTGCCTGTGACTTAGCATTTATAGTCGCTTGGACGGTTGTCCCAAAGAACCATGAAAACATGTTGCGCTTATGAACCACGAAAATATGATTGGAGTTTGGTGACATCCCAACCCAACAAACAGCATAGTGCGAAGTATGGTGTCTACCATTGTTCTTTCCAATATAAAAACACAACCTGTTAGCGTATGGCTAAAAACATGCAGCAAAGCCATGAAACATACCCTCTGGTAAACTAACATAGCTATGGAAAATCACTATTTTTAATGGGTAAATCAACGAACTAAATGGCCATATGCAATAGCTTTTTGTAGGTTTACCAGAGGGTAGCCCTATTCCATCCGATGATACAAGCGTCGGTTAATAGCTGTCCCCTTAAGCGTGGGTGAATTCATAATCTCAACAAACCAAGTATTTCCAATGGTCATCTCATTGTCCAGATGGGATTGCTTGTCATGGGCACGTATATACATATATACAAAACAGTGCCTCCCAGTTATAAGATGGTTTATAAACCACATTAATTGTAGTTACATGTATCGTAAATCATAGTTGTTGGAGTTATAAACCAACTTAGCTATCGTTTGGGGGCCCCACTTTGTATAATATATATATATAATATACATTATATGTCAGATATGTCTGGTAAATCACAGATCATATGGGTCTGTTTGAAAATCGTTCCCAAGCCGTGGCTATCTGGGGATAGCATGATGTAGTCATCCCATTCAGACCCAGACAGCGATAAAAAGATGGTGATTTTCCAGTTCGCAAAATGTAAACGTTTACCAGGCCGGGTAATCACTATTGACTTACTACCCTCCGGTAATCAGCCAGGTGGCTTGCTGGAAAATCGACTAATGCGCCTCTGGTAATCATGGGATGATTTTCCAGCAAGCCACGTGGCTGATTACCTGTAAACAGGATGACCCTCCAAGTGGGCTAGGAAAAATACACCAATATGGCGCGTTGACACTAGTTTCCCAATATGGACGAGTGAATCAAATCCCGTAGACTTGAACTTGCTGTTTGATACACAACAATACGCAACAAAGAATCGTTTATTGCTGTAGAGTTGCCCTCTGGTTATGACTAACATAGCCATGGAAAATCACCATGCTATTAATAGGTAAACCATCTATTTCTATTGGCCATTTCCCATGGCAAACTGCTGGGTCATAACCAGATGGTAAGTACTTCCATCCCAGGCTGCTGGTTTTCCAACTCTGTTGGAAACATCCTATCAACGGTCCAAGTCCGAGCCGCGGAAAAGTAGGGCTTGATCTTCATCAAGGTATCTCAGTGACGGCACGCCGCGTGTCTTTGTGATGAAAAATCCCTGGGTTTGTTTAAATGCGGTTTTTCATGGTGGAAACCATGGCTTCAATAGTGGTTTGCATATCTATGAATAATGGGATGTAAGATGAAATACCATGTATATCAATGTAATATGTGGTAAACCCAATGAGATAAACCATCCGAAATTGTGGTTTATTATTGGGTATACCCCCAACAAATGGGATGATGTAAAATGACACGCACTCATAATTGGTTAACGGGATGGTTCATCATTAGGTTTACCGCATAAAAAAATGAACATGGATTATTTCAACCAACACAAATCGGGACTTATCTCTAATCATCATGGAATATCATGGATATATTTCATGGGGTATACTATGTTGTAAACCACCTTAGGGTGCACATGGGGCGATTTTTTTGATAAAACTCTGGTTGGTGAGTTCACCAAAGTTCCAAGTGGGGAACGGATGGGACAATCACCAATTCTGTGAAGAAACATGAGCAGTGTTCAAAATGGCTCTGCATCCCATTTTCGGGTGATGATGATCCCCATTGTTTTTCATAGTACAACCCCTTTGCAATCAGCCATCCTTCAAGGAACTCAACCAACTGAGCTAATGAACTGTTGGGTCTCGCCCCAAGTGCCTTACACTGGGACTAGCGTGAAATCTCGCAGAATCATCGCATCATGAAATCACCCAGGGACCAAGGCCCAACAGGGAGGTCAGAAAACCAGTCATGAAATATGGATAAATATGGGAGCGCCACTGATCCCGGCAAGTTGTGTCACATCCCTCGACCCTTACAGATCTTACAGACGTACACATAGAAATTCCGTGCCGTTCTCCCAAAGTAAAGGCGCCGAACCCCCCTTAGTTTCAGCAAATTTTCCGTTTGGAGATACCAGGATACCGCGTTTTTGTTTTGATACACATGGTCCGATCCTCAAGAAAAAAATAGAATCAAATTATAGTCCAATAGTGGCCCTGACTTCAAAATTCTATAGACTGGACATTGTGATTCTTTTTGTGTATCATTTTTTGCTGACTCAATCTCCAATCTTTGATGCTTACAAGGCGTACAAGCCCCATCTTCTTTCCACGAAGTCTCCGCCCGGAAATTCGGATCCAGACATGTCCCAGACATTTTGCCCACTGCTCCGAAAGCTGACTTTGGCCTAAGCAGGGCCAGGTCATCTCCCCGATGTTGTAAACCGAGCGTCCATTACCCTCTGGTAATTTAACATAGCTATGGACAATGACCATTTTTTATGGGAAAATCCACTATAAATGACCATTTTCAATAGCTATGTTAAATTACCAGAGGGTAGATTTGCTTTTTGTAGGTCCATAAAAACAGACATGGGGATGGGTTTTGAAACCTCAGGTTCACATCAAAAAAGCTGGTGTATCCCTGGACCTTCATCCCCTAAGAAATTCTATCGCTATCCAGGAGGCCACAAGGCTGATCTGAAAATTCTGGAGGCACCCCGTTGCACATGCCGCATCGGTACTATTCGGTGGGCCATGGGAAAGATTAGCGATTCGTGGTTAGTAACTGGCTTATAACCCATAAAAAATCACAAATATAATCCATTTACTAATTAATTAACTAACTCCATGGCCCATCTAAGTGCATGCATATATCGCGTCGTTCTAATTACGTCCTTTTCAATGACAAATCATACGTAAACTACGTCCGCGGGATTCATATATCAATTGATCTACAGCGGAGGCTTGTTCTATGCTCAAAAAAGCTCGCGAATGTGAGGCCCTCAGAGATGTTTGTTGGTTTCATTTGGTTTATGTATCCCATAAATATCCATGTAAATTTAATGGGATTATTTAAAAATAGTGGCTATGTCATACCAATAATAGTGGTTATATATTGTTATATGATGGGATTATAACATATTATGTATATATATATACTATATCTGGTTGGTGGTTGAGCCCTACCCCTCTGAAAAATGATGGAGAGAAAGTCAGTTGGGATGATGACATTCCCAACTGGATGGAAAGTCAGAATCCAGCCATGTTCCAAACCAATCAGATATAGATGATATATATATATATATCTATTATCCCATTATATATTCTCATATATCTATTATCTAACCATCATTAACCATCATTATATAACAATGATTAACCATTTAATCATCATGAAAATCGCCATAAATATCAATATAAATACTATGTAGTTCTATGCCCCTCAATCCACATCAACCCAAGGCTTCACCAGCCACAGCCCTTCTTCAGCCACGGCGCGTTCCCGGAGCTGGGATCCTGAGCCCCGGTGCTGAAAAAATCAAGACGTCTTCATCGAAAAAAATCGAGGTTTTCGAATGAATAAGTATTTGATAATGATAAAGACTCTGGTATAATCCATGGTGCTAGTATATGTATGGTGTATATGCTAACATTTGGGGTATATTGATAATGATACCCTCTGATAAACTAACATTTTGCTATGGAAAATCACCATTTTTAATGGACAAATCCAGTATAAATGGCAATGTTCAATAGCAAACTGTTAAATTACCAAAGGGTAAAGACTCTGGTATAATCCATGGTGCTGGTATATATGCTAACATTTGGGGTACAGTATATTGATGGGATCCATGTTACCATATATAGCTTACATGGATCATATATAGCTTACATGGATCCTATGGGTAATGATAAAGACTCTGGTATAAGTATCAAACATATCAGAGTCTTCATCATTCTCAGAATAAGTAATAGAACACGTATCTGATAATAATAAAGAATCTGGTATTCTATATTATTTATTGTCAGATTCTATTCAAACGCTTAATCTGAGATTGTAGGTATAACAATTGTAGAAATTGTAGATATAATTGTAGGTATAATTGATGGATATTCATGTATATTCTAGAACTGTGCATGTCAATCGAACGACCTGGAGAATACTTCTCATACAACAATCAGGCACAATGATGGAAACAATAATTCTTTGTAACAATTCTATACGATAAAACACGAAGTCATTCGCCATGAATCATAACAACCTCACTGCAACTTTACTAGAAATGATTATCCTCTGGTAAACTAACAGTGTGCTATGGAAAGGGCCATTGAGTTCGTTGATTTACCTATTAAACATTGTGATTTTCCATCGTTTTTTGTATGTTTGCCAGCGGGTATAGTTGACTATCTGCTTAGGGGTGGTTTTGAGCCACCCCAACAAGAATGCTCGTCATCTCGACCAATCAACCCTTTTGTACATCCCATATGCAAACCATGGTGCTGGAATATGCATACCAACATTTGCCCTTGTCCAAAATTACCAAGTTTTGTGGAAGTTTTATATACCAGCACCATGGTTCGCATATGGGCATAGTGTTGAACAACACTAAATGTTTGAACCCCCCAACCACTGATTACAGTAGGATTCGGTGATCTCAAACGCGTTGCCGAGGGGAAGACCAAGACGGGTCTTCGTCTCTGCTCTCTTTGGGGGCCATGAAATTTGATGAGTTACTGTACTTTAGAGTAACCAGAGTTTTTGCTGTTTTTTTGGGTGCATCTAACCATCAAAATTTTAGAAAATCTCAATTTTTCATATCTCCCGAACTGGAAATGAAGCCCTTCTTGGGATGATTCTCCGTATACTTGACATCATTGTGGTCGGCCGATGTACGTCACCGATCATGGCCATGGCCCCTGCTGGGCCATTTTGAAACCTACTTAGCCCATAATGATGTTCAGCTCAACATGAAATGCTTGTTCATCTATACTTACAATGTGAAGCCCCCCAGTGATGTGAACGTTGGTTAACAAAAGGCCCAGTAACTAGTTCGTTATAAGTACCATAAACCATAGTGAAATTGCAGTTATTTGATCCAACTTAGCTATCGAACAGGGGCCTCACATTGTAGAAACTAGTAACTAGTCATTTAAGGTATCAATGGGATTATCTACCTTCACCAGCTGAGTTTTTCTGGAAATGGATGGTTGGACTTTGAGATATTCCATATAAACACAATACATGAAACTACCCACTTGAGATTTCTCCAACCAGCAAGGCACCTGGATTTGCCGACGAAGGTGGGATCTAAGCATCTAAAGATCCCAAAGGAAAGTGCAGGACAAAAACGGGAAAACACATGCAAAATACCAACCCGAGATCCACCAAAGTAGGTGATTGAGATCGGCTTAAGTCTTCGAAGTCGTGTCTTTGTAAATGTTTTGCGGTGTCCAAAAATGGTGAACGAAACATCAACAATGGTCATCTTACTGTAAAGATAATGAGGATTAAAACACCAAGTCTATCTGAGACAAAGCTAAAATGATTTGGGATTCATGTGGTAAACCCAATAATAACATATAAGCCTGCAATTGGATCCCAATGGTGATTGTTTTACCACCCGACTTATGGTGAATTATTTGTTTACGATTATTGGTTTCCAAAATTTTCAGGTTTCCAAAGTGTCCAAAATTGGTTTACTAGTATTTTCCAAATTGATTATTGGTAATTTTCCAAAATCGCTTTACTATTATTGGTTTTCAGGTTTCAACTTTTCCAAATTGCCTAAACTTCCATGGTAAAAACCGCCAAAAACCTATTTATTATTGGTTTCCGGATTACCCTCTGGTAAAGTAACATAACAGCGGTATTCCATCACCATCTTTTGATGGGGAAATCTACGAACTATCTATGGCCATAGCTTCAATAGCTTTTTGTAGGTTTACCAGACCGGGTATATCCATCAATATACCAGTATTATCCCATCATTATCACAGCAAATCATCCCTAGAAACCATATTAAAACAAAGGGTATTTCCAACCAACCAACCACCATTCAGTTCGTTTCTTGGTTTCCTTGGTTTCTTTGGTGAACATACATTTTTTCCATATGGTAAACATACAAAAATAAAATGACACCAATGAAACCAAGAAACCAACTCTGGTTTCATTACCCACAATGTGAGGCCCCCAAGATATCTAAGTTGGTTTATAACTCCAATTACTATGGTTTATGGTACTTATAACTATAGTTACTGGGGTTTAAAGTTTATCTAACATCACTGGGGGGCCTCACATTACCCACGGTAAATACCATCTTCCCAGCTCTCGTGGCATTCGCGCCGCGTACCGCCACCGAGGGTCGATTGCGAGGGGTCCTCTCATTGTGATCTCGCCTGTCTTAGATACCTGGGAATCAAAGGAGGAGCTGCCAAGGTTGGTGCGGTTGGTTTGTCATCATGGAAAATGATGGAAAAGGATGGGTAAATGAGGGGTAAAATCATGGAAAAGGATGGGAGAGAAAAAACTATGAATGAGATATTCATGCAAGAAAATACTAAAATTTTACCCGGAAACTGATGGGATCTGTGAAGAGATGCGAGCAATCAGACACAAACATGCTATCTTTCATGTTTGTTTACAAACTTGTTACATGAAAGAACTATGGTGCTGAAACCAACAATATTTGAGCAATGTGCAAATTCCGAAATGTCGCCCCAACTTGTAGTGGTTGGTTGAGAACGGAATTTCCCACTCATGGATTGTGATAAGCACCAATATATATATATATATATATACCCTCTGGTTATTTAACATAGCCATGAAACATGACCCATAGAAATAGATGGTTTGCCTATTAAACATGTTGATTTTCCATGGCAAACTGTTAAATAACCAGATGGTATATATATATATATTGGTTAGTATCATCCCCATATAATCAACCAACGGAGGTGATTCCCCAATCCTAACTTGCTTCGATGTATGGTAGATCTATCGAACTAACCTCCGATGAGTTTTCACATACACAAACACTCCCACTTTATATTCCATTCATACATGATGATCATGGTGTTCCATCTATTTTCCTTGGTTTATGGTAGATACAAGTATACCTTGAGGTTTCCTAAAATAGGGGTACCCATAAATCATCCATTTATATATAGATTGGTTTTTCCATGAAATAAACCATCCAGCTGTTGGGGACCCCCATTTTTGGGAAACACTTCCACATTTATATGGTTGATGAGGTTTGAAAATCAACGCACGTTTCGTAGAGATGGATGAGGGGGCCCGGGGCCACATCACCGCAATACAAACGTTGGGTTTATGGTATACTTTTAAAGAACTGGTTAGATGGGGTAAACAGAACTAGAGGGCCCCATCCACCCAGCGATTCTTTGTTTTTTTGGGGAGCCGTCCTCAACCTTTTTTACGGACGGCGTAAAAAGGTTATTAACCATGATTAAAGACTTGGAAAATGGACATTTATGATCATGACACTAAGTATAAGAGGTAACAAACAACACATGGCAACAAAGTCAGATGCAACCGATGAATGTGAGTGAAGCAATAGAATCCACCCCAAATTTACAATTTTTATGCTGGTTGGTGGTTGAGCCACCCCTCTGAAAAATGATGGAGTTCGTCAATGGGAAGGATGACATCCCATATATGATGGACAATAAACAAAATATTGCAAACCACCAACTTGTTTCAAGGTGGGATTCGAGCATCGATTCAAGATGGTTTATGAAATTGCAGACTTCACTGAGAAGATTTGGCACGGCAAAATTTCTGTCTCAACATTAACGAGATCTGGTTTATAAACATACACTCCTATAAGGTGTCCCCCCCTTGATACATCCCATTAACATTTGTTTTTCCCCAGCCATATGAGGCTCCACTCGGGATCAATCCAGAGTGTCAGAATGCTGCATCCAACATCTGGAGACGTTATCATTGATACATCCCATTAACATCCTGTAACTATTTCGTTCAATTCCACAAAAATCAGCTCTTCCCATAGAAATTCACTGTTTTTCTCGGTGAAATCCGCATTTTTACCTTAGGGGCACCAGCATCCAGGCGGAAATCTGGCGCCATAAAAGCAAGAAGACCTCGGTGTGTGAAGGTGCTAAAGGCAAGGTTGGAATATATCACTCATAAGATTTACCCTTTGGTTATTTAACATAGCGAACTGGAAAATGGTCCATTTATAGATGATTTTCCCATTAAAATCTCCATTTACAATACTACCTCAATATTACCATCTGGTTATTTAACATAGCCATGGAAAATCCCTTATAAATGGAGGTTTCTAGCTGGGAAAAAACATCTATTTCTATGGGCCATTTTCTAAATACAAATACACATATTTATGGCATAGCCTAAAATGGCATAATCATTTGTATTGGTTAATTAGTCAGCATTGCTTTTCAATGTTGGGATTTTGCCTTTTGAAATTCCCATCCTAGTTTTGTGGCGTAAACCATGGCTACCATTAGAGATTCACTAGAAAAACAACTCCTTAATGGTGAGATATGCGAACATGACCCTTCATCAACTTTCAAACAAATACCTTGGAAAACGGCCGTTCACCGAGGCTTGCCATGTCTTCATTACAACATCCCTTCTGTTGATGAAACACTTACAATTTCATGGCACAATCCAAATGTCTTGCTGCTGAAAAACCATGGGTTTGATGATTGACTCCAACGTCCCCATGTGGTGAATTGGCTACATCCGATTCCTTGCTGGTTGAGATTCACAGTTTATGTTGATTAAGACATCACTCAAAACAACAACATAATAACATATTTCCGGGTAAATTAGAATATTTCACTAACCTGAATCTTGCGGCCATTTGGGGATGATTTCCTATATGAAAACCATGATTCCAGTGAGATCGCAGGCTTCGGTCGCAACATCATTTACCCAGATATTTCTATGACGATCTTGGATTTGCTTAAGGGACCCAAGGACGATCTTGGTCATCTTCCCCACAGATTCAGTGATTGGCCAGGATCTCCGATGATCTCTCTGCCGGATCGGATAGCGAACTGGAAGCCATGGTCCATAGAAATAGATGATTTTCCCAGCTAGAAACCTCCATTTATAATATAACCTCAATATTGCCATCTGCTTATTTAGCATAGCGAACTGGAAAATCTCCAAAGTAAATGGAGGTTTCCAGCTGGGAAAATCATCTATTTCTATGGGCCATTTTCCATGGCTATGTTAAATAACCAGAGTGTAAATATGGCATAACGCAAAATTATCTACAATGTGGGCCCCCCCAGTGATGTGAACGTTGGTTTCGAGTCGCCCCAGCAACTAATTCGTTATTTGTGTATCATAAACCAGTTCGTGAAATTGGAGTTATTTGCACCAACTGAACGCTATCGGTGAATAGTGCCCCCATAAAATCCCATTAAAACGCCATGGAAGCCCCAAAAGTGGACTCAGCACATGCCATGAAAACCCTTTGAAACGCATAAAAAAACACATTCAAACACCATTAAAATACCATTAAAAACATGAAGACACCATTAAGACAAAATTAAGACAGCATCAAACCCCATTAATATCCATTAAAATCATTAAAAACCCATTGAAACACCACTAAATCACCAATTAAACATGATCAAGGTTATTTCAGGTCATTCCTATTGGTAAACCTTCGCCAACAACCCACCTTTCGGATGCCAACAACCGCCCCACTCCGAGCCCTCTTGACAAAGCACCAGCCCACTGCGACCATGCCGGCCATCACACAACCGCCTTGGCCCGAACTTATAATGAAACATCTTGATGAGAATCATTGGATAATCTTGGGATCATTGTAGGAAACAAGATGCAGCCCACGAACCCGAATGCTCACACGTATGTTAATGGCGCAGATGTCAAAACACATGGATATGCAATCACGCAGAACACTTTTCTGCAATAGTTTATTTGAACAGTCTTGT
>Ga0126342_10014859_pt1 | contig 13699 bp, 14 predicted proteins | sample Cyp1metagenome_FD_92528 | JGI IMG/M metagenome (GOLD analysis project Ga0126342, IMG submission 92528) | Coral microbial communities from Lord Howe Island, Old Settlement Bay, Australia - Cyphastrea 1 metagenome | ecosystem: Host-associated > Invertebrates > Cnidaria > Coral ...
ATGAAGCAACCCTATCGATATAGATATACAGTTTACCTAAATAGCCTTATATCATATGAAGCAACCCTATCGATATAGATATACAGTTTACCTAAATAGCCTTATATCATATGAAGCAACCCTTAAAATGTGGGCTGGCCAATTTCAAGAGACACTCAAAATGGCCGTCTTCAAGTTTGTGTTGAGAGTCAAAACGGGCAGCTCCAAATTTTTTCCAAAAGCCGAGTCCAAGTGACAGTCTTGTAGTAGGGGATGCCCAAGCCAGGATTCACCACGGTGTCATCAACAAAATAGCCCAACTTCGCCGTGTTCTCCCTGGTTGCAATCACCAAGTCCAGCATGCGGAGATCTTCGTGTTTGCGCTTCTGGGACATGGCCATTTTAAGCAGAGCTAGGCTGCGATTTTCACGGTTGGAACAAGATATAAATCTGAGAGCCAAAGATGAGCCAAGCACCAACCATTGAAAAAGAATTGGGTGGAAAACCTTACAGGAAACCAATGTATTTCGAGGCTTGAAAGCATAGTTTCCCGTAGAATTTGCCTTAAACAAATCCAGTAAGGAATCTGTGACCATGAAAGATGCAAAGCTGGTACTTTCAAATCCTGGTCACACCTCAATTTTGATGGTCAAATCAAGTTAAATCCATCATTCATCAATGCTGTCCGCAAAAATCTCGATGGTTGGATCTCGAATTTTCCTGGAAAAACTCCTTCAACAGCTCCATTTTTCAATGGTGAAGTCACACCTCATCTGGGTCGCGCTTGTCGATCAATGCTTCACGCAGTTCTGTCACCAGCTCATAGGTGGCGGCCTGAGAGAACTGCTGCGTTTCAGCGGATGAAATGAGAGGAAAAAATGATGATTTTATCATTAAAAAATATGGATTTGGCCAGCAAAAAATATCGGGATTTAAATAACTTAAGCATACTTAAGCATGAAAAAAGATCTTGATTTACTGTAACCATGAAACGTATAGATATACCCTGCAAAACAGGGAGTGCAGCAACCAGAAATGGAGATTTTTTTCCGAACAACTTGGGATTTAGACAGCCAAAAAGAGGTATCCAACCATCAGCAATCAGTGAGGGAATTCACCACCTGAGAACTCTTTGGTGTCGGGCCTCCGCCGACCAGCCTGCCACTGAGCGTTCGCCTGGCCGAAGATTGGATGTGTTTGGGGGAAAAAACTCAATTGGAAACCATGGATTTTACAGTACATTTGTGTACATTCTTGGAAAATGTGCGAAAAATAGGTATGCAACCATGCTATACGATACTTGTATGATTTGGCTGTGTCTGAAATGGGCATGCCCGCAGGCCATTTGAAAAGGGAAATGATGACAAATCAATGGATGGAATGGGGTACCTGGACAGCATATGGGGATGGGCCCTGGGGTTTATGGATGTTCATCTCAACACCAAAAAAAGGCGTTCATCGGTGTTGATCCATCCCCACATAGTTCTTCAGATTTTTTTCTGGATCGTTCACTATCCATTTATATCCCATTTGGGGTGAACACATTTGACCCACATGGCGTTCTTTGGGGTACCCCCACCATCAACTTGATGATGATTCAGTTGATTCGGGTGATTCAGAGGCGATTCATGAAATTGATTTAGATACAAAAACAGAACGTTTTAGATCATGGAATCGTGATACCCTCTGGTAATTTAACGTAGCTATGGAAAATCACCATTTTTAATGGGAAAATCCACTACAAATGGTCATTTTCAATAGCTATGTTAGTTTACCAGAGGGTAATCACCTCCGGGTAAACTAACATAAATCTGGAAAAGCCATGGTTTCTCGTCTGGAAACATCACCTACTTTCATGCTGGGTCAGGAATGTCTAGATGTTAGTTGGAGGTTGAATCACCCAAATTCTCTCTCAATGGATTGGTGATGTTTCAGGGATGGTTTATGAATTGTTACAGGATCCCCCTATTTTTCTCATGGGAAAAAAAAACGGGAAACTTCCTGTCGATGTTCCCACCAATCCATTGATCCAAAACATCGCCGTGGCCACCGAATTTCTCCACCATGATGCGCCGCAGCTCCTGTAAACGCGCGTGTTTGATCTGTAGAAAATCTGAGATTTTTTTACGGGAATCGAACAACGATGGCAATGAGGATTGATGGGGATACAATGGGGATGTCATGATTTTTACCATATTTTTATGATATTTTATGATTAGGGTCTGAAAATGTGGGATTGTCCCTGCCTTTTTTTATCGCCAGTTGAGGAAAATGATTATTGAACACAAAATTGGGGATGGGTTAATACCTTTAAAACCCCAAATTTGGAAGGAATGAACAAAATAGACATCCATGAACTACCAGTTATTTTGACGTCCAACAGAAGGGGCACAGGGTTTTGACCCATAGCCATATGTGTTACAATATATAGATAGATCAAAAGGTTGTCCAGTTGGATCAAACAATGTTGAATATCCAACCGATCTAATCTGAATTTTGCATGAAATATGGATGAAATATGGATGGACCTTTGAAGTCGAGGTTCTTTGCAAAACAATTTGAGTTAAGATCGCAAGCACCTGACACCGCTCCTTCTTGTCTCCGTCTCGACATCGCCGCAGGGCCAACAGAACTCCTGCCTCATCGGAGGATCTGCACCCCGTCTGAAGGTGTTTCTCCAGTTGGGGAACTCCCAAATGAAAATAACTAATATTTTGGTGGTTCGGTGGGGTTTCCACTTTTGAAAGCGTGCATATGCCATCCACGACTTGAAACAAATCGAGAAATACGTATGTTAATCGCAAGTGCCCGGTTTGGTTACATATATACAGCCATACAGCCAGTCATACACTCATAAGAATCGATATGCAATGATTCTTCCGTGGTGACAAAAAAATCAAGGGTTCGCACGTCTGACATGGCATCTCAGTCCTGAAGACCTTTCAGCAGCAAACATCGCACTGATTTTGTTATGCATAAAGGGAAATCAAGCAATAACAAACATCTCTAAAAAATCATGGAAGCTTCAATTCTAGGCTGAGATTGAGATGTTGTAGAAAACCTCTGTTCCCCGAAAATTGGCCAAGCCCAAGCGGCATCTGCGGAGTCACTCTGGTCTTTGAGGCGCTTCTTGGCTGCCTGGAATGGGTATCAGCTTGCCTCATCATAAAAAAAAACAGTTCATATACTATATATATATATAGTAATACATATATATAATTATATATATATATACGTAAGGAACAATGATCACTATCATCATCATCATGATCATCATCATCATCATCATCGTCATCATCGTCATCATCGTCATCATCATTATCATGGATAATTAATAATGATAAATGAAATCTCGAGAATAAAAAGTAATAGTTGTAATGGGAATAATGAACATAGTACAGCAATAGTCATAATGGGAATAACTGGACTGATAATACCTGATGCCATTGCCCAAAATTGATCAGAACACACGATGCTTTCGGACCACATCATTTTCCTACCAATGGGAGATCCATAATGCCATAAACCATTCGCAAATATCAACCGTTGGGGCTATGATTAATCATCCTACGTGGGGCCATATGCAATGATGAACCACAAATTAGTAACAATGCCCTGACAATAGGTCTTTTTTGAGATCGGGTATACCGCGATTTCTGGGATGATTCAAACAACAGGCCCCCACTACGGTTGATAGCTGGGGATGCTTTACTATTGTGGATTCCACACTGTTGTGATTCGCGTAAATCCATGTCATTGACCTCTTTTAAGCTCACTTCGTCCTTCGTTGAGTAAAAACAATTTATATACCTCATGATCCAAAATGCCCCATGAAAAAGTGCTATCATTGCTACAATTGGAACAGTTGGAATAACAATGACGATAACAACAAGGATATTTGGAGGACATTCTAGTAATTGCAATAACTTTAATCATTGAAATAGTTTGAAGAATTGGAATAAGCCAAACTATTGGAATAATACTATCGTTGAAACAATTGGAATTGAACCACCAAAACTGGGAAGATTGGAATCATTGGAATACACTTGATACTGGAAACACGCCTCCAGTTGAACGTCCAGTGACTCCAGTGCTCCCCTGTGAATCTCACCTTCACATTGCCGCTCTGCACAATGATCCAAAGGCTCACGTCCTGCCAAGATCACAAAATGCAGGTGAGCCACAGTCCAAAGAAGAGAATGGGGGTTTACCCTCTGGTGTTACCCTCCAGTAAACTAACATAAGTATGGAAAGATCCACCATCTTTTATAGGTAAATCAACTATAAATGGCCAGGTTCAATAGCTATGTTATACCAGAGGGTAATTATGGGGATTTAATGGGAAATCCCCTATAAATGGAGGTTTATAGCTGGGAAAATCATGATATAATGGGATATAATGTGGGTTTGCCCAACGCCATAAACCTACAATTTGGTGTGGTTGAAATCCTACCCATAAGAATGGTGATTTTGGGGATGGTTTATGGCATTGGGTTTACCGCAATGATATGGGTGTACCCTTCGGTAATTTAACATGGCCATTGAACATGTAACATTGAAAATGTAACAATTGTAGATGGTTTACCTCTTAAACACTGTGATTTTCCACAGCTTATGTTAGTTTGCTGGAGGGTGTAACTTGCAGCCAACAAAAAATGGGATGATAACCAATGATAACCAATTGAAATTGGGATTTGCTAAAATTGGGAACAGTTTAATGTGGCAAACCGGCAAACCTGCCATAAACAAGATCTTTTGTTATCCGTGACTGGGAGTCATACTCAACATCATCCCCTTGCTAACAGTATACAGTACCGAATTTCATAAATTTCCTTACTGATTTAAAAACAGTAGATGGAATCATGGAATGATCGATACACATGTATTATCTAATTCCTGTATTGTATACTTGTATTATAATTTTATAATGTATATGTTTTTTGTTGTATAACATGATGTTGTTCATGATATTGATGTTAGAATAAGATGTACTTATAAGGGAAAACCTGGAAATAACAATACGTGTATGATATAATTGATAATATATCATACGGAATGAATTATGGAATTATAATTGTATCGTATAGCATATCTGCTCAAGACATGGTACATGGTTTATGGTCATTCATCCCACCATGAGAAACCTTGCAATGGACTTGTAAATCCCCACTATATACTGGATTGATGACCATCCCCCGATATGGGTATTGTATAATCCATCTTTAGACCCGGGCAGATATAATACTGTAATACATAATATATCGATATATCCTTGTAGATAATATTTGATAACATGTATTAAGCCCAACTCAACACCTCCCTGTGATTGCAACCTGCAAAAAAAAAAATGCCAGATCATCAGGTGGTGACATCTTCCCCTGGTCGTCCTTAAGCACTTTCAGCGTCGAGGAACATTCCCCGCGCTGAAATGCTGCAAGGAATTTGCCCTGCCGCGTGGGGTGATCTAACTGGGGTTGGCACATCGGGTCTGCAAGCTGTCGCAGATTTCTTAAACCCAAATAACCAAAGAGGGGATGCAAACCTGCAAAAAAAGATGAAAATGAAGTGGCGGTGTTCCAAGATGGGCAACCACTTGATCTGGGCCTTTCCTCTCCCATTGCAGCTCGAGTCCCCATGGTTCTTTCAAATCCCTATGTTTCCATAATTGTTGTGCCTTAAATCCACATGTTTCCCCAATCCCTTATATTTCCATGTTCTTGTGCTTCCCTTGGCATTCCCACCTCAATCTCATGCCGCACGCGCACGTCAGAAATATACCGTAGTGCTGCCAGGGCCTTTCGATGATAGTTCAGCCAGCTGACACAGCATGGGGATCAACCCCTTTCCAAACAACCAAGAAACTTTCAAGAAACTCTCATGAATCCTCTGCTCATTTAACATGGCTGGCTGGCAATTGGACAATCCCAGCTTTGAATGGGAAACTATGGAATACTCATCGCAGTCAATGAGTGATTTTATGTGATTGTCCATTGCCAGATGCTCTAGAGAAAGTAATATTAGACTTCCCCATGACCATGCTGCATCGTAAGGACAACTTGCATTTGCAGAGGATCGACCAAAAGAATTCCTTCCAAACGCCTATTTGAGGTGCAGCTATGGAGCCGGACATGGGTCAAACCGAGGTACCCCAAAATTGTTAATGTATGGAAATTGAAAACGCGTTGCTATGGAGGCCATGGCCCATGTTTGTTGGTTCCCATGCCCGAAGTCTCCCCCGACGGCGCCTGCCGGTCCACTGTGGCACCCAGGGAGAGTAGCGTATTCACGGCCGTCAACTGAGGAATTCCAATGGCCCAGTTGTAGATGATTTCTGATGATTTACCATGATTTACCTATTAAAAATGGTGCTGTTCCATAGTTTTTTTATGACCAGAGGGTATAAACCCACCATTGTTGTGGGGTAACCATTGAGATCTGGAGTTTACCCACGAAAGTAGATCATTTTCTGGGAAATCATGGGGTTTTCCACATCTCTTTATATGTTTACACTAGGGTACCCATTAAAAAATGGTGATTATCTATACTGCGTTGGTTTACTGGAGGGCACCAGAATGGTGTGGAGTTCCCATTAAGATAGTCGTGTGCAGTATCCAGACTCTCACAGTAGCCCTGAGTCAGAACATCTGCCCAGAATATACTAAAATTGTCCACGAAAATCACGTGTTTCTATGACTCCCTTGGGTGTCCGGATGCACAAATAAATGAAACTCTAAACGACTTAGCTCCGCACATTCCGACCACGCACTGCGAGAGCAAGGGGTTTCCTTGGCACGTGTTCTGCGAGTAGCCAACGCATGCGAGGTGCACGTACGCGAATCTGCTTCCTGTGGTGGCGGTGCTGTAAAACCCAAGATCCAAACTCGTAGCCAGCATGATTCGGGTCAGCATTGTACTCCACAGCCTGCGCGTGCTGGACCACACCAATTCATGCGTTGCCGGCTACTCACCGTGCATGCGACCATGAAGAGAATTTAAAGCATATCCAGGGGCACATGTTTGCCGGGAAAAAATGGAGCTCATTTACGTTCATTTCATGGTTTCCTAATGTTTCCTGCTTCCATACTGCTCCCATAAAGCTGAACCCATTGCCGGCTAGGCCTTCTTGATAGCGAACTCCAATTGCTTGGGATCAGCAAACCTACCAGGACCGGTGGACTGTTCGAAGGGAAGTTGACGTAAAACGACTCCAACTGGATTGGTAATGTGGGATCCACACCCAAATGCTTTCAATTTTGGATCCCTGAAGCAAGTCTTCACCTGCCAAATGTGGGGAAGCAAACCATCTTCTCTTTGATTTGTTCATGTACCCGCGCGTCCAAAGTTCCTCTCTTCAACGTTCTCCGCGACAAATTCTATGCTTTTGAATGGCCCTTGATACATCCCCACATCCCGCAGCCCCTATTTCAAATAGGGTATCCAACAATCATCCACATTATTACTCATCTCATTATGTGTATGTGTATGTTGTAGAAAACTATCAAACATGTGAATATAATTTGTATACAAATATATATATACATACAGTAGTTTATATTATATATATATATACATATGTGTGTGTACGTATGACAACCCCATTATATCCCCATTTGGACAACGCCCATGCGTTACCTGTTTAAGGCCAGGAGATCTAAGCAGTTCCGTGGCGCGTCATCGAAGTCAGTGCTGAAACGAGGACCACCAGGGCGGCCCATCTGCAGCGTTTTGTGCAAGCCATGAAGTGTGTTGGAGGTTTCGAGGGCATCTAAGTATCTATCTATCGATCTATCTATCTATCTATCTAACTATTTAACTAACTATCATCTATCCATCCATCCACCCATCCGTCCATCTATCTATTGATTCAATCTATATAGTGAGCTGGAAGCCAAATTATCCTGGTTTTGACGTGGAAAATGAGCGGTTGATCAGCTGACATAAGGGTTCTAAGTATGCACATATATACATGCATCATGTATATGTATATATATATATATGTATATGTGTATATGTGTATAGAGAGAGAGAGATGTGGAAATGTTGTATAGATATGGATACAGTATACATCCTTGGCATTCAAAGCCCATTGGTACCATTTCATGGATTGTCCCTTCATCCAGGACTTGTTGGATCACTCCGAGATTATCTCAGAGCGGGATAGGTGGTGCCCCAGTTTGTTACCAACAAAAAATTGGGATTTGACATGATTTCACCAACAAAAATCGAGATTTACTGTCGATGTAGCTGAATTGTGATTGCTAACTTGATTGACCCAACTAGGTTAACAGTTGGCTTATGGCCATGATGTACTTAGATTCTTCCATAATACCCTCTGGTAAACTAACATATCTATTGAAAATTGCCATAGAAATAGTGGATTTTTCCATTAAAAATAGTGGATCTTTCCATAGCTATGTTAGTCATTACCAGAGGGTAAACCCAACTTATAGGGCATCACCTTGCAGGATGGATTTTGTTCATCCCAATGGCCCCGTGGAATTCCAGCCTCTTCATCATCGCTTCTCTCGTCATCCGACGACGCCTCCCTGGGGCGCATGGTTGCGCCGCTGTCCAAGAGTCGGGCCTGGCGATGTGCTGGAGAGTTCATCATTTCTAGGATGTGATGATACATCATATATATATAATCATATATATATATATATATCTACCTGTATGCATGTTAGAAAAAATATCATATACTGTATCATATATCGTATATCATATCTCATCTCTCATCTCAGATATCAAATATCATACAGCACATATATATAATATAATATAATATATATATATATATATTTATTTAATGTATATGTATATTTATATTTATATACACACATGTGTCCTTGCAAATGGTATTAGATAGATAGATAGATAGATCGATAGATAGATCGATAGATAGATAGATAGATCGATAGGTAGATAGATCGATAGGTAGATCGATAGATAGGTAGATAGATAGATAGGTAGATAGATAGATAGATAGGTAGATAGATAGGTAGATAGATAGATAGATAGGTAGATCGATAGATAGGTAGATAGATAGATAGATATGCACATATCCTAATGTATTATCATGTATCCGTGTCTCCCTGTGCTGCAAGAAATTGTGGCATCAAAATACGTGAATTGTCAACATCCAATTCTTGAAGGCCGCAAGGTGATCCACTCTGAGCCAAGGTTTCAAAGCAATGCTGGGTACTACCTTCTAAAAGTAGTGTAGAAATAGGGACCCATAATTAATCAGAAACAAATAAACATTCAACGTTTAGTATTTTAAACACATAATGGACAAATAGGAGGCAATGTTCGGTCAATAAACATTATGTCAATATGTATGTGTAATTTTTAAATGTTCATAAAACTCCATGGTCTAAGAGTCTCACACGGCCAGTCGCCCTCTAACGGTCTGGGGTCATCACAGCCAGCGCCATATCAGGGGTTCGCCTCGGCGATGGTCAGTGCTAAAAGTGCTACCCTAGTCAAACATGGAAGGGGACAATCCCCTATAAATGGAGTTTCTTGTAGGAAAATAATCTATACAACCAGAACTCCCGAAAAGACGGTGCTGACTAAAGGTCTTCTGTACTTTTATATGCCCTACAACTGCAAGTTGTCTATTGAAACCAGTGCATCTTGGCACCCTCTTCACCACAGGCCCCTCATCCTCTAAAAAAACTCAATCCACTGGGATCGTCATCATGTTCTTGGTAAAGCTTCAGTATAACATGGTAGTTAACCAAAGCATCTTATTACTTTAGTATAAGAACAATGGGAACAATGGATACAAGGGTTATTCGGGATTATATCTTCCAATCATTGAACGTGTCAATGGCAAATCCATTTAGTTCGACAATTGTCCTATTTCAGTGCCCATTTTGTTCGAGGATTTCCCAGCCAGCCATGTTTGCCAAAGGGCAATTCCCATTTTCTATGTACCACCATTTTTCATGGTTAAATCCTGATTTTTGATGGTTAATCCCCATTAGATTAGCCTTAAATCATTGATTTGTCTCATCTCTGGGCAAATCCTGGTGATATCCGCAGAAAATTGCTGGCTTTTTGTATCTTTCCATGACATTCCCCAAGAAATTCCATGGTTTCTGAAGCCAACTCGGGGCCGAAAAACTTCTCACAGAGAGCCCTCCGAAGCTCCCAGAGCAGCTCCCGGGTCGCAGCCTTGGAAGCGTCCCAGTGGTGGAACATGATCACTTACCCTCTGGTAAACATACAAAAAACTATGGAAAATCACCATTTTTAATAGGTAAATTCACTATTTCTATGGTGATTTTCAATAGCTATGTAACAAAAAAACCAGAGGGTATGAGTAGTCATATTCCAGAATTCATATCACTACTTTTTATAACTATGAATATGACTACTATTATTGATATTATTGATATTATAAATGATAAGTAGAATCGAATCATAGTAACAGCAATATTAATAGTAATCATACTGCTGATAAGTATGGTATGATATCATGACGATTCTCATAACAATATATATATATGGAAATTGTTGTTATCAAAATTATTTGTTGTGAATGCAACGCTATGTATATATGTATATGCATATTCTAACATGTGTAACATGTATATAAAGTAATGTGGTAAACACACTCAATTTTACCGGAAATCTGTAACATGGAGGTGAAACATATTGGGAGACACAATAGGATTGGTTTCCTTCATCCAATTTTTTGGGAATTGAATACAATAAATTCCAAGATGGGTTTGTCCAGAACTGAGGAAGATTCCCTAATGTTTGGCCGTTTCTGGGGTGTTGGTGGGTAAAATGATGATAAACCACCTGGTCTTGAGGTTTTCTATTTTTCCTCCCCTGTGGTATGTTTGCTCCAGATCTCCCACTGATCACGGCGTGTCGTTCGGAGCGCTCGCTGAGTCAGCCACGCGTTTGCTGCGCCTCGTCCGTAGAGCAAACACATGGAGGTTTCTGTGAAGTACACCAATAAGAAATAAGAAACTAGAATATGTATTGAGGATATGAATGGATATGATATTGATTATTTGTATAATGGATCAATACACCACCTCAATACAAACCACTTTATGGTGACTTTTTGGGGATTTATTGAGGATATGAATGGATATGATGTATATCATGGGACTCATAATCGAGAATATGATCTTGGGTGTGTCTCGAAATCATATTTGGACGTATTAAGGGTTTACACCCCATTTATCAAAATGTTCAAATATATCAATCATAGGAAAAATGATGATTAACCCATGTGAATTTCAACATTTCAGGATACCTATTTTCGCACAAAGCCATGTGCACGTGGAGATCCTCACGATTTTCGGGTGGCTCGGCCCCTTCCATCCCTCACCATCCATCCATCTGGGTGTTTTTTTTCTAAGTCATGGGGGTAGACCTAGTTATCATCCATGTTAGCCTCTGGTAAACTAACATAGCTATGGTATAGATGGCCCATAGAAATAGTGGATTTGCCCATTAAAGATGGTGATGTTCCATAGTTTTTGCTATGTTTTTGGTATGTTTACCAGAGGCTAATCAGATTTTCCATGAAACATCAGACCATGTGGATGACACCATCGCCTCACGACCGAGCTGTGCAGCTGCACAGGCCGGCTGAGCTTGGTCGCGTTGATGATGTTCTGCAGGGCTTCCAAAAAACCGCCCCAATGGGTGTGCCCCGGTGTCAAACGCTGGGAAATCCCACAAAATCGATGCAGCTTTGCTTGGAAAATCATCTATAATTTGGCAGATGCTCCTTTGCTACGGTTGATTACTAGATTACTTACTAGAGGGTCATCATAATAAATCGATGTCATGTCCTGATGATACCCTAGAATCTTATCAAAAAAAAATGGTCAGCAAACTTCGCACCGGCGCCTGGAGGAATATGGTGCGGCTTCCACAATCGTCGCAGCACTGAGTGGAAAAAATGGATGCCATGGCCAGGTCCCGCCTGAAACACCGCTTTGGTGTCCGCATCACACTTGTGGATGGCAGCCAAGGCGTCCAGCGGGAAAGCGGCTGCATCCTGGATGGACTGCAAACAGCTAGAAAAAATGTGGGAGATCAGATGCCAAACCATTGACTATTACGATTACTTGTGAATTGGTGGATACTAGCCATTTACTAACCATAGAGAGAAAGAGAGAGTGGGATATTACATGATGTTGCCTCGATACACTTACTTGCCATATACTTGCCTCAGTCATCCTTTGAGGTAGGACTGGTGAGGACAAAATAATTGGATGGTTCGCTGTGTTGCGCCGAATAAACCAGAATCTATCAAAAAGAGAAAGGATATTTTTCTGAAGTCCTTTGCAAACTCCTCAAGAGCCAATCACATATCATATCCTTCTTCAACATGATTCTTTTTGCTGTGTCCCAAACAGAAGGAACTTCCGAAAGTCAGACGCAACAATAATGCCCAGAAAGGTCATTGAGATATCAAACCAGGAGAAGTAGATCGCGGAGTCAAAACATGCGGGGCACCACTTTGCACACTTGGAATCATCCTTATTGGAATCATCATCAGATATGTGCGCAAGATGGTCACAAAGAAAATGTCCCCTATAAATTTCCCAAATAATGGATTTACCCATGGAAAAACAAAAATCACCTTCAGCAAATCTAAGGAACTAATGTGGTAAACCCAATGCCATAAACCATCCCCAATAATACTATACATGGGTGGGATTTTCAACCATCCCCAAATGGTAGGTTTATGGCATTGGGTTTTCCACATCATATCATATATCTCATCGGCCTCATCGGCCCATCATATCATGATTTTACCAGCTATAAACCTCCATTTATAGGGGGGAAATTCCCATTAGAAATCCTCTGAAGAGCATTACTGTGGACCCCACCACCCAGGCCCAGGGGACCCAGGAGACCCAGGGGACCGAAAAGACCCAGGAGCTTCCTCTGTGCCAAAGGCAGCTTCCATGGTGGAACAAGCCTCGAATCAGAGAGGTTTCTGGGAGCAGAAATTGAATCTTGTTTAGAAGGTTGGCTGAAAATGAGTATGTTTTGCAATTAAGATGGATATTGATATACTCTATCTATATTATATATATATATATACATAATTCTATTTATGTATATGTATGATATAACATGAAAAGGAGCATATATAATCCCAAGAACGGGTGACTTGGTTTGGCCGCCTAACAATCCCAACCACTTTCTGCGAGCCTCCGTGTGCATCTTGGTGACGGTTGAGGCGACCTCAGGATCGGTTTGACACACGGAGTGTGATTTTCATAGCCGCTTTTCACAAACTAAGTGACATAAGTGGGGTACCATTTTGAAATTTTAAGCGGGTTACTATAATTGGATATAATTGGGAGAACCATGTTCGCCAAGTACCGCTTTGACCTTAGCACTTTAAGTCAAAGTGTTTAATTGTGGGGTACCATCTTCATAGCTGTCACGTTTTGAGGGCGATTGACCCCGACTTTATCGAAAGGGCGGATTAAAATTGCAGTTCAAAACCTTCATTCAAATCAAACTCGACACCGCCTAACTAGGCCCACCATGGCCCGCCCGCTTTTCTTGCACTGCTGAAATGGACCGCTTCTATCAAGAGAACTAGCGACCCAACAAGCGTCCAGCGCAGCAACTCTCAGCAACAACCGTTGCAAAGTCACCAAGAAACACATGTTCAAAGCATTTCAAAGCCAAGCTTTGGAATGGGACCCTGCCGCATGACAAATTG
>Ga0126342_10014860_pt1 | contig 13698 bp, 12 predicted proteins | sample Cyp1metagenome_FD_92528 | JGI IMG/M metagenome (GOLD analysis project Ga0126342, IMG submission 92528) | Coral microbial communities from Lord Howe Island, Old Settlement Bay, Australia - Cyphastrea 1 metagenome | ecosystem: Host-associated > Invertebrates > Cnidaria > Coral ...
ATAGCTTAAGCTCAAGCCAAAACAACTTCGTGCTCCCTGAGGAGCGTGCCTCATAGGTGAGGTGGGTACCCCAACCGGTTTTCCCTGTAGTGAGGGACGTTGATAGTCACTGGGCTGATTGCATATATATATATATATATAACTGGGTATATATATATATATATACATACACACACATATATATATATATACACATATATATATATACACATTCACAAATTCCGTGGAGGTATATAGGTGGCTAGAGAGAGATGGAATTTTATGTAATGTATGACTGATAATCAGAGGATTTTAGGCTTGACCGAAGTTGCCTGTGCTGCTGATGGCTGGTGTGAGGCTCACTGATGGTGAACTGCAAGCACTGCTCTGCACCCAGCCCTCAATGAAGTTGATACTTTTGGATTTGGAGCGCGAAGGAGAGGACCTCCAGTACTGTAGCATTTCTATGCATTTTTGCCAAGCCCACAGTCCTCGATCTACCCACTGACCTGCAAATTCGGATCAATGAATGCCTTGGGCACTGTCATGGATGGAATTCTGAAGATAGATGGGATGCGGCGCCATTTCATCGAGCGAGATTGTTTCACGGCCAAGGCTGGCCTTGGAGTTTGGCAAACTCTTGTTGGCTCCAGAGGTGGGGAGACAAAGCATGGCAGGCCATTGGATCTTATTGGCCACATTGATCCATATATACATTATATACATTATGTACATGATATACATTTCACCTCATGTAGCAGTGATCAATTATTCGTTCTTCAAGCAGGCAAAGTGGTGGCCGCTTCAAAGCCTTCCTTTGTTCAATCTTGGATGGAACGTGGTGAAGCACTTTCGTGATTTCCTCAGGGAGGAAAAGGGTGAGCGAAAGGCACGTACAAGGCAGGTATAGGCCACAATCGAAAGAGCAACATGACATCCATCACAGCAGGCGTTGAATGCATTGAGTTGAAGGATGATGGCGAGCAGCTGAGGCAACGGGGAGCTACAAGCTGAATTCAAGGACTCCGCAGAATCAGAACGACTCACTGAGAGGGACACGTGTCATGTTTATTCATGTTGGACTTGTTTGCTTTCTGGGGATCCAAGCGCGCCAGTTACAGAAGCAGTGTGACTGTGACTTCTTTGGTCACCTGGACCTAGAATGGAGGTTTCACTAGTGAATTCATTTGCACCTTTGCTCCTTGGCAACATGCAAGCCCCTTGGCAAAGCCCTTCTCAGCACATGTAGACTGCAGACTGAGACAGCCAGTCAAGTAAGAAGACCATCATTTCTGAAAGACTTTGATACACAGCACGGTTTCGCATAGGCACCAGCAGAATCACATTAGCAGCCAGCATGCCGTCAAGTTTACTTGCGTTCGCAAAAGACAAACAAAAGATTGAACCTTTGAAGCTTGCTTGCACTAGAAACAGTGAACAGTGAGGCTGAAACAACGACCACTGTTCGCGCGGGTATTTACATTTACCACTTATTTTTGCCCACATTTAAAAACAACTTTCTGAACTTCTAACTTGCCATTGCCAATTTCTCACGTCCCTCATGGACTCGACGGAAGCTACCGAGAGCCCACGGACTGACAGAGATGAGCAGCCGGCTTTAACAGTGGTCGTTTGTCTCTTGAGCGGTGAGCAGCTGGCTGAATTCGTTTTGCCCCGATGCTCGACCGTACCTCGACTGCACACATTGAAAGTTCTATTCTTTTCGCGTTCACTGGATTCGAGATAGCTTTACTCTGGACTGGGCAATTTTGGGCAGATTGTGGTTTGCTAAGGTTCACGATGTGAAAATGCGTTTGCGAGAAACTCTGTAGCAGTATGCTTGGGGTGGCCAGAGGTTTGAACTTTGGAAGCCTTTGACAGAGTGGACAAAAACTTCACTCCAACTTTTTCATATTATATATTCTCTGGATTTGAACTGAGTATCGACTTGAATTATCGTTTCACACTTGTCTTCGGATTACCGTTGTCGAATTTGGGTCGGGGGCTTAGGACAAGGAGGGGATACCCATCAGAAAGCAGCAGTTGGTCAACGGCTGCGACATCCTTCCTGAGACGGTTTGCCTGGCCGAGCTGTGTTCTACGGACTTCCTGGAGAACTCATGTCTCGTTCTTGCAGTTTGTGCAGTTAGGTCATTTTCTGAATATGGATTCACACACACACACATATATATATAGAGACATATATGTATTCCAGATTCTACTTTATCAGAATGTATACTATATAAGATATGCTTTTTTCTTCATCAATGCTGAACGACAGGAGGTGCGCCTCGTTCGGAAAGAGGCGATCAACTTTCACTGGCAGGCGACGTCAATGAATGCTGATCGCATCTCGAGCCCCGAGTGGTGCACCTTAGCTGAAGGAGTTTGCGGTTGCGTGATGTGATATGATCTAGCGCAGCTAGATGCTATTAGATGCTTCAAACATTTAAATCAACATGAAACATGTCACGGAAGCAATCACGACTCAAGGAGCAGGGTGCAGGTGACGTTGCGTCTCAGGCCTGGACAGTAGCGAGGCAGTGTCAAGTCGACGCTGTGCCCTCAGCTTGCACTACTACCCAGCTGGCTTCGAAAGCATCTTGGCATATTTTAGGGGAAACAAATCAACATTGTCTGAGGCTATCTAGGCTATATCCAGGCTCAGCTCTTGATGCTCTTAGCAACTCTTGGCTGATGTCAAGCTGAACAGCTTGAGCTGATCTGAACTGCTGGAACCGACAGCTCACGACCTTTTGTGCTTCCTTGAAGTGCCGTGAGCAAAGTCGCAGCTCCAAAGAGTTGCTGCAACCCTTTGCCAAAAACTCTTCTGCAGACCATGAGGCAAGATGCACAAAGCTGGTCACTTCAGCATCATGGTGCAGAGGTGCAGACGGGAAACCACGTGAAAAATATGTGAAACATGATTGTAACATGATCAAGATGTGCAGGTGATCACACCATGTGTCAAAGACCAAAGGGTCACCGGGTGCATGAGATCATCCGAAGATACGGTCTGTCGCAGGCCTAAAAACAGCATCCTCCGTGCGCGCGTCCACATAGCTGGTGTGATGAGGGAGCGGCTCTTCACGAGTGCACATGGCTGTTTTGAGGGCCAGTGGCTGAGTTCAGCTTGGGGATCGCAACACTGGAGATCTGGCATTCTGTACCTCTAAGTTAGACTGAGTATATTTCGAAGCAAAACATTTTCAAAAACAGTCTTGCTATGTTTTGCCAAGTTTTGCTGCCACAACTTCCCAGATTCATCTTACCCCCTCAGTAGCTTCAGGGTGGATCAATTTTGCATCTCGAGAAGTCTTGCCGACTCCTGTCTGCACAACATTTTAATGTCCCCCTCACCAAAGCAAGACAAGAAAAATACGGCCGTGTTGGCTGCCAAGAGTGATGTCAGAATCTCACATAATAATACATACTGTAATAATAAAGGGGCTACGCCCCCTGCCGCCGGCCCCAGAGGCTTAGCAGTTGGTATTTGGCCAGCAGAAACCATAAAGAACCAAACAGATCAGGTTCATTTGAGAAGCACCTTGCAATCATGCAAATGCAGTGCATGCATTTGCTTCAGAGGGAGCTAGTCAGATTAGTACGTGGCTCTTACCGCTCGCCGTGCAGTGGTTCCTCATTTATACATACAAACAGAAACAGAGAAGCAATCACCAAAACAAAAGCGGACGTAATGATAACAACAATAATAATGAAAATTTCTCCTGCAGAGTGGTATCAGGAGGCCGTCACAGTGCCTTCGCATCTTAAGGAACTGTGAAACGCAGCAGCTCTGCTTGGAGGCGAGCTGGGGACACCAAGAACTCCTGGGGATTTGTTGACTTTTTGACTGGCTCAAACTGCTTCTGTTTCAACACATTTCAGGTTTGGAATATGGGCATTGCAGTGCCATCATGTGTCAGTTGTCTCATCGTCATTCCTGAAACATCCTCAAGCCTCATATTACTGATATTGCAGCCTCATATGTATTTATATATATATATATATTTTTTTTTTTCATGACCTGGACCCTCCTGGACTTGGCTCAAAAGGGGGAAGAAATGGGCAGCTTACATGGACGCCTCGAGCCGGATGTACCGGAGGAGATCTCGTGCCCGAAGGCGAGGCTGCACAAAGCCAGCGATTGGAGCAGCCGACGTTTAGAGGTCCAGTGCTTCGGTGTGGTGCGACACGCCAGCCGTGCTGATACCATTGGTGCAACCTGGAAAGGGACACCTGAGAATTTACTTCAGACGGCTTTTGAATTTTCTTGTTATGTTACATGATGTTGCATGCGGTTGTTGTACCTGGTTGTATCATGTTGTATTTGGTTGCCAAGCCATGAGATACCAAAGATCTATGCTGATATGATGTGACATGCAATCCAAGATCTGTAGAATCTGTAGCGTATCAGTTTCCAGTAGCATCCCCAACGCCACTGTCCAAGGGTGCCTTTCCTTTCCCCAGTTTTGGGCTTTCAGGAGGGCGTGGGTCCAAAGCAGCGACTTTGAAAAGCACCCACTCGACCCGCCATTGTCGGATTCTGGTCGTGCTGAAGCGACCGATGTTGCTGAGCGCATTGCCAAGTTCGTGGAATCCAAACCAGGAAGTCAAATACAGGCGCTGGGAGGAACTTGAGGGGGAAGTGCTGGAAGAATTATTGATGGGAATTCCACAACTCATAGAAAGATGGAAGATGCAACTGCAGAACGTTGATGAACATTGTGGGAGCCGGAGCAGGTTGAGCCTTTAGCAATGTTCAGCACAGTGCGCCATGGAAAGGCATATATGGAAAATGTGCTACAGGTAGCTGATATATATATATATATATAATATATATATTTGTGCTGTCGCATTGCGCTTGTTCTAGGATGTTTACATCTTGAAAAAATGGAGAAACAATGCGAAAAAAATGGATTTGGAAAATGCAAATCAGAAAGAGGCACACATGACAATTGCAGAAAAAATGGGAAAGCAAAATGCAAGTTGAAAAGATGCAAAAATTGCAAATGGAGGAAGAATAGAAAGAGCAAATGCAACTTGGAAGGGGGCACATTTGACAAATGAAGAATACATGGAAGGAACCAATGCAAGTTGGAAGGGGGCGACATCATATGTGGAGAATATAGACCGATGAAATGCAAACAGGGAAAAGGGAACGTGCCAAATGCAGCACACATGGAAACAACAAATTAGCCTGGACAAGGTAGTAAAACCTGCGCAGAAGACAAAGGAAACATTAAACTTGAAAAGGGAGGTCTGAGGTGAACCCGTGAAGCCGAAGAAGAACGCCCAATGTTGAGGCTCACGCCTGCCAAGTGGACAGGTGACCAGCCGAAAGGGAAGGTCCCCGATCCGAATTGGGGACCTCCAAAACTGGATACTTTCTTAAAGAAATCGCAAAAAACTGAGATAAAATGCAAAAAATATGCAAACAAAAACAATAAAAAAGCAAACAAAAACAATAAAAAAGCAAACAAAAAACAAAAAACAAAAGGGCCCTCGGTAGGGTCATCCCCTGGGAAATGGACCACCACTTTCCCGAAAAGCAGCGTTTGGGACTTGGGCTGGGGGGCTGTGCCAACCACCAACCCTTTCCTGAAAATTTATGTGCCCATTGGGGTGTTGATGCAGGGACAGAAACCCAAACTGAACTGAAACTCATTCTTGCACATATTGCATGTGAGGCAAATTCAAGAACCTGAATGCATGAAAACCAGGCAACCGAGACTGCATATCCTGCACGCTCCCTAAATGTGAATCAAGCGGGTGTCCAAAACCATTTTCGGCAATTTGCATTTTTTAACTTACAGTATATATATTATTTTGATTTATATTTGTTTTGCATTGCGTTTTTGCATTTGCATTTTTTGTGCATTTTTGATTTCCTTTTTTTTGCATTTTCTTTCTGCAGTTGCTTTTTGTTTGCACTTTTCAGATCCATTTTTTTTGCATTACAGTACATGCTGCATTTTTTCAAGATTTAACATTTCTAAGATAAGCCCACAAGGCGCCGACACAAATATATATATATATACATACATACATACATACATACCGTAAACCATTGATTTCTGAACCTTCTGCAATGGCTTCGCTGGTTTATTGTTTGCTTTCCCTCTCACTCTTGATCTCTCTATTTTCCCTGTCGTTCTTATACGTGGTCACTAGGTTCACCTGGTTAATGGAATCAGACTTCTCGCAATATGGGCCTAATATGGGAAGGGAGAATCATTTTGTCATGTGTATAGGTTACGCAGAATAACAGAAGCCGTATTTTTTCTATGACCATTTCATTGACGCTTTGGATCGCTTTGGATGGTCTCGTGTGGCAGGTGGTGGTGACTTCTCCGTACTTGCGCTGTGTGGAGACAGCTGCTGCCATTTGTTCGACTTTGGGCAACCGGACCCGGCTGATGGTCGATTTGGGTCTCGGTGAAGTCTATGGCCCGGAGATCTTCGGAGAGGAGCCTGGCCGCATCATTCGGAGCAGCTGCGAGGTTGAAGCAGCTTGGCCATGCCGAAAAAGCAAACACATAGCGTCAGAGAAAGCGAGAAAGAGCGAGGGAGTTATTTTTTTGGGGGGGTATATGAATAATATAATATATAATTTAGTACTTATATTGTGTTTTGTTTTGTATTTTGTTTGTTTGCCTATGAGTTCCTAAGGCCAAGGATACTTATACAAGGCACCTCTTTTACACTTTTTTCCCCACAAGATTCACCACTTGTTTTCAGTTTTTTTTCCTGCCGAGGAACATCTCAAGGGTTTGTCACCGAGCTCTCCTGTGCCTGTGTCCACGGTAGGGGTTTGGCCAAACTGGCCTGAGACATTGGCAATGGCTCGTCGTCGCTTTGCAGAACGGCTTTTGGTCTATATCAGTCGTGGAGCAAAGGCGTGACCGCGGCGTGACCGCGGCGTGACCTGGGAAGACTGATATAAGATGGAATAAGATGGAATGAGCGCCACTGAGCTTGGTAATTGACTTCCCCAAGCCCCTTCTAGAAGTCATCCTGTGCTTGGCATTTTTCTTCATTGTTCTTCCCTGTAAACAACATGCATGTTGTACTTGTTAATGACTCCTCGCTTTCGGGCAGTCTCAAACCACAAACCGTGTCATTGATGCCATTTGCATGTGTGGGAATGGTGGGTCGCACTCCTATGATACAGAAAACTGTCACACTTTTCACATGTTTTCACATAAGGTCTGGTTTCGGCGTGCAGCTGTGCAGGGACTCATGAATACGTTATGCATGCATGAGATGCCTCGTGCTGCAATCCAGACAACCAAACACGCAAGCAACAGGGAGCTGTCACACTCACCATTTGGAAGTGTGGACCTGGAAAGTCTGCTGCCAGCATACCGTTTGAAGTGTGTCCTGGCCCGACAATCTCTGCCAGGCACGTCGGAATTTTCTTTTGGTCTCCCATGCGGATTGTGTTGCATCATGCTTAGCTTTGATGCCACACGGCCGGGTAGTGGAAAGCGTCGACTACGGCGCATCGATGCTGGCTTGGCGAACGCCCTTACCGGCACTGCTCACTTCACCCAGGCTCTCAGCCAATTTCATACAGTGGCCACGTGCATGACAATATGTGACGATATTGGACATGTACCGGCTATAGTGTATAGTATCTATAGTCACTATAGTCTCTAGTGCGTCATGTCTCATCATATCATTGCATCACACCATACTGCATCATCATCTCAATCTACATCATATCATACTGTCACATATCAGATCACCTGTGTCATATACGGCCACTTGTGCCCCCAACACAAGCAGATGAAGAATGATGAACGATGAAGATAGTTTTTCGTTGATCCAAGATATTTATATAATGATATGCAACTAGGTCAAACCGTCAAACCTCTTGCATAATCTTACACACACACATGCACACACTGAACGGCCCCTACCCGCATTGTACGCGTCGCACGTTGAGGACCGCCAAGCGGATCCCTGAACCTAGTTGCTTGCGCCGCTCACCCTCTGGGCAACGCGCCTGGTGGGGTGAAGATGGTGCCGAAAGCTGCGAAGCCGCGACCTGGCATCGATCAGACCCTGAGGAGCTGCTGTCACTATGCCGCACTGCTTGGCAGATCGAGACATCCAACGTGACACTCGGGTGACTTGCTGAAATATGCCGAAAGGATGTAAAGCTATTGCGAGTCTTATGATTTCTGGGGTTGGACATAGGGTGTGCCGCTTAATAGAATGGGGGTGTGGCCACTGCTGGCACAACCGCTTGCACATCAGCGCTGTCGGGGGTGCAGACACAGATGGGAACATTCATGCATTTTCTTAGCTGTTCCCTCCGGGGAGAGCTACTCGTATTTGAACATCTTGACTGCTTGACTCGCTGACGCTTCGGGGAAATCCTAGGTTTGCCAACAACTTGCAACAACTATGAAACTTGTGATTTGCAAGTCAACCAAACGAACCAAAACCGTGAATGATTCTGAATCATTCTGAATATAGATTGATAACGATTGATAACGATTGATAATGATCGATGTAGATTAGATATGTATAGACGTATAGATATGTTTTTTTTTTTTGGATTTTCTAGATTTTTATGAGCTGAGTGAACTGAGGCATCAGTGGTGTGGCCAGGACCATGCCATCAATTGTGCCAGGGCAGCGTTGAGGAACAGCGATGCCTCGGTGCAGGAAGTCGACCACCTCTTAGGGCTTTTGTCCTCAGAGCTTCTGATGCTCGGGACGACAAGTGAACTACGGAGGGTGAACATGTGTGAACTATGAAAAACATGAAATTAGATAAATGATTAATAATATATCACTATATATATATGTATATATATGTATTGATTTATTATTGTATGTATATATATATGGAGTTATAATATGTGAATATGTGTGTGTTATATATAATATGTATATGTTTTTTTAAACAAAATATACACATATTAGGATGCATACAAAACATGTCGAGATAACCCATCCAACCCAGGAAGCACAGCCCTGAGTCACCAAAGCTGTTCCTCGGCTGCAATCGAGCCCTTCCATACACCTTGGACTGGTGGTAGCTGACTTTTTATAGCACAAACAAGTCAGTGTCAGTATATTGAAAGGGCCTTGATCTTCGTCGAGCTTCATCGCGCTTCATCCACAGGAGACGTCGGGCAGCCCTGATATGCTTGAATGATCTCGAAAGTGAGTGGGCTTCTTTGTCTTCTATAATCCCCCAAGTCTGCATATGCGGTAAGGCCCTCGCTTTAGAACGCGCAGAAAACCATCGCTTAGAAAACGCGGAAAACCATCGCTTTCGAACGCGGAAGATGATCCTCAGTCAGCTAGATGATCTACATCAACTTCATCTACATTGCAAACAGCACCGCATCTGGTACATCTCTTCTCCATCCTTTACATCATCTACATCATCTACATCACTACATCATCTACATCATCTACATCATCTACATCATCTATATCATATCTACACATATCTACACATATCTACACACATCTACACATATCTGACATATCTACAAATATCTACACATATCTACACATATCTACACCACATACATCCTCTACATCATCTATATCCACTTCATCTACATCACATGCATCATCATCATCATCATCATCATCATCATCAGCAGCCACAACAACTTTCTCAACATCAACTTCATCAAAATCACACACCCCTCCCCCAAATAAACCCTAAATGGCTAGTCGAGCATAAGGACTCCCAAGGCAAGAGACTAGTTACAGTTGAAAACATGATGTAGGGAAACAATCCCTAAATGGCGCCTTAGTTTAGTATATACACACATCGCTTTAGAACGCGTAACCTCCCAAAGTGCTTTGCCTGTCAGTAGCCATGATGCCATGTTTTTGGGCTGCGTTCAGCAGTGATGGCTGATATGGTGTTCTGAAGTGATGAAAAACGGCAGTGTTCTAAAGTGATGGTTTCCATGGTGTTCTGAAGTGATCCTTTTGCCGAATGCTGTTGGCATCTCTCCGCCAAAGTATTTTTTTTTGTGTTTATTCTTGTTTCAAGATTTGATGGTCTAAGTCTGAGGCGAAGAAAAGACAGCCGGCTGAGCTGCATGTCCTATGAAACGCACCTTTTTGGATGCAGCGAGAAAAGCTTACTAGAGATTGATTCCATCAGAGAATCAAACCGCCCAGTTCTTGCACCTCTTGAAGAGGCTGCAAGAGATACCCCTAAGAATGCAAGGACACTTGATGGAATGCTGAAGCCAATTCAGTCCCGAATTTTGCAAAGGCGCCGTGGTTCAGTCTGAGACTACGAGCCTGAGGTGCCGGCACAAAATGCTGGCCCTTGTCCAACCAGTGTTCAAAAATGTTGAACATAGAAGATGGACTGAACTCTTCTCGAGAACTCTTGGCTCTTGATAGAATTTGCCTAGAAGTTTGAACATGATTCCAACGGGCCAGCCCACCTTGGCATCAGCTGATCATCAGCCGCATGGCAATTGGATTGCAAAACTGCAAGCTCCAATAATCCAAACCAACCCAGTGTTGGCCAGCATGAACATGTGTGCCAAAAACGGTAGCCAGCATTTAGATCTGCCTGCCTGGATACAAATCCAATCTCGTGTTGCACTCGGCTCCACTAGTCACTAGTGCCAAATGAATTCAAGACACAACCAGCTGGATCCAGCGCAGCAGAGAAAGAACGAGTGATCCGTGAGGATGGCAATGTTGTGCAACGTTTGCCATCCAATAAGAAGACCCTATAGACCCATATCGACCCCAAATTGTCAAAGGACTGGGATCCGAGTTGAACACGTGAGCGTTGCAGATTGAGTACGGGTGGCACTTTCTGTGGACGGTCGTGCTGTGTCGTCCTTGGTTCAGGTGCTCCACTGCAGCATCATCCCTTCACCAATATGTGAAGGGAGCCATGTCTCCTGGGACCTGCGAGATGCTTTAGGCCACAGGGCATTTGGGAAGCGATCATCTATACAAGGTGGTGCCCCATAGTTAGCTAAGTTGGTTTATAACTCCCATAACTATGGTTTATGGCAGATATAACTATAGTTAATGGGGTTTATAAACACACTTATAACTGGGGGGCACCATCCTGTACGATACGCAGATGTATTACATCGACCATCCACCCATCCATCCATCCGTCCATCCATCCACTGACCGACCGACCCACGGACCGACCGACCTACCTATATACCTACCTTATCTGCCTACCTACTACCTACCTATCTTATCAATCTATATACCTATCCCATCTATCCTACAGGGTCCTATCCTATCCTATCGTACATTGCATTTTGATGCCAAGTATGTTCTTTTTTTTATTTCATTTGTGGGGCTCCTTTGAAAGCTTCGAATTTCGGAGCTTAGCTTTAGACATATGCTTGCTGATCGTGCTTGTTTGTGTTTGCTTCTTCAGCTTTTGCAGGCCGTATGCCATATGCAATGGGTGTGCCCTTCGTGGAAGAAGCAAGGACCACTCCTGCGTTGCATTTTATTTGCTTGCTTGAGGTATAGGCATTTTTTCAATTGGTGCAAGTGATGTGATGCTCTTCTGCACGCGCGGCTGAATTGTCAAATTATTTTCTTGGCTTAGTTGTTTGTTATGCAATCATGCCAATTCCGATGTTTGGCCCTCAGGGTCCAGTCCCACGAGAGCTCGGCAGTCCATTTGCGCCTAACCTTTTTTCCTGGCGGGCATACTGCTGCGCCGAAGAACCATGCAGCTTGGCATAGGACGTTTATAGGACGAGCTGTGGGGCATATCTGTGGTGCTGGCAGCATTGGCACGTGTCTCCACAAGAAAGATCCACAAAGCCGAGGTTTCCTTGTGGGTTTTCCCGCTTCAAGGTTTGGAGGAGCTCAATTGGAAGAGTGTACAAGATGTAGTGACTAGTTAGTGACTAGTGGTGTCACATTAGTCTGCAATAACTGCAAGGAAAACACTGACCACACCTGCAAAAACCACCAAAGGCATAGTGGCATTCGAGTCCTAGAATTGCATGACCTGGCAGGACCGCAGCAGTTGCCTTAGCCCACTAAGTGATGGTGCAACATTTTCTCAGCTTCTGATGTCGAGGGCCATTGAAGTTCAAAACCATGCTACCAAGGCTATGTTTGCTCAGTGGATGGGAGCCGCTCCCAGCGTGCATCTGGAGAAGCTGTCTTGCACTTCCCCAGGATTGAGGTCTTTGGACTGGGGCTTAGAGTACCCTTAGAGCGTTCCAGAAATCTCAGCTGTTCTTGATGGCATATGATGGCATATCTCTGAGTTCGAGCAAAAAACGGTTGGCATTCAGGCCCTTTTGCTCTCTGCCAAGGAGAGATCACGCTTTCGATTTGCCCTCTTTCCATATCTATATCGAAAGAGAAGGCAGCGGATGAGGAGTGACCACGGCACGGCCAACAGAGTCGTTGCATGGCAAACTGATCTGTATTGATTGCACAGTCGTTGCACAGTCGTTTCTCGTTTCAGCATATTTCAGCAATTTGTTCCTCTCGCCAAAGGGCCAGGGGCCTTCAGCTGGCTGATCAGATTCGCAGTGCAGGGGTTCTGCAATCTGAGAGACCACAGTGGGACTCCTCAACCTGAGGTTGATGAAACCATCCCAAGGTTGGAGACTAGTTTGAAGTTTGATAGCTTTGCTTCGGCGCTCCAGGATATAGCTTAATTATTAAAAATTATGCTTATTTAATGTGTGTCTGGATGTTCCCCGCTTTTCCATGAATAGAAGTGTGATCATGTAAGCCAGTGCCCATGCGCAAAGTCAGAGGCAAACCTTCATAGTCTCAGGAGAGAAGAAGCTGGAAGCAACCTGCGTGCAGAGTGAACTCCAGTAAAAAGTCCATATCGCATCCGAGGATGATGGCTCATGTGTCCATAGTGGGTACCCAGTAAGAACCTTTTTTGTTGCCGATGTGCTTCCGTTTCAGGGTCTGCTTGAAGACTCTGGCGTGCTGCCCAAGCCTCATGCCACTGGCTCAGAAAACCTAATGTGCAGACGCGACATGGTACTCAACATGTGCCTTGTTAGGAGAATGTGTGACATGTTTTGGGGCATTCTTTCGGAATGCCTAGGAGCATCATGGAGCATCCCCGTATCCCGTAAAAAATGATGAATGCGAATCAAGGCATTCCTTCATCGGGCAGAAGCCCCCAAGTCCAGGCAGCACTCAGAGGGACGGATCGAAGCACCGAGACAAATTGACATCCGGAAGCACTGAAATAGGATCGAACACATCCTATTTGCATACTTACTTTGATCCGGAAACTGCAGTCAAAGAGTTTGGAACAATTTCCGAAAAATCTTGTTTGAGAGCTTGTTCTGCTTGTTGATGATTTGGCTTGAACTAGTCACGGGTCAAAAGCATCCCATGTCTTGCTGCAATCTGTGTTCTTAAGACATTCTGCCGCGGCTTCTGGCCGTTCTCAGATGGATTTCTCCAGCCGGTTATAGCTGGCTCAGCTGGACCAAAGATCAGCGGACCAACTGGTCTTGGCTCCACCTGCAGGAAGGTGCTGAAGAGCACAGCGTTGTCCGCTCTGCCGCCATTCTTACTGAATCAGGTGGGGGACAGCTAACTATGCTAGCTGAATGACTTATTAAGGGCTGACGCCCCTCGTCGGCTCCGCCGGATTTCTCGACCCTCCATTTCATCGCAGTGTGGGCTTGAAAGCTTTTGGATGGGGACCTGCTTCAGAAATATAGTCCTTATGTTTTTTGA
>Ga0126342_10014861_pt1 | contig 13698 bp, 8 predicted proteins | sample Cyp1metagenome_FD_92528 | JGI IMG/M metagenome (GOLD analysis project Ga0126342, IMG submission 92528) | Coral microbial communities from Lord Howe Island, Old Settlement Bay, Australia - Cyphastrea 1 metagenome | ecosystem: Host-associated > Invertebrates > Cnidaria > Coral ...
AATGTGAGGCCCCCAAGATAGCTAAGTTGGTTTATATCTCCAATAACTATGGTTTATGGTACTTATAACTATAGTTACTGGGGCTTATAAACCAACTTATAACTGGGGGGCCTCACATTGTATTGAAAATGGCCCATTGACAGATGATTTTCCAGCCATCAACCTCCTTTTCCAAATGGCTTTGCCAGTTCGCTATGTTAGATAACCAGATGGTACCCATGTCTGGTTGGTGGTTTGGAACATGAATTTTATGACGTTCCATATCTTGGAAATAATCATCCCCAACTGACTTTCATACATATTTTTCTGGTTGGGTGGCTCAACCACCAACCAGATAAGTTATGATTCTATTTATAAGTGATATAAAATATATACAAGTGCTTATGATATAAGATATAAGTGATGGGGGTTATGAATCAACCAGATGTAGGTCTTTGATATTTGAGGATCAACTTCGCCACACCTCTCTGATGGATGATCCTGGGCGATCCTTGGCCCAATGGCCCAGGCCACGGCCTGGCATCATCGGGCCCCCCAGCGTGGAGGCTGTGCCGGTCCGGGGCCCCGAAGGAGGAAGAGGAGGTGAGAGCAGATGCCTTCCGAATCATGAAGAATCTTGTGGATTTGGTACCATACTCTCTGGTTATGACTAACAGTTCGCCATGGTAGAGATGGCCCATAGAAATTTGGATGGGTTACCGTTCTTAAAAATGGTGGATCTTTCCATGGCTATGTTAAATAACCAGATGGTATATAATGATTTGGTGTCAGTATGCTCATATTGATGGATACAGATGCAAAGAAGTGTCAGAAGAATAAAGCAGCCCCATTGGTTTGGCCACTGTTAAGGGAAGTAAGTCTACCTGTTGGTGGTTTCATCATGACCGTAGTTCTTTTCCATCCCTAACAAGAATAACGGTGAACCCCAATTGACTGTCCTGCTTTTCGAGGGGGTAAAACCCTTGAACCAATTGCCCGTTTCAGTCTTGCTGTCAACATTTGACCTAGGGAAAAATAGCCCTATCCCATCCCAGCATACGAGTTATAGGTTTCCCAATCCTATGGGTTATCAAGATCCAATATACTATCTGGTTATTTAACGTAGCTATGGAAAATCACCATTTTGGATAGGTAAATCATCATAAACCCTCTATTAATGGACCATTTTCCATAGCTATGTTAAATAGCCAGAGGGTAATCCCCAATCAATGAGGGTAGTTCATCCTCGGCCGTTGTGACTTACATGCCGTCCCCTTTCGGGGTTTCGCGAAACCAAACGGTTTCAGGCGACTTGGGGTCATTCTCAGGTGCGGTTTCGCTCGGAAGTTCACCATTCGGGATGTGTTTTTGGGGAGTTTTGGGGGATGTGATTGGCATAGATTAGATTGGCCAAGTGAAGTCAGTGAAGTGTATCAAAAGCTATAGCTGATTGGTGGTGACTGGAACATGATTTTTTTATTTTCCCCATTTTCGTTGGGATGATTTTCTCCAATCTGACTTTCACTCCATCATTTTTCAGAGGTGTATATAGGTCAACCACCAACCAGAAATGGAACCGGCGGGGGGATTTCAGATGATTTCAGTGACACCAAATATAGGGAGTTTGTCGACTCATTGCCGCGACAAAGAAAAACATCAAGAGAAGTTCCAGAAGTGCCTTCAAGGCTTTTTGAAGTGAACGTTAGCCACTACGAGAAGCTGAAAAACTGCAGTTGGTTCCCCTCCCAACTCGTGGCAGGGCGTTCGTTGCTTTGGGGGATTTGTGAATCCCCAATTAATATGTGAATAGTACATGCCAAGCATATCTCATAGATTGGCTGATGATTCCCCTCACATCTCCATTAAATCCCATTAAATATATGTCTATTAGATCACAGTATTCCAACTTTTGCAGCTATTAAACTCATTACACATATCCAACTCAGATCGCAATAGTTTGCTGATGATAGCCCCATTTTATGAGATTTAAGAATTCTTCTTGATAAAACATCCCAGTTACCATGAAAAATCCCACTTTCCATGAAAAAAACCATCTATTGTGGTCATATTCCCATAAGAAATCCCATGAAATAATCCAATTGCAAGTGTTTATGTTGTATATGTAATGGAATTATAAGTTTTATGTCCATTCAATTAGTTTTTTATATCATTAAAATTCATTAAATATCCCATGATCAGATTCATGGGATGCGTCCCATGTTTTCCCACATTAAAACCACGTTTTTCCCCAACTTGCCACGTGGCGCTGACGGTTGTGTCGCAGGTCACGGGCTTAGGGCCTGCAGGGGCACCACCGATGCCTCCACGAGGGTGGGGAGACTCAGAGTTGACTTCGAAAAAAGAAAAACTCTGGTTGGTGGTTTGGAACATGAATTTTATTTTTCCATAATATAGCGGTTATATCAGTATAATTCAGTTGTATATGGAACTACTGCTGATTGGTGGTTTGGAACATGGCTTTTATTTTTTCCATTTCATATATGGGATGTCATCCTTCCCATTGACTTTCATATGTTTCAGAGGGATTGAAACCACCAACCAGAAAACATTTTTTTTAGGACTGTTTTGTTTTGGCTCCGCATGTCCGATGTAACAGTCATGCATGTCCGTACAGTCATCCCGAGACTTGCAGCGTGTGAATGAAACATGATTGTTTTGTTTTGATCAAATCATCATAATTTTACATATTTAGGATTATTTAGGAATATTAAAAGCATGACTTTACATGATGATGGTGTTGTTTTCAGGAAAAACATCATCATGTAAATTTTAGCATTGAAATGTGCTGTATTTATTGAAAATGATGGTGATTTACCGATTTACCTACTAAATAGCCTTGCTATCTCAAGGCTAAAGTAGTTGATCAATTGAAATTGATGTTCAATGGCGATCTAAAATTACCGTTATTACCATAGGGTATAAGTTAGTATTATATACTGTATATTATATACATATGTACGTATCTACGTATACATAATATGTATATTTATATTTACATGTGCATTATCATTTATTATAAAGTATATTGGTTTCGATCAGCACTTACTAATGGGAACACATCCCCAAGTATGTGCAAATTGGTGCCCCTTAGTTATAAGTTGCTTTATCCACCCATTCAACTAGTTCAATATATCTACCATAGACCCTAGCCCTCAAAAGAACAAGGTTGGCTAGCTATGCGACACCACCTTGTGGTAACCTAAAGCCATCCCCGAGTCTTCCAAGCGATCACTGAGGCTGCCCCCAGTAGAAGAGCCTTTGTACCCGCTGGCGGATCCGGCTGCCCTGCCGCCCCCCTCAGTGCGGGAGCTCGGTGCTTCATGGCGCAAGTTGTTGGCAATGGACCACAGAGAACGGAGATATCATGGGGATATGCGATAAGATGGGAATATAACAACTACTGATGAACAGTCTGTGACAAATTGCGCAATTGTTGTTGGCCGATGTTCAAAAACCCATGGGAAATTCGGAGAAAATCCCCAGATTGCCCTATCTTTGGAGGACAACGACGCCATCTTCGCCATCTTAGGCCCTGTCACCAGCGCAGTTGGATGCATACTACGCTGGCATGAGCTGGGCGGCCTGGGGACGGTGATGGTTGAACAAAGGTGCAGTTGTTTACACGGCAGGCCCCCCAGTTATGTATGTTAGTTTAGAAAAAAAACATGAAATATACAAGTTATATCTACCACATAGTTATATTGGAGATATAAAACTATAAACTATAAACCAAAGGTGGAGTTCTTGCGATAATGCTCACTCAGGATTAGTAAACCCTCATTTGTTGTTGTTATAAATAAATAAATAAATATATCTATATCTATATATATATATATAGAGGTGGGGTACCAATTTTAATCGTCCGTATTCCATCACTGTTTTGGGTGGAACCGGATAAGAAGCCCAATTACTAGCCAGGTTATATCCGGGTTCATGACATAACATGGAGATGATGAGATGGGTCAAAACCTATTAAGTACCGTATTAGTACCATATGTTGGGGGGATGAACATCCCAGCTACACCAGCGAAAAACCAGGGTCAGGGTTTTGACCAGATTCGGGATGATGTTCCCGATGTTGGATACTGTGAAAAAGATCTAACTGAGAACATCCATATCTGAAATGTCCCAGAAATGATGGATGGTACAATGTGAGGCCCCCGTTTACGATAGCTAAGTTGGTGAACATAACTCCAATAACTATGGTTTATGGTACGCAAATAACTATAGTTACTGGGGCTTATAAACCAACCTATAACTGGGGGGCCTCACATAGTAGAAAGAATTGAATGTTGGTAGAGGAAGTTGCCATCTCCCAAATAAGCATATATAAAAATATTATAAAATATGAACTAGACCCTATAAGTGAGGATTCAAAGAGGAATCTAGTTGTCCAATTCCCTATCTGTAGTCGGGTCAATGTTAATCTGGGGATGATATTTTAATTTAGGATTCTGTTGATACAGGTCAGGATTTGGTGCATGCATTGTGATATTTGCCCGAATATACTGTGAAAAGAATATCAACCGCAAAAGGGAATATGATCATGCAAAATAACGGGTTGTCATCTATGAACCAAGGGGGTTCGAACAAGACGGGGATGAACCTAGAAATGAGAGCAACATGGGGTGGCAAACAACAAGGCATTTCCCAGAGTTAGTTCCGTCGGAAGAATAATAAATCTGATGAACATAGCAAGGGTCTTCACCCACTTGTCAATGCGATCCATGGATAGAGGCCACTTCTATCCCCTTGTTGTTTGGATGTGCGTCATTTTCAAATGGATGTATCATGATATATCAACCCATATGCTCCATGTATGGAATATTTACCTACATTTACCCTACAAATTGCTCAAATGTAGGTAAATATTCCATACATGGAGCATCTGGGCAATACTGAATACTGGTTTGTTCATTTCCAGACTAAATAACCAGAGTTTCGATCCTCATAATTCTGGGTTTAACTCTTCAGCTTTCCTGGCTAAATCCCTATGTCAAAAATGGTCAAATGCGCCAGGGTTTCTTTTTTCCCTGTTCCTGTTGGCTTAAATCCTCACCTTTCTGATCCTTTCTGGTTATAGAAGTCCGCATGTTTTTTCTGCTTCAATCCCCAATGCTTGGTGTTTGAATCCTAGTTTTGGATTAGTTTTGGTTGGTAAAACCATGTGAACTTGGTATGTTCCTGCTGAAGCGCATTGAAACGCCCATGTTTGGCTTCTCCATTGATATGGGGATCATTTCCAGCTACCCTCCTGTAAACATTTATGATCGTTTATGTACATAGATGAGGAAAAAACACCATGAATATAGATAATTGTTCGAACAGGAAACCAGGGTTGTTGTCCAAATCTCTCTGTATGTTTTTGCTAGGCTACTTGATGGTCTATTTCATTATCATGGATATTATAAATAGTTCCTATAAATCAATATAAATCATACAAAGGAGGCCCCGCCAGTTGCCAGTTGTAAGTTGGTTTATAACCCCCATTAACTATAGTTATTTGCGTATAATGAACTGTAGTTAATTGGAGTTATGCTCACAAACTTAGCTATCGTAAACGGGGGCCCCACATTGTAATGGATGATCCCATTTTCAGATCATCCTATTTTTCTTGATGTGGGTAAAACAATGCCATTTGCACCATCCCCCAGTCATCACCATTTTTATAGTTGGCCAAGGCTATGGCGCTTGCTCCGCAGCGGCAGCTGCTGCGGCAGCCGCTGCCGCAGCGTGACTCGGCTCGAAAGTGGTAACCAGTAACCGCAGCAATGATGGGAAAATGATGGAGATTTCCTACAATGGGAGTACAGCGGAACCGTTAGATAAGAACCGATTAAGAATTTTCCAGCCTACCTCTTAAGTGCTATAGGTGGAAAATATGGGAATTATGAACGAGTGTACCCTCAAGTTCTTAATGGGTCAGTTCTTAAGGGGTTCATATGGTGAGGGTTTTGCCATTTTTTTTGGCGTGGTATTAGGTTGCAAAGGATGCGGGGGGAAGAAAAACTTTTTAGGTCCCAAAAAGTTTTTTCAGGTGCAGGCATTCCAAACAGAGCTATAGGCTACAGGCCAGATATTCCACCAAGCCAGGACTTGAAAGTTTATTTTGGCGTGGTATTAGGTTGCGAAGAAGGCGGGGGGAAGAAAAAACTTTCAGGTCCCCGAAAGTTGTGAGTCCGGCTGGTGTCTGGCTGAAGCTGTCGGTATCAGCCTTGGTGATCACGTAAGGCTTCGACTCTTCCTGGGGCCGCACCATTTTTGGTCTCGGCATGGAGTTCCGCGGTACATAATTTTTCTTTGGGGAAATAGCTGCTAATAACCAATGTTTGGTATATTGATACACGTTAAAGGGGAATAAGAACCAGTGGCTAGAATTTAAGGGCACCCTAGGGTTCTTATTTCAATTAGCTGACAGAAAGGGTTGAATCCAGCAATCCAGCCCCTGAAGTTCTTATTGCAGTAGGTTCTTAAACAGTAATCAGTAATCTCACTGTACCCCAAAATGGATGATTTTTGATGGAAAATATCATTAAAATTCATGATTTGGGGGTACCCCTATTTTAGGAAACCTCCATATGATGGGAATATCATGGGAATGTGATGGGCATATGATTGGAATATGGGAGGATTTCATAGGATTTGATGAGAAATGATGTAATAGGATTTGCATATATGGGAGTTGATGGGATTGGTGGTGCCCTCAATCAGCTAATATGCTTTAGTTCAATAGGGTAAGTGTTTGTGTTATCAAAGATGTATCAGATGTACCCATCGTTAGATTGGACATTCACCAACAAACATAGCTGTGGGGCACCAGGTGCAGCAGAGAAATGGTTGTTGATTGAACCCTAGGTTTAAAGTAAACTTAACGCTGGTTGATAACCCCCTTAAAGCAAAATCACCATGGTATGGAATAGTACGGAATATGATGGAAAAAACCGGCCATATCAGAGTATTCCTGTTGGTTTTTAAGTTTCAAAGCTGCCAGTCCCAAAATTACCATTCTTGTCGCTGAATTTAACATCATTTTATAGGCAAATGATCCAACCCATTAATTATAGGTACCCTCTGGTAAACTAACATAGCTATGGAAAATCACCATTTTTAATGGGTAAATCCACGAACTAAATGGCCATTTTCAATAGCTATTTTGACATAACCAGAGGGTAAATGATCGCCACAAGCAAGGAAACATGGTCCATGTCGTCCATGATCCCCTCTTTATCCAGCTCCCCGGCATCTACTTAGAGGATCATCCCAGGAACTGGTGCTTCGTCACACTGGCTAGTTCCAACTGTTTAGTTTTTAGTGTTTATTTCTAGGTTTACCCCTTTAATACCTACTAATGTGGGTAAAACAAACAAAAAACATTGACATCCCCCAGTCATCACCATTTTGATAGGTGGGATAAACCATTCCCAAATGGATGGTTGATTATTTCAATGGATTGGTTTAAGGGAAAATCTACAGGAAACCATAGATTTTCCCATTAAATATGGGGTTTTCCTGTAAATTTTCCCTTAAACCAATCCATTGATGATAGTTTTACCCACATTGGTAGGTGTAAACGCCCCAGGCCCTATGATCCAGCCGCTGCAGCGGCAGCAGCGGCGGCGGCCGCAGTGGCGACAGATCCGCCACTTACGCTACAGCTGCTACAGTTTCAGTTGAAAATGATAAGTTTCAACGCAAAAAAATGATATGTTTATTGCCAGATCATCCATAATATCCATAGATATAGGGATGTTAATGGGAAAATCCTCTATAAAATAGCGGTTGATAGGAAAATCCATTTTTTAAAGATGTAAATGGGGGATTCTCAGAGGACCAGAAGCTATAAATGGGGTGAAACTACCATGATTCATAGTAGCTTCAACTATCACACATAGGGATGCATAACATATATATATATATATATTTAATTATGTTTTTGCATATAATTGATAGATGATATATATATATATATATGTATTTATTTATTTATTTATTTATTTATGTTTCTATTGGCTGGCTGTTATGCTAATGAACTCCGTGTCCTTGTTAACCAAACACTATTTAGAGTGAGCTTCCATGAGTTTCCACTATGTTCCAATTGGTTTCTGAACAGGATTTTCCGCATGCTTTTGTGTGAAAATACCCCAGCATCTCATATTTGATCGTCATTTTCCGCGTACAAAAAAAAAACTAATGTTGGATACTGATTAGTGTCCTGGGACTCTATTGTGAGACAATTTCTAGTCGTATCTTGTGGATGGGGGGTGGGCCTCTATTGTGGCAAGTTTTTTCAGATCCATTTTTTGTCAGGAGGAGCTGTATCCACCTTTATACACCTTTCTTTGGGTAAAGCTGGTCCATGTACTTTAAAAAGCCATATGCATGTTAAAGCCTTGAAAATGCAAGGTTTCCCAAATAATTAGATGCTTTATTAAACCCTTATTAAAAAATAGCACCCAAACAATTTTCAAGGGGTACCCCATGAGTGACCCAGATCCTCAAGAATGTAATTGTTTCGATGGTACCCTATTGTGCACAAAAACTTTTGGGGCATTTTTTTTGGATTCAAAAGGAAAATCACTTGAAAGTAGATTCAAATGAATTGAAAGTAAATTGGTTTCAATTGAAATCCTTTCTTATTAATAGATTTCTTTGAGGTTCAAGAGTAAAATCAATTGAAAGTAGATTCAAATGAATTGAAAGTAAATTGATTTCAATTGGAACCCTTTCTTATCAATAGATTTCTTTGAAGGTTGAAAAGGAAAATCAATTGAAAGTAGATTCAAATGAATTGAAAGCAAATTGATTTCAATTGAAATCCGTTCTTATAATAATATGTTTTGAAGTTTAAAAGGAAAAGCAATTGAACGTAGATTGATTTCAACTGAAAGCCTTTCTTATCAACTTATTTGTTTGAAGTTTAAAAGGAACATCAATTGAAAGTAGATTCAAATGAAGTGAAAGTGAATTGGTTTCAATTGAAATCATTTCTTATCAATAGATTTCTTTGAGGTTTAAAAGGAAAATCAATTGAAAGTAGATTCAAATGAATTGAAAGTAAATTGATTTCAATTGAAACCCTTTCGTATCAATAGATTTCGTTGAGGTTTAAAAGTAAAATCAATTGAAAGTAGATTGATGTCAATTGAAATCCTTACTGAAGTTGATCATCCTGAATCCCCCAGGACTGGTTCCCAAGAAAATCCCGAGCTATTGAGTAGACTAAATTGTTGGGGGGCCCTACACTAATCAGTATCCAACATTATGCATATGCCATTTTGACATTTGGGGTACCACCCAATTTGGGGGGTCAGAATGCAACCCTGTGCCATTGAAGTTGAGTGCCCATGGTTTCACCATTTTTTAAGCTGGGCTACGAGTAGTACATCGAAGAATCCCTTCCCCTAAAAATAAAAAGACACCCAGACGCTCCAGTTTAGGCTTAGGGGAATTTACACCTGTTTCAAACCATAGAATGCGGGTGTTTTTTATATGACTGGTGGATGGGATTACGTTTGGATGAGTGGCCGAACAATGGACCATATACAGTACATGGCCTTTTGCGATGGCAAGATGATCTCCAGAACGATTGAGATCATTGTGTACACGGAAGCTTCAAAGAGGCAGTGGGTCTCGATCGGAACGACAGCAAGACCATACCCTCTGGTAATTTAACATAACTATAGAAAATAGCCCATTTATAGTGGATTTTCCCATGAAAAATTGTGATTTTCCATAGTTATGTTAGTTTACCAGAGGGTAATACTACCGCCAAGTCCAGTTCTAGCGCAAGAATTGCTCAGAGCTTTGAAACATGGAACTGCTGAGCAGCTCTGAAGGCGAGATGCAGTTATCAAACCAAACATGGCGCCTTGCCTCAAATTCTTCAAACATGTCTTGCCAAGTGCTCCGAACAGATCTTGCCCTTTTGCCAAGCGAAGCAGGGATGATTCCAGGTGTTGCTGTGGATTGATAAAGGGCTTTTGATCCCAAGATTCCGTGGTGATGTTTGTTGCTTGTCAAATCATGTTCTGTTTCCCATGACGGATCCATGGTGCTGCTATATATGGTGCTCCATGGATCCCATCAATATACCCCCTTTATGTTAGCATATATACCAGCACCATGGATCCTATGGGTTTGATGACATTCAGGAAGAAATGAAGGGATGTTGCCCAATATTCAATATTGTTGAAGGATGGTGAAAGCTTCGCCCAGTATTTCTCATGTCATGTCCAATGTCCCTAGAATCTGTATACGTGAACAGTTCCCAGGAAACAACCACTGAAACTCATGTTCCCTGTAATCATTTAAAACAATCTGTCGAAATCTAGCTGTTTGCTGAGTGAACCAGATTTTTGCTGGTTAAATCATGTGAAATCCCCATCTTTTTCAATGGCAAAATCCCACTTTTTGATGGTCAGATCCCCCAGAACTCCGAGGTATGCGGCCGCGGCCTACGGGGCGCCAGCCACCGCGCCGGCCACGCCGCCATTGGGCACTGGGTGACCTGGCAGCGGAACATCGCGAAGTGAAGCATGGCGGGGGATGGGGTTTATCCCATCAACAAAATGGGAATGTCTTAATCCCATCAATATCGGGATTATGATAATGGGAAATGATCATGGTTACTGATTTTTGTTAAATGTCGAGGATTATAATGAGATATGAAGTATATTTAAGTATCAACAATAGGAAGTATAAGGATTGTAAGAGGAATAGCGGGACTAATGATAAATCAAATGGGAACAAATCATGGTGTTAAATTGGGATGCACTTACGGTAACACACTAACTAACCCAGAAGGAATCACAATTATTGACCATTATTGGAACTTTATTGAACAATTGCACCATTCAATATATGGCATATAATTTAATGGTATGTTTATGGGGATACAATCAACAAATGCCGTGCAAGCATGGGGGGGCTTAATCCCGACCCCATCTTGGCAAGCCAAGATGACGATGGCAACGATGATGATGATGATGATGATGTCCCACAGTCATATTAGTTGGTTTATAAACCCATATTAAAACCTCATTGTCTAATCTTATCTATACAATTTCTATACATATTATATATACATATATACATATGCATGCTCTCTCTCTCTCTATATATACCACAAGCCATAGTTATTGTGTTCACCAACTTAGCTCACTCTTGCGGGCCCCACGTTGCATGATTTTGGACCTGTGACTATGGAGGAATTCGACTTTCAAGCGGATTTTCCTCTTCACATCTTCAAAGATGACGAAGTTCCCATGAAATCCTATAAAAATCCATCAACAATCCACTAAAATCCCAGTAACTTCCACTTAATCGTAAATTCCATGAAACTCCCAGAAAAATCCATTAGAATCCCAGAAAAATCCATGAAATTCCCAGTAAATGTTCCCATGGTTTTCCACGTTTTTGTCCACGTTTCTGCTGATGGGATCCATGCATCTCAGGGCGCCGCCCAGCTATCCCTATGGCCCAGCGCATTACCCACCACCGCCCCCCGTGCCAGGCAGGGTGGGCTGGAAAATGCTTGGATAACATGGGAGATTTCACCAATAAACATATGGAATAGTGTGGAATTATAACAGATTTATGATTTATATTGATTATGTGGGGGGGGTTCCACTGGGGGTACCCCATTTTTTGATCAATAATGAATTGTTTGTTTCTCATGGAAAATACCAGGAAAGACAATCTATAAATGGATGATTTATGATTTATGCATAGCGGAGCTGACGCACAGAATTTGGCGAAAACGTTGCTAGTGAATCGGTCGGAAAAACCAACTCGAAACCTTGCTTAGCAAGTCCTCATTTGGTGGCTTATCACCCCACTGTTCCTAAGCAGTTACGATAGGGACCCGAAGGATCCAATGTAAAACCTGGTTTATCCAATAGACCGATTTTACACATTCTAAGGATCCAAGTAATGCATGGTGTAATGCTTGGTTTATAAAACTTCCGATTTGGGAGACTTTTGCACCACCCCTGGTGAAATTGGGGTTTAAAAAATCTCCGATGGTTTACCACAATGAAAGGGTGTTTTGTTTTTTTTTAGACATGCCCACCGTTGGACCATGTTAGATACTGAAAGGTGATGCCCTCTAGTTGAAAGTTTGTTATAAAAACCTCATTATTTTTAGAGATCATGATATATCTATACCATAAACCATAGAATTCACCTACAGTTATTGTATGTTATCTGGTGAATTCTATGGAGTTATTCACATCTTATTCTAATTCATCCGTATAGTATAGTAATTGTGTGTTTCGTATGTTCTATAATAATAACATTGTTATTGTAATTCAATTCACCATATTCACCATAAAACCGCTGGTTGGTGGTTTGGAACATTTTTTTTTCCATTTCATATATATGGGATGTCATCCTTTCCAACTGACTTTCATATGTTTTAAAGGGGTGGCTCAACCACCAACCAGTAGCTATTGAAAAGGATTTTTTTTTAGAAACCACCAAGCAGTAGCTATTTTCCAACTGGTTGATACACCAATCCCATAGGATCCATGTATGCCATATATGGTAACATTTGCCATCACTATACCCCCAATGTTAGCATATATACCAGCACCATAGATCCTATGGGGACTGGTTACTCTCTTCTGGCGCTTCGATATGGGGGGGAACCTCGCCAGACTCGGCCGCAGGTTATCCACCACCGGCTGCAACTGGGCGTTTTTTGAAGCCAGGGGCAGGGGCGTGGGCGTGTTGTGGAGCTGGTTGCCGGTGAAAACCATGGGAAAATGCCATGAGAATTGTGTGTGTGTGTGTGGCAACGTTCCATGCCCACAAACAACTGGAACTTCAACTACGGAAAAGATTAAAAGAACTGGAACTTGAACTACGAAGAGTGTTCACTACTTGTAGTCGGTAAATACTTTCTCCCGGTGTATGCAGTTTGTAGGTGGTACTTGGATGTAAGTGGAGAATCGCCACAGTCATAGCCATGGTTTCTAGCTCCCAGTCACCCAGTTCATCCTGGTCCCCACAAATTGGCTGGCAAACTCGATATGGAAAGCCCTTGGTTTCCGGATATGTGTGTTTATCTAGAGTAACCCCCAAGAAGATAGAATAATAATTTACCTCTATTCTATAATATATATATATATAACAGATAATAGTCAAGAGATAATATTACAACATATATATATACATGTGTATGCGTGCTAGATAATAAATATAATGAAACATAATTTGAATAGATTTATAGATTGATAATAATCCATAATAGTCAAAATATACATATGTTTACATATAGAAGGATATGATAGATAATAGATAATGGACAATAGATAATATATAATATATCACAGATAATCATAATAGATATACCACATACATGTATATGTGTATAATGATATATATATATATATATATATACATATAAATATACCCTCTGGTTATTTAGCATAGCCATGGAAAGATCCACCATTTTTAAGAACGGTAAACCATCTATTTCGATTGGGGCCATGGAACTACCATGGCTATGTAACAGTCACAACCAGGTTGGGTATATCAATACATTATCATCCTATTATCATCCCATTATTCACCATTGTTAACCATGAAAAATCACCATTTTCCTAGTGGTTAAATCACCATTAAATCACCATTTTCCTAGTGGTTAAATCACCATTAAATCACCATTTTCCTAGTGGTTAAATCACCATTAAATCA
>Ga0126342_10014862_pt1 | contig 13697 bp, 15 predicted proteins | sample Cyp1metagenome_FD_92528 | JGI IMG/M metagenome (GOLD analysis project Ga0126342, IMG submission 92528) | Coral microbial communities from Lord Howe Island, Old Settlement Bay, Australia - Cyphastrea 1 metagenome | ecosystem: Host-associated > Invertebrates > Cnidaria > Coral ...
GCATTTTATTGCAGAGCCAGTTTTCATTGTTTTTGTGCATTTTAAAGCCTGAGGCCTATGCACAAAAGTTAGACCGCTCTAAAACTCCTGCACAGCTTCACATAATGAATTGGCACCCCGATACATATCATCATATTTCAGCATCAGTTCATATCAGTTCATATCAGTTCCAGATCTTTGCTTCTTCATCCTCTGAGCTGGTCAGGTTGGTGACGGATGTCAGAGCCTCAGCGAAGGACCTGGAAAAGCCATGAAAGCAGCCTGGTTTCCAGCAGAAAAAAACACGTTTGAAACGTTGAATAATATTGAATAGATATATATATATATATAATTATAGATATTTATATATATATATATAGCATCTATGATTATAAATTGGAGATCATTACATTGATGTTTATGATTATAGTTATATGTATCGTCAGAATCATAAAGATCTGCCACGCAAGGCTGTGGGCTGCGATCGCTCCTGGAATCCATTAAGGAGGCAGCGGGTCATGGTGGGTCCATCTGGCATTGTTTTTTCTGCATCCCATGGCACGGCCAGGTCTTGCGGAAGTGGGGATGTCATGGCCTCAGGATACGGACCCTTGGACCAACTTGTTGTTTCTTGTGCCGGCAGAGTGAAGATTTTTTAGATGTTTTCAGAAGCTAATGGACCTAATATGCCTAATGATACCTAATGATTAAATGAAGCCGAATGATGAACAGCAATGACTTCAAGCCAAACCTGGTGGGTTTGATCAACTCACCACGTCTTCACCACTTCCAGAAGCCTTACAGCTGGTTCCGAGGTTATGAAGAGGACTGAGTCGTTGCGAGACTCTGGAGCCAATGACAGGTTTAGGGATGCTGAAATGGGGTGTCCCTGCAAGCGACCACAGCGCGGAAAAGGAGTCGAGCAGTCGAGCACAGAGGATGGGGTGAATGTAAAGTGTCCAGGATGCCGGGCAAATTTCAAAAGGGTTTACCATCAATGATGCTTTGCAACAATTAATTTGTATGAAAACCATCCCAAGCACCTTTGGATAATCTTATATCAGGATTGGGAATCATTATAATATGCCCAGCTGGAGGGTTTGGAAGACTTGACACCGATGCTTTGGGATGTGGATGTTGAGGCTGTTTGAATAGTTGGTCATGTTGCGGGAAATTGCTCAAGAGTTTCAGGGATTATGTGGTGTCGCTGCAGAAGTTATAATACTGTCCACGATTATTGCTTGAGTGAAAACTATTCAGTGAGTATGCACAGATTGCAAATTGTTCCTGGCTGATGGTTTCAAATATAGTTTGTTCGTACTCATTTCCCGGCACTGGTTGGCCATTTTCAGGGATGCCCCAAGCCTCTCAAGGTTTCTGAGATCACTTCAGTGTGTCCCCGCAGTCTTTTTGCCAAAAACGTGAACGCGGGAGAGAGACGGGTACCGCGGACACCGTTGTGTCACATTCTTTTGCCGCTGTCACGATGCCTCCACCTTGGCCACCACCCAATGCTGCGACTTGGCGATAGAACAAAAATGTGTTTGTTTCTGGGGGACGAGAAGGTCCCATTGGTTTTTCAGTAGCCAATGAAGACTTGTGGGGAAGCCATTGAACTTTGAGCTTGTGTAGTTTTTCAGTGCATGAATCATGAATGAAGACCAGATGGCTCAAAATCGCTTGGTGACTCCATCTGACTCCCGTGGTTTGCCGCGCACGGGAATTGCTCAGGACCTCGTCAGTCAGAAACCAGCCAACGAGATGGATAAGGCAGATATGGGATACGTCAATGTTTCCAGCCTGCAGTGGGGCAAGCAATCGTTGCAGGTTGCTTTGCGGGTCCTTTCATTCTCTTTGAAAATCCTTTGAGTCCATTTATACGGAGGTTGCCCAAAATGGGGGTACCCCTAAATCATGCATTTTAATAGGGTTTTCCATTATAAACCATCCATTTGGGGGTACCACCATTTATGGAAATCCCCATATAAGAGTATGTATCGATATTTAAGACCTATTCGATCCATTCAAGATCCTTTGCAGATCCATTCCAGCAGCTGAGGCTGAGTTGGCCGCCGCCCCAGAGAAGGACACGCAGAAGGAGCATGAAACCATGCACCCTGGCCCCAACTTGGCATTTCTGCCACAGACAAATGGGTCCAGAAATAGGCTGTATATCTGTATAGTACCCCAAATTTTCCATCAGATTCCCCATGTTTTCATGTGGTAAATGATGAAAACCTGTGAAAAACGATGATGTTTTCCGTGGGATTTGGGGGTATACCCTACAGACACACGTCGGATGGGCTAATTAGTCATCCCTGGACGGCGCGGCTAAATGGACTGAGGTTTTCACAAATGCTGGAAAGTCGCTTGTCTGAAACGGTTTGTTTGGGTGAACGATAGCTGAAATTGGTTGGTGGTTTGGAACATCCCAACTGACGAACTCAGATTTTTCAGAGGGGTGGCGAAAAACCACCAACCAGATATACTGAAAATCTGAAATGATTCAAATGCTCAGATGCGAAGACAACAGAAGCACACAAAGTTCATGAGCTCATGAAACTGCAATGATTGGAAGTCGATCACGCATGCATAGAAAGAGTGCACATGTAGATGCGAGTCACAACAGATGCCAGCTGTACTGAGTGGTGTGTGATACGGTGGTTTCTTGAAATGTAGTCATGGTCTAATGTTGGATAATAACTGGGGGTACCCCCATGACAAAACGGAAAAAACCCATGTGTTTCACAAACCGGTGTCACCAGTGTCACTCGTGGCTTTGCCTTCATTTCCTGCGCCGCGCTGAGAATTTAAAGCCTGCGAAGTGCGTGACGATTCGGGCAGCCTCACAGATATCAAGCTAGCTGAATTCTGGGTAGTCCTACCGGCATGTGGCTGAAATCATGGGAGGGGCCAAGGATTCACAGCTGGATTTGCCGAAAAGATCCGAAAAGTGGTGGAAACTTTGCTCCCAAATGGTTTAGTGAATAGCTTGACAGCTGTAAAGAAATATCATTTGGGTTTGTCTGAAAATAGGGCCTAATTTGATGGTAAAATCACACTCTTATCCATCAAAGTAAGCATTTGGACACCCCATTTTCAGGTAGTTACTGGGTACCAAACCAAAAACATATTGTTGGTTATAGTATATGTATATAGAGAGAGAGAGAAAGAGATTGTTGCTTGTGATATCTTATAATATATATATATATAATTATATATATTATATTGTAGGTTACATCTCCCATTACATAAACACATTGTCGTTGGTTAGTCCGTTCTCCCCATTGAATACCCCCAGAAAGCATGTGTCAGGCCTGTGATCTCTATCGAAGCTTGGTACGGATTCATCGCGGGGGTGCCGGTGAATGAATTGTTGCACTGCAAGGACTGTAGATTGTTTGTGGTAAAAAATGGCTCATGGATGCCAGTTGTCGGGGGAGCTAGGTCGAGAGAATGTGGATTTGTATGGATGTGTCATCTACGTGTTTTTTTCTGATCAATTTCCGCTACCCCTGAACCTTATCGCGCACACTCGAATGCTGTGTAGCTTTTCTGTTTAGATACCATCAACAGCTGCCAGTCAAGCAGTGTCCAGGCTATGCACGTGTTGGCAAGGGATTTGTGTGACCCTCCGGATGATATCAAGATATCTTATAGAAGATGATTTCAGATGATATTAAGTTATCATAAGTTATCAAAATCAGAATCCAGTTAGCAAAGACACATAAAGAAACAACCAAAACACTCCCTTTTTGGGCCGCCCTTTTTTTAGGTGAGATGCTGTCCAAGCTGGGAAGTGCTGCGAACATGATTGTCAGCGACATCCAGCAAAATCTTGCCAACGCCAAGGTGCACCATGGGCGACGACGTAGAGTGCGACTGGTGGTGAAATATGGGTGGAAATTGAGGATTGACTATTGTTATATAATCTATATATATATATTATGATCCATAAAATGGGAAAGCTTATGAACAAACCATAGTCCATATATTTCCACAAAAGGGTTCACATTGGTTCACATTGTTTCACTAATAGAGTTTGATGTTTCACTCCATGACACTCCATGGAAAAACATCTGTGAATCTGCCATGAGATGCCCAAAAATCTGCAGGCAGTCTATGACGAAGCCCCTGACGAGCGGAGCACACTCTCTGCCTTTCTGCGGCTCAGACGTGGATGCCGTATGTGGAAATTGTGAAAATCCGTTGTGAATGGTTGTGATATCGGTAGATACTATTCATAAAATGGCATGGTTCTGTGATTACCTGTGACACGTACGTAGAATATCATGATGATGATCGTTACCTGTGGGACCTAGAATATCATCTGAGATCATTGCCGTTTTTGTTGAACCCTTTGATTGAAACGGCCCCACCAAGAGAAAGGATGAGAGTCGCATGGGCAGTTTGCATAGCAGGCCAGGATAATTGATCCAAGAATGTGCCTGTTGTTTGCAGCCTGGAACATGAAGAACTCAAGGGGGCAGTGAAGCATCAAGGGGGTTGTCAATGTTTTGTTGTAACGTCTTGTAATCTTTGGCACCCCCGAATGATACATGCGTCGCGCGAAGGAAAGCAATAAGTTTACTGCAGATGTCAGCGAAGTTTCGGACAGTTCCTGCCTTTCAGCATCTTCAATTCATTCAGACTTCCGGGCATCTGAGGGAATTGCCAAAGGGACATGTTGGTATTGCAAAGCTGACCTGGTTGTGCAGGCAGGGATAGTGTGGGAGCCATAGCAGGTCTACTCTTAGATTGATAGAGAGTCCCATAACAGTGATAGTTCATGATAGGTCCATGATGTTGCACGATGTTCCATGATAGTTCCACTTCTTAATGGTACCCCGATATGAATCAACCAGGGCCGTTTTTGGTGATGTCCAACGTCATCAGTACATGGTAGGAAATTTTGGAATTTGGGGATGGATTGTTATTGGGTTGTCCAAGGGTTCCAAGGGTTCCAAGGGTTTCAGGGTCCCAGCAGGGTGCTAGGTGTGCAGGGTTGCAGGGTTCCAAGGTTCCAGGGTTCCAAGGTTGCAGGGTTCCAGAATCCTTGAGGGTTCCAGGGTTTCAGGGTCCCAGCAGGGTGCTAGGTGTGCAGGGTTGCAGGGTTCCAAGGTTGTTCTACATGGAATCATACGACGTTATATCATCATCATGGTTGGATGCACCCTTGTACTTTTATGAAATTTCTTTCGTTGTTGGTTCTCAATGCAGTATATGCGTGCGATGCCTTCGGCGCATTCGATTGATCACCAGCTTCATGGGAAAGGTCGGCGAGCAACCCATCTTCAATGATTCGATATGATAATGGCAGCTCTACCACATTTCTTATTGATACCAGATTAGCCTCTGGTAATTTAACATAGCTATTGAAAATGGCAATTTATAGTGGATTTTCCCATTAAAAATGGTGAATTTCTAATTGTATGTTAGTTTACCAGAGGGTAGCATTTCTTGCTTGAGATCCCCACATTGTTCGTTACTTTGACCCTTTGACCTATTCTTCCAGCAGGGGCTGCGAGTTTTTCCTGGTGATGCTCAAGAAGATCTTCAGCGAAAATTCGGGGAACGCGGCGGTTCAGGTGCCTTGTTTTGGACCGCCGGGGTTCATCCGAAAGAATCAATGGTGGATAGTGATTCCACCAATGGTGACGTCACCAAAGCTGGGGATATAATGGGGATATATGATTGTAATCTGGATAAATTTGATCAAGACCTCACTGCGAAGGCACTGGAATGATGTGAATTGTAAGGGTAATCATCCCCAAATGGCTGAACTGTTCGGGTCCGCAGAAGACAGTGGCCGAACTGTGTCCTCAAACTGTGGTGTTTGACCAACATGAAGCGGGTTATTTTACCAAGAACTTGGCGATTTCAATGTTGGGACACTCGGTTGAAACCTCAAATTGGACAATGCAAATGCAGATGCCATTTTGCTAAAATTGAACCAATCGAGTGCGCATGGTGTATTGTTTCCTGATGCTTCAAGCAGCCTATGACAAAGTGTCACCTAGCTTGGTGCTTTCAAACATGATCAAACATGTTTTTTGAATGTTGAAACCATATTTGGTGGGTTCCTGAAATATAGGTATCCCCAAATCATCGATTTTCATGGGATTTTCCATTATAAACCAACCCATTTTTGGAAACCCCCATTTGGGATGACAAATTCCTCACGTTCGTGATGTTTTTCCAGTGGTAACTACCAAGCTTCTGAGAGGCTTATGAGGAGACCCTTATGCAATACCATGGCTGGGTTCGGGCCTCAAGCGCTTGGAGTTTTTGAAGACACGGAGGTCAATGGTTGTTTGGAAGCATTGGTATGTTGTATGAAATTGATTGAAATTGTATGATGATCAGGATGTTTGGCACTGCAGAATGAGTTGTTGAACACAGATCATGCCCCCTGATCCTTTTTGCCTCGCAGTTTCTGCAGAAGAGCTTGAAGATTGCATTGCGTGCCCTTCCATCCAAAGATAACATCTGCCAGTCTGACGGTTTGGTCCTTCAAGGACGGATGGTCAATTATGATGTCGTAAAACCATTGATCCTGAAGGATTATTGTAGCCACTTGAGCCAAAGATCCACTCTTGTTGTGGTGTAAAATTACAAGACATATGTATTGTTTGTTGCAGTGAAATAGACACGTGTGATGTGGTAAACCTATTTTTTTGTCAAAACCATCTATTTTTAGCACATTGAATGGATCTCTATGTGGGCGTTTGTTCGGTCATACCACAGGTTCCTGCACAACAATCAGCAGAACTGACTTGGCTTGAAGTGGCTCAGTTTACCCTCCGGTAAACTAACATACAGTAGCTATTGGAAATGGCCCATTTATAATTGATTTACCTATTATATAAAAATTATGATTTTCCATAGCTATGTTCATTTACCAGAGGGTATCTCAGGATCTATGGCTTTTGAGATGTGAATCCCAAGGTTGAAGCGCACCCTTAAAGTGCCACACCCAAGAGCTACCCAGAATATAACCAAAATGTTGCCTGGAATACCAATATTTGATGATGGGTATTTTTCTGATTTGGACCATGTCCTGATTTGAACCATGTCCTGATTTGATTGTGTTTAGCTTATCGGGTCCAAAAAGGGGATCCGTGTTTGGGGGTCGCAAGTATCTACACAGACATAAACTTGCGGACAGCTAATCCAGCTGGCAGAATTTGCCGTAGCGGCTGCGCGTCAATTTGACATGATCACTTGAGCAGGGATACCATTGGAGACTGCTTGCTATTTGTCGAGTATGTTTTCGTTGAGCATCATATCCAAACTCCTGGCAATCAAGGGACGTATGTCATTGTATCATCTACTTGTAGCTGTTTGAAACCCATTTGTTTGATGATTTGCCATAACATCAGCTTTGGTCCGGCGCTGTTTTGAAACCACTGCTGGAGTTGTGGGGAAATTACTTCTTTGGGTCCTAATGTGTTTTTCTTTACCATATTGTTTATCTAAAGGGGCATCTTGTAGTCAAAATCACAGTCATAGGTGTTTCTTCAAAAGAACCTACTGTTTTCAGAAAAAGAGATGTAGAAGGATATCTCCGTAAGTATGTATGGCAACAGACTTGGAGGTCCCCTTTGGATCTTCCGGATGCAGGAGACTTGTCCCTCGAGAAGAAGCGGGAGCTCTGTGAACGTGATGCGCCCGTGGCATCAGAAGAAGCTATCGAAGTGTTGCTTGGCACAGCATGGCCCCACTTTGGTTGGGACGATGTCGCAGCGCAGATCATTCGGTGCATAATGGAGTACCCTCTGGTAATTTAACATAGCTATGGAAAATCACCGTTTTTAATGGGAAAATTCACTATAAATGGCCATGTTCAATAGCTATGTTAAATTACCAGAGGGTAACTGAGTAACTGAGTAGATCCTGATGTTTGCGGGGACGGATTTTAGGGATTTAGCTTTGTGACAGAAACCTCCCAACCTCGACCAAAGATTCTGACAAAAAGGCAATGAAAAGGTAGAGATTCACGAGGGAATGACTAAGAAACCCCCGCAAACTATGAGCAGAACTTTGAATTTGTGGCAGTCAAAAGCTTGAAGCTTTCACATTCTCATCAATTCTCAGCATCTTTCAATCGCCCAGGGTTCATCTTGTCTTTGACATGATGAAGAAGACTGGCCGATGGGATGACAAGAAAGCCTGAGGACTTCAACAACGCTCACCAAAGCGCCAGAGCGCCAGAGCGCCCTGCAGACGGCTGATCTTTGTACATTTTGTACCATGAAAACTTGGCGGAAATGAATGTACCATTGAAATTCAAAGATATTATATGATATTATATGATATTATATGATATTATACTATATTACTATATCAAGAACTTGTCATGTAAGTAGTGTATCCTGCATGTTGCTGGATACCGGCGCATTGCTGCTTCTCACAAAAACTCCCGCTGATTTGAGCTAGATGTTGAAACTCCGGTAATTCCGAATCAGCACTGTGTTGTGACGGGAGTTTCTGCCAGGTGAATCACTCTCGGTGTTTTCACTCCTGCTGATGCAGGTCAAGCGAGAGCAACCTGTAAAAAGTTCAACTGGAACCGCGAGCCATGCTGTGAAAAGCAGTTCTGCCTCGCTAAGAAAGTTTTGTTGCTGGACGGAACAGTTGCGGAAGGTGATTGTTTCCACCCGGCACTTTGCGAGCATCTGCGAAGGGAGACATAAAATTAGACATTCTTGATTCTTGAAAGAAAATGCCACCAATCGCCACGCATTTCTATTTTATGTGGCAAGTAGCTCTTCTGATTTCAGCAGAACATACCAGAACCCACTTTGAATTGGACAAATGAAGATGCTTGCGGCGCATCTTCCAGCTGCTCTCGACTACTACTGATTGCAGATGCAAAAAAAATACTTTACGTATGAATTATATATAAATTACGTTTGGTATTGATTCGGAATATAAATATATATTTATTTTATATAAATAATTAAATATAATATTTTATATGATCTAATTTGGACCTAAGAAGAATTTTTATATAATTTTATATAATATTATATTTAATATTATTTATAATATTATTTAATATTGTTGATGCTATATTTCTTTGAGTAATATTTTTTATGTTTATATTTGAATTATGTAAATTTGGCGATATATTTTGTAAGATTATTGTATATTATTGTAGAATTTCGTATAATGGTGATGTTTTGTGGTTTGGAAATAAATAATATATTGGGAAATTAAATACATAATAGATATATGGATGAGAATGCAGATAATTATTGGGAAGGAAGATTATAATATAAGTGAAAAATGATGAAAATTTGATTTTAAGGAATTTTGGGGGAATGGATATGGATGTTATTGTGATTTTTTTTACTAACCCCTTTATTAGTGACTCCATAGTAATATTTTTAAAATTTGCTGCTTTATTAGGTTAAACTCTTAGACGACAAGTTTTCGTTCTTTAATTATTGGTTGTATTTTAGCTGGACATAATGGTATGTTTTTCCCGTTAGTATTGCCTTTTTTTTTATTTTACCCTTATTAATTGATAGGGATTGGGTGGGGTTGGGGTATGTTGACGTTGGTTTGAAATTGCATCGGATGTGTACGCTACGGGGGACAGGATTGGGTGGGGTGGACCATGTTGACGTTGGTTTGAAGTTGCATCGGATGTGTACGCTACGATGGACATAGGGTTGGGTGGGGTGGGGCATGTTGATATTGGTTTGAAATTACATCGGATGTACACGCTACGGTGGACATAGGGTTGGGAGGAACATATTGACATTGGTTTGAAGTTGCATCGGATATGCACGCTACGGTGGGTATTGGGTTGGTGCTAAGTTTTTGCGATCGGAGTGCGGAAAATTTCGCCTGCCATTTCGCAACGTGGTCCATGTAAAGATACAGATCAATAAAATGATCAAAATGAAAGGCAAACGAAAGCTCATTGGAACACAATTGCTCGATCAGGTATGGCGCCATCTGAAAAAGTATGTACCCAAAAAATTGAGAACTCATGAAGGATTGGGCACAAGAGATGCGGCACGGCTTGAGCAGTATGTACGATCCTTCCAATTTCGCTGGAATTAGAAAACGAATCTGGCAGATGTATTGGTCAAAAGAGCTGCAAACCATCGAGAATAAGTGTCCGAAAATATGACCCCGCAGAAAAAAGAGAGGTGTGGATCGCCATTACACTGCAAATTGAACATGATGTACATGCCCCTATGCAAAAAATGGTTTAAAATACATGTGTATAGATTTCCAATATGAAAAAAAAAATATATAAAATGTGGGATATTGGAGACAAGCATGTATGAATCTGGTGATGAAAGGCCCAGGATCGCTATTAGTGGCGATACCTTGTTGTTGTGGTTGTTATTATTGTTATTAATAATGAAATTAATAATATTGATATAATTATAATAATATATTTATTATAATATTATTTATTTTGTAATATATAAAAATTATTTTGTAAATATTATAATTTAAAATTATTATTATATTTATAATTATTTATTTTGGTTGTAATATTTGTTTTTCTTTCATTTATATGTTTTTTTCCTGTCGAGAAGATATCTTTTACTAGATTTTTATATTATTGAACGACAGGAAACGGCCCTTACTCGTTTGTTTTTTTTGATGTCATTATTAATAAATATTTAATATAATTATACGTTTATATTTCGGCATGTCCTTGCTAGGGTTCGCTATGTTTGGGCATAGGTTTTCCGCGATTTTTTTTTTCATTGTGGTGGAATATAATAATGATCGCGGTTGGCTGTATTTGTTTGTGTTGCCCTAAGTAGTGTCATGTTTGGGTGTATTTGTTCCGCCCCGGGGCGGCCGGAAGTATATTTGAATAGCTGCAGTAATTACGGCGGAATGATTTCAGTGTTGGCAGGATGATGAAAGGGTTACCTTGTGGGTCAATAGGTCCTAGCTAAAGCGACACCAGGACAATCTGACCGATAAGTAAAGCAAAAATTTGCGACCAATTTGGTCCGCCACGGGTTTGATAAGAAGGTCTGCACAGCATTGCTGTCCCAAGGCCTGTGCGCACGCTCGGCTGACACAATCGCAGCTCTGCCCCCGTATTGGATGCCGATGCGGTGGCCAAAGCTTTTCGGACCTTCCCTGCTAAGACCGCTCCTGGCCCCACTGGGCTGCGTGTGTAAGATGTACGGGATGCCTTGGGCCATGGTGGAGCCACCATGGAGCTTGAGCAACTCACTGCTGTCGGTGAACTTGCTTGCCCAAGGTCGTGCTCGTGTCACGATTACCCCCTTGCTTGCAGGCGTTGGGTTGGTGGCGTTGCCGAAGCCATTTGGCGGTATCCGGTCAATCGCCGTTGGTGAATTATTTCGTCGCCTGACGGCCAAGTACCTGATACATGAAATGAAGGTTAATACCAAGAACTATTTTTGGCTTGCCCAGGCAGGAGTGATTATCAAGGCAAGAAGGAGCCGAAGTTGCTGCGCAAGTACTTCGCACTTGGGTTGGGCGACACGCCGCTTCCAGTGACTCCGTCGTCGTCAAGGTCGATTTCAAGAACGCTTTTATCTCCATCAGCCCGGATGTTGTCCTCCGAGAAGCTCGCGAACACTTTCCCAGTTTAGCCCGGTGGGCCACATGGTGCTACCAGCGCCCGAGTAATCTGCAATTTGACAAGGTCATTCTGCAGTCCAGCACTGGTGTGCAGCAAGGTGATCCTTTGGGCCCCCTGCTTTTTGCTGCTGGTGTGCAGCCACTGGCTGTCGGCCTCCGGGCTAGTCCTGCGGATTTCACCTCATTCTATTTGGATGATGGTGTCCTCGCTGGGTCCGTTGATAATATTGTAATTGCATTGGCGTAACTCCAGCAAGATTCGGCCACTATCGATTTTTCGCTGAACTTAACCAAAAGCGAAGCCATTGCCATTGGTACGACGCCCGGTGCAGCCCTGACAGCCATGTTGCCACCCAGCTTGCTCACCACATCTGACGGGGAGACCCACATCCTGCGTAATTTTGATTTTCTTGGTACTGGCATTGGTGACCCTGCGTACCTGCAAGCCCATGCTGCTGCCCGCGTCGGAGCTACCCGCAAGCTCCTTAATACCATCGGACGTTTGGAGGATCCGCAAGTGGCTCTGCGGCTTTTGCGGGCATCTGTTGGCTTTGGACGTCTCATGCACACCATGCGATGTTGCCCTCCGGCTGGACACGCAGCTGCTCTCGACACCTTCGACCACTTGGTGCAAGAATGTTTCAGCTCCTTTACCGGGTTTACTGTGCTGCACTTGGAGCCTGCTCAGTGGCAGCAAGCCACGCGTGGTCTTGGCCATGCTGGACTTGGCCTTCGCCTCACCAGAGAGCATGTCCCGGCAGCTTACTTGGTGTCTGTTGGTGCCTGTGTTCTACAATGTAGCGAACTGGATGGTGGCTACTGGCTGGACCCAATCTACCGATGTTGCGGCTGCTTTGTCGGACTTCAACGCCAATTTGCCTCCTGACAAGCAATTCGCCGTGTCGGTTGCCTTGGCCCAGTCACAGAAGGAATTCAGCCGCACTCTGGACGAGGCGGCCTTCGGCAAGGCCACCCTGTACTCTGAAGCTGGGCCTGGAGCCCGGCGGGTTCCTCTCTTGTGTGCCCTCTGGCCGCACGCGGATGGAACCATTGGTATTCATCGCTGAATTACGGGTGCGCCTCAATGTCCCTGAAGCCAGTGCCGACACTTGGTGCCCCAGATACGATACCGTCCTCGACACCCATGGGTATCACTCAGGAATATGTTCGACTGGAGGGTAACGCACGCTCCGCCATAATGCGCTCCGGGACCTTGTTTTCCAGTGGTGTGGACGTGGCTGTCTTCGCCCTGAGCGTGAGCGGCCCGGCCTGTTGCTCCCGCAGTAACCTGATGATTTGAGTGCTGCTCACCGTCGGCCTGCTGATATTTTCCTTCCATCCTTCCATGGCCGTCCTATTGCAATTGACTTCGCCGTCACGGCGCCTCAGCGGTTGGACGTCCTTGGCGCGCCGGGAAGCTACATACCAGCAGCGGCCGCGGCAGCCTACTCTGAGCACAAGCGTAAACACCTGGCCCGCGCTACGTTGCGGCGGCGAGCTGAATTGCAGCCATAGATGGCCTTCATTCTGACCGTCGATCTGTTGCTGATGATGCTCTGAATGAGAGGCTCCTTCCTGCACAATTCTGTCCCCCGGCCATTGTATGATTGTCCACAAGACAGAATATACAGAATCTGGGACAGAACATCCAATTTTGTTGCCTATCGATGGATTTTGGAGCCAATGTCTGAAAATATGTTCGTCCTTCCTCATGACTCTGACTTTTGAAGACTGGAGATTTCTGTAGCCCTTTTTGGCGTTCACGACTTGTGTTGTCCAAGCCAACCCCTCTGGGCGAGGGCCCGTGGGATTGTGGAGCCAGTTGGGGTCATTTTTCCCTGTCCTCACAGTAATAGATGTTTGATGTATCCACCAATTTTATTGTTAATCTCAGAAATATCTCCATATTTATATTATTTATTTTGGATAGAAAAAAAAAATATTTATAATATGTTTTGATTATATTATATATATATATATATGATTATCTATTTATATTCTAAATATAAACATATCATAAATAAATATAATTTCGTATTTAATAATTATTGAAATATAAATAAATAAATAAATAAATAAATAAATAAATAATATTATATTAAATTATTATATATATTATA
>Ga0126342_10014863_pt1 | contig 13697 bp, 10 predicted proteins | sample Cyp1metagenome_FD_92528 | JGI IMG/M metagenome (GOLD analysis project Ga0126342, IMG submission 92528) | Coral microbial communities from Lord Howe Island, Old Settlement Bay, Australia - Cyphastrea 1 metagenome | ecosystem: Host-associated > Invertebrates > Cnidaria > Coral ...
ATTAACCATTATTAACCATTATTAACCATTATTAACCATTATTAACCATCATCAATCAGCATTAAACACTATTAACCACCATTAACCATCACTATTACCCTCTGGTAAATTAACATAGACCCTGGCAGTCATCGGGCTTGGAAGATTAGTGAAACCATTAAAACTAGGCTATGGATTCAGGGTCCAACTGTTAATTTACCATCACTTTTTTTCCCAATCTTTTGGTAACCACCATTTTTTTCTGATCCCCCCGTGTTTCACGCAACGCCCCGTGGAATACCAAATGATCTTCCCCGGAAGGAAATCTCCAAGTGGCGGCCCGCGGATCCATGCGGGAAAAGATGCGGTGCATGACCTGACGCAGTGTTTTTTTTTGCGAAAAACAATATAGTATATATATGTATATATATATGTATAGAGATATTATATATGGTGTATATATATATATATAAATGGTGTACATAAATGATGTATATAAATGGTGTATAATATCTGGTTGGTGGTTTCAACCCTCTGAAAAATATGAAAGTCAGTTGGGATGACGAAATTCCCAATATATGGAAAAAAATGTTCCAAACCACCAACCAGATATATATATATATATCCTGGATATTTCAATGTGGTATAAATATCCATTAGTATCCTATGAATTAATCTGGTTGGTGGTTTCAACCTACCCCTCTGAAAAATGATGGAGTCCGTCAGTTGGGATGATGAAATTCCCAATATATGGAAAAATCACATTCATGTTCCAAACCACCAACCAGATGGTGATGTTATGAGACGACCAAGAATCAGGCTGGTTCTCAAACTACAAACATTGGTAATTAATTCTGGGAAGTATCATGGGGTTCTGACCAACAAGAAACTAAGATTTAGCCACCAGAAACAAAATGGGACAAACCGGCAAGGGTGGGTCTTTGCTGAACAAGATTTCCAGCATCGACATGGATATGGCACAACTCAGATTGTATGCTAGTTTGTCAGGAATCACTACCCGAATCACATTCTTGTTGGTGAACTCATATTTTTGAAAGTGAAATAATGAGGTAATTCCAATGATAAACCATTCCCAGTTGGGGGTTAGTATTGGGTGTACCAACTATAACTGGGATGATGAATAATAGCCCATCATGTCTTAACCATTATTCATGATTAGTCGTATCCTATTGCATCCCACCATATCGCAATATAACCATTAAGGCTGATTAAATAATGTGGTAAATTCAATAATAAGCGATCCCAGGTCTTAATAATCCCAATAATACAATGGTCTAGTATACATTCATGGTGCGTATTAACCATCAATTAATGATAATTAATGGTTATTATTATCCATTAATAGGTTTACTAGCCATATCCTGGGGATTGTTAACAACATTTGACAACTATGAAATATTACCCTCTGGTAAACGTTTACATAGATGTGGAGAACCCACAATTTGCATATATCATTTTCCTGGGAAGACCATGATTTTACACATCTTTTTGTTAGTTTACACCAGGGTACCCCTTAAAACATATCCCATAGTTAAAATCACCATTCTTGATGCTAAAATTATCATTCATTGTGAAAATTATGAACCATATAATTGTTGGTGATGGATAATAATCGCCCATTATATCCCTATATATTCTAGTTAAATCCAGTTAAACCACATTTTTCACTGTCACTGGCCATTACAAATAGATTATTAGTTAATAGATCGTAATAATTAACTATAATTGATGGTTAACTACCCAATATTATGGACAATTAGCTATCAAGCATCAAATATTCATGGAAAACTAACCATCAGTCATCATTAACCATTACTGGTGGTTGTAAATAACTATCAACAATCAACTATTTATGGTGATTGACATTTATTAACCATAAATTCCCATCAAATGTTAGTGGTTGTTATGACCTATTAGTTGATAGTTAACTACCCAAAGTTATGGAAAATTAACGATAAACCATCAAATATTAATGGTTATTATAAACTAACTATCAACTATCAACATCTATCGACTATTCATTGATATTAACATTTATCAACAATGGTTGATGATTAAACATGATTAATCAGCTATTGTTATTAATGGTTATTAAAATTGCAACCCATTGTTCATGATTAATCATCAATCACTACCAACCATCAATCATTTTTAATCATCAACCATAAACCCCGCATTAATGGTTGTTATTAAGTTATTATCGTCTATATTAATTAATGGTTATTAGCATCAATTAACCATCCGTTAATGGCCATTCACATTTACTGACCATCAATCATTATCAATCACCAACCATTAATGGTTGTTCTTATCAACTATTAATGGTTACCAACTATTCATGGTTCTTATTAACTATCAACCATCAACTATTCATGGTTATTAACCATCAATCATGATCAATCATTAACCATTAAATTGTTATTATTATATTTTGTCATCGACTATTAATGGTTATTAACGTCTTCTAACCATCAAATATTTATGGTTAACCAATTGATTATTATTCAATTTATATTCAAGTCTTAATGGTTACAAACATTTATTAACCATCGATTCCCTTCAATAGTTAGTGGTTGTTATTACCTATTAGTTGGCAGTTAACTACCCATTAACTATATTAATGGTTATTTACATCTTCTAACCATCAATTTCCATCAACTATTATCTAATTGGTGGTTTCAACCCCTCTGAAAAATATTAATCAGCTGGGATGATTCTTCCCAATGTATGGAATAAAAAATGTTCCAAACCACCAACCAGATGTATAAAAGGTATAAATTGGTTTATTTACTGTTAACCATAAATTATTATTAACTATGGAAACTCACCATATTTTCAATAGCTAACTGTTCATTTACCAGAGGGCAACTATACTAATGGTTATTATCAACCATTATTAACTATTCCCGTCAACTAATTATTATTAACATTTATTATGGTTGACCAATCAATTCTTATTCAATGAATATTCAATTATTAGCAAAGTGTAATGTAAAGAACATTAACTATTAAGCATTAACTATTAACCAACCACCAACCAGGGACATGTTCCAAACCATTATGAATCATTATTAAAAATGTTTCAAACCACCAACCAGATTATTATTAACTATATTAATGGTTATTATTAACTATATTAATCACCATGTTCAATAGCAAACTGTTATTAACCTTGATTAATTAACCATTATTAACCATTATTAACTACTAACTATGGAAAATCACCATTTTCAATGGGTAAATCCACTATTTCTATGGTCATGTTCAATAGCTAACTGTTCAATTACCAGAGGGTAACCATCCATTAACCAGCTATTTGAGGGTATCTAACGTACCCGGGTTTTGACGCATAACCATTATTAGCTATTCCCATCACTTATTATTAACATTGATTATGGTTAACCAATCAATGATTAACCATTTTCAATATGGAAAATTATCATATTAACCATCATTTAATGGGATTTATTAACTATTATTAACTTAATTATTAACTATTATTAACTATTATTAACCATCATTTAATAGGATTTAATGGGGATATTAACTATTATTAACCATTCAAGTCCCCTAGATCCACACCTGCGCACTCTGCGGCGCCAACTCCGCGGGCTTCACCACCACCGCGTTGCCCGCGGCCAGTGCTGAGACCACTGGGTTGATCGTCACCTGCGGGGCATGGCGCGGACGGGGATGAAAAGCTGGGGAAAACCTGGGAAAAACCTGGGAAAATCTAGGGAAGACCTGGGAAAATCCGGGGAAACTGTGGGATTTTGCGACATTTTGGTGGATTTTGGAAAGATCCAGGCAACATTTTGGCGTCATGTTGGATGTTTTTGGGGAAATTTGGATCGATTTTTCTTCGGAAACATCTGGGAAACATGTTTTTTTTTGGGGGGAATTTGAGTGGATTTGAGTGGGACAAATCGGGGGAACACCATAAAACTTGGATGAACAATTGGGAAGTTGGGTGGATTGTATCTAGAAAATTTCAATGGATTGGTTTAAGGGAAATTTTACAGGAACGCCCCAGATTTAATGGGAAAATGGATGGTTTCCTGTAGGTTTTCCCTTAAACCAATCCATTGAAAATAGTAAGGACAAGTTTCAGGAATTGATGCGGAAGAATCGCAGTAAAAATGGAACCTTTGGAGTTTTAGAGATTGTTTTTTCCAAAAAAACAATAGCATGTGAAAAGTAGGGATTTTCATGGGACGCCTTTCAGGCAAATGGCAGACAATTTGAAATTTTGCGCTTTTTCTTTGGAAATATTGTCTTTTTTGGGTGTAACTGCGTCCAATTGTTTGGATAGAGAAACCGCTATTTCTTTACTTTACATCATTGGATCAAGCGCCTATTGTAGCATAGAATGCGTCAGCGGGTCGGAGGAGCTGTGTAAGTTGGACCCCTGCCGTTGGATTCTTCTTCCCACTGCGGTCGGGGTGCATTAAATGGATAATTCCAAGCGCCAATCACCAAAACAGCCTGAGCGTTTGTGGCAAACTGAGAGGAGCTGGGGAGTCTCTGAATATGTATATGTATAAACATGTGTGTATATATATATACATGTATGTATGTATGTTTTTGTTTCCTTTATTTTGAAGTAAATCCGTTCTTTTGAAGTCAAAAAGAATACTGCGGTGTAAACAGTGATGAATCACCCTAGTTTTCTTCCCAAAAGGTGACGTTTGCGGATAGCAGGAACCTTGAACCCCCCCGAAAAATCTGCCATCGCAACACCAGTTAAATCAGAATGGAACTGAACATATATTTGAATTTTATAAATCAGAATTTGAACACATCCCAAATTTTACTTAACTTTAACCCCCACCATCTCCAAATCAGATATTTATAGCTCCCAAATGCTAAGTCACTCCTTTTGGCTGCGCTTGCACATAGCAGGAGGCCGGTTGCAAGGCCAGTGGGGTAGGCACTTTTTTCGCTCTGCTCCAGGATTCCAAGTTGTTGATCGCCTCCTTTACGTCCTGAAAACCCACGGAGCGGATCAATGGCCATGCAACGGCCAGGAAGCGATTGAGGACGGAGGTACCTACCATTTGTTTAAGGCCTATGTAAGGGCTAATATCCCCACAATTCATATGGCCTGAAAAATGGTACAGTAACAGTACCTCCATCTGTTGGATCCTGAAGATCTCCCATTGGATTTCATGGTGATTGTCCCCCATGGTCCCATGGATGAAGAGATGCGATTTCACCCCATGAAACAAAAAATAAAAAACTAATCCAATGGTTGTTGAATATAGACACTTAGAATGGTTAGTTGGGGATAGTTTTTTTTTCAGACATATCCATGAAGTTCTGGTGGTATCACTGATTTGGGAATTTGCTGGCCAACCATGTGGAAATCCAGCAGTCTGTGGTAATGATGCTGTGAATGACACATGTTTTTAGAGTCTAAAACAACCAACGGTCAAACGATGTCAAACAATGCATGTTTGTTTTCGATTTCAACTCTCATCATTCCTTGTCAACATCCATTTTGTCACTTTCCCCATCAAGCAGCAAAGAACTGGTTTTGTCTGCAAATAGGGTACCCCAAAGTTTCATGCTTGATCAAGGTTTTTCCACAGCTGCCAAGACATAAGGACCATGTTTGAGACAATATACAATCTCATACTGTCGCTTGTGCATCCTGTAGAAAACCATGTCCCACTATATCGCAAGAACATCTGGTTGGTGGTTGACCTACCCCTCTGAAAAACACTAGTCAGTTGGGATGATTATTCCCAATATATGGAATAAAACATGTTCCAAACCATCAATCAGTTATGGTTTACATCAGTAACTCTTCACACCGTCTTGAAAAATTCTGGTATTTGGAGTCACCAGTTATACATATAGTTATATAGATAACTCCTATAAATTAGCCTATACCTCCAGATCTATAATTCCGACATCTATGGTTTATTATTAGTTATACATAATTATAACATAGCCTTCTCATAAATAACTGGTTGGTGGTTTGAACCCCTGTGAAAAATATTAGTCAGTCGGGATGATTCTTCCCAATATATGGAATAAAACATGTTCCAAACCACCAACCAAATAAATTATGTATGATATACCAAAAATACCATAGATATGGGATCCCCCATATATATCCAGTATTGTTATAACTTCCTATAAACCATGGAATGTCCTATATAGTTATGGGATATCCTATATACCATAGATAATACAAGTAAGGTCTATGTAGATTCTATATACTATGTATTATATCCTAAAATTGACCTAATGTTTCCCAGTTTGTAAGAGATCCTATATACCATATCAATGGCCATGCATACCATATATAAGGCCTATGTAAGGGCTAATATCCCCACACAATATGGCCTGAAAAATGGTACGTTTACGTACCTCCATTTTAGGATCCTGGAATTCCCAATTGAATTAAAATAATTAAAAATGGATACTAATAATATTTTTTCGGATATTAATGGATATTTATATTATATGGATATATCCAGGATATATATATATATATACACAAATAAACTATTGAAGATAATGTCAACCCTGGATTAATAAACCCCTAGGCTGTTTCATTGGAAAGGTACCATTTAAGTATCAAATCATGACTATTGGGGGAATGACCATGGTTTATTAATCCGGGGTTGACATTATCCTGTATACCGTAGTCTCATTCTTAGGAACCCTCATCTATGTATCCCGAAACTCCACAACTGCTTTCCGCGCCGCGCTCCAGGAGTAGCGGGCACAGCTGCAAGACCAAGGCTTGTCCCTCGTCCGCACCCGTTCCTGGGAAAAATGCTGAGTTCACCCGGTAAAAATGATGAAACCAATGATGAAATCAATGATGAACCAATGATGACAAATGATGTACCTAGGTGAGGATCTTAGCAGTAAAAAAGTGGTGATCAGCAAGATTTTGGAGAGGAATTTTTGCAGAACTTGGGGACGCAAGATTCAGCGAAAATGACGCAAGACTTGGGATAGAAAGGAAATTGGATCCTCAACAGCCAGAAATCAGAGTTTGCTCTGATAGAATTAGGCTGGTTGGTGGTTTTAACAATCTTGAAAAATATGAAAGTCAATGGGAAGGATTATCCCATATACTATGGAAAATAAAAAATGTTTGAAACCACCAACCAGTTAGGGAATTGATCAGCAACAAAAAGGGATCAATGATTCACGCCAACTGAGAATTTCAGCAAAAATTCTTAGAGGGGACCATCGGCAAACATTTGGGTTTGTCTGAAAATAGTGTACCCCTACACCCAATGGTTTTGCTGATCATTATCCCGATTTTAAATGGCTATTTCATTGGGGGTATACCCCATTTTCAGACATACCCATTTGGAGATCACATGAATGATCAGCAATTGTTGTCTTTGCCAAGTTTTGGTGGGTTTCAACATTCAATGGGAGATCTTCAGGATCCAACAGATGGAGGTACTGTTACTGTACCATTTTTCAGGCCATATGAATTGTGGGGATATTCCCTTACATAGGCCTAACAAATAGGCCTTATATATGGCAGGTACCTCCAATTTAGGTTCCTGAAATGGCCATTGAAACATCACCTGAAACGGTGTTTATTTTCTGTAGTAAATTCCTTCACCTCACTGAGAATCAACAATCCTTCCCCCCGACTTGACTGAGCTTGCAGTCCCAAGAAGTAGTATTTTTTTAGGTACCCAAAAACCACCAGATGCCTGTCAACGTTGATTCATACTATGAATTGACATGTCAACTGTTCATGAGTCTTCCTAAATCACAGATTGTTTGTATGCACCTGCATACACGGATACATGTCTTTGTATCAAAACCTCCAACTAAACCAATCAGATGTTTATGAATCCAGGGTAGGCATTTCCCATCAAATAGTGGATTATTGTTAGGTCATATACTCATTGTTTGGTGTTTTTGCAATTCTACTACCTTATGGAGATGTGTGTACATATTGATAGAACGAAAGAAAGAAAGATAACTAGATAGATTAGGTAGATTACATAACACATATATACAAGTAAACAACCAGATATAGTACAAACAAATCTATTTCTACAAAAACACACATAATTACACATGGCAGTGTGTCAAAACCTTGTACCCCTTCTGTTCACATCAAAATAGCTGGGTTAAAATGGATGTTCATCCCCCTAAAAATGGTATCTATAGGTATTGATCCATAGCCATATATATATAGATATCCTCTGGTAAACGTTGACATAACTATGGAAAGATCCACCCATTTTTAATGGGTAAATCCACGAACTAAATAGTTGTAATTTACCCAGATAATTACACATAGATATTCAACATGTTTTGTTCTTGTTTGGTTAAGGATCTCCATCGCCGTCACCATGCCAAGGCACCCAAGTCGTCGTCCAAGGCACTCAGAATGGCATCCTCCAGCCGCTTTCGTGGCGTGGAAATGGAGAAAATGTACCAAGAAAAGTGGCAATTTAACAAGGAAAACATGTGATTTACCCTCTGGTAATTTAACATAGCTATTGAAAATGGCCATTTAAAGTGGATTTTCCCATTAAAAATGGGTGGATCTTTCCATTGTTATGTTAGTTTACCAGAGGGTAAGCAATAACACTTGGGATTTCATATATTTAACCAAGAAACATGATGTGAAAAGATGGATTGGTTTGAGGGAAAATCCCCAACGATCTGAAAAGTATGGGGATGCAACGGTCAAGAATTGGGATTATCCCAAAATAGTCCCATTGTCAACCAGTATTCACCATCATTACCCTCTGGTAAACGTTGACATTTTGCGAAAGATCCGCCCATGCTATCAATGGGTAAATCCACGAACTAAATCACCATTTTCAATAGCTATGTTTTTTTTTTTTTACCAGAGGGTATCATCCCCCCAACTGTTGTAGAACCTCAGAATCACCTTCACCTTTTTTTTTTCCAATGCCTTATTTTGCAGCGTCATTGGTAGAGTAAATACCCTCTAATAATTCAACATAGCTATTGAAAATGGCCATTTATAGTGGATTTTCCCATTAAAAATGGTGATTTTCAATAGCTATGTTAAATTACCAGAGGGTAACATCTTGGCAAATGATCATATAACGCCCATACATCTTGGCACCCCAAATCGACGTGTTGGGACTGGATGATTCTCCCTCAAGTCCGATAGGATGATGGGAGAGGATCAGCTTTGAGGCTAATCACCAAAAACATGATTGAAAAAACATATCATCCTATCATCCCATCATGGCTAAAGTATCAGACTATCCACCCCTGGATTGAATTCTGAAAAAAAATACAAAAAGTGGAAACAACGTGGTGTATCTCTTTCAGCGAAAAATACGCCCAAAAAAACAACAGAACAAACTATAAATGATATTATAATTATTAACTTACATTACAAATTATATTATACACTATATTATACATGATATTATAAAATGAATTAATATTAACTAACCATAATTAAAAAATAATTAGCCGAGGTTCACCAGTGGGTTTTTCTTGATTGCATCCCCATTTGTTGCTGCTGGAAACCTCATTTGTTGGTTGTTAAAACCACAAAACTTGATGGTTGAATCCTTCATTCTTGACCGTTAAGGATTCGGGCGCATGTTGGCCAAATCTCTATTTTGCGCCCTTAAAATCCTCTGTCTCTTTTTTGCATATATATATATACATAAGAATCTAATATATATATATACTATATATATATACTAATTTGCTGAACCATGACATTTTTTATATCTTCGGTTTTGGTCAAACAACCCTTCTTCGGGGTGGACTCCAAAGTTTTCATGATCATCTTAATGGGAACATCTTGATCCATCCCGGTTTGAAGCATGTTGGTGAAATCTCCATGTGGGTTCAAACCTGCTAAAATCTCCTATCTACTGGTAAAAACCTCACTTTTCTGGGTTACCTTCTGGTAAACGTTTACATAACGAACTGGAAAATCACCACTTTTTTAATAGGCGAATCAATTATAACTGGGCCATTTTCCATAGCTATGTTAAATTACCAGAGGGTAAATCCGAGTTTTGTTGGTTCAAGCTCCACATCTTCGTTGATAAAATCCCACCTTCTCTTCGCGCAGCAGGTTGAGCAACAACTCCAGCTGTTCCACACGCCAGGCGATGCTCGTGCCACCTGTCCGTTGAAAAACAACAACTCCCGTTGGGAAGCAGCGTGGGTACATTTCATCGGGATTTGACCAGCAAAACTGATTGTATAATTCCAAGAATGGATGAATTAATAGTAATAATACAATCCATGATTAGTATATCATTAGAATTTAATTCGAATTAATGATGTTATTAAATTCCATGAATTAAAAACATCATTGGTAACAATGCCTTTTCGATAATTTCATGATGTTTCATATAACTCAATCATGGTTTTTGCGAAACTCCAACGGCTGCTCCCGGCGCTGGATTGGTAACGAATCAATGGCCATGCTGGCCAGGAACCGATTGAGGACGGAGGTACCTACCATAGAAAAAAGGTCTATTTTTTTGGCCTATGTTTCAGGGAATATCCCCACAAAATATGGCCTGCAAAATGGTACGTTTACGTACCTCCATCTGTTGGATCCTGAAATTCCCATTGAAGTACTGTTTGAGCTAATTTAATGAACCAATAATTGTTGTCCAAGTATGATGGTCAACCAGAATCACTGATGGTTATTATGGTTGATGGTTTGTGATGATTACATAGTGACATAGTGATGGCTGGTCATGGTTAATGATGAGTACATAAGAATGATTCATGATGGCTAATGACGGTGAATGATAAACTTTAAGGCAGGTTGCAACCCATTAGTCAAGGATGGTTTCTGGTGAATCATGATTTTGCTATTAAAAACAATTCCAGATTAACAATTGACCAAGAATTCTTTATTAATTACCCAGCTGGTATACAAGCAACGGTAGAGAGCTTATATCTCATATCCAATCATCGTGGCTTATGCATGGCTGTGTAACTTCACCTTCTCAATATGAGATCCTGGGAATCCCCCAACCACTACAATAGTGATGGTGAATGGTGGTTAAACATGTGTTTAATGCTGATTGATGATGGTTAATAATGGTTAATAATGGTTAATAATGGTTAATAATGGTTAATAATGGTTAATAATGGTTAATAATGGTTAATGGTGATGGTTAATGGTGATGGTTAATAATGGTTAATAATGGTTAATGGTGATGGTTAATGGTGATGGTTAATGGTTAATAATGGTTAATGGTGATGGTTAATGGTGATGGTTACCCTCTGGTAATTTGTTACATAGCCATTGAACATGGCCCAGTCGAAATAGTGGATTTACCCATTAAACATGGGTGGATCTTTCCATAGCTATGTAAACGTTTACCAGAGGGTACTGTATAATTAGGATTTTGCCTTCATCATGGGATAAATTTCCCCACAAGAAAACACATGGGATTGTGATGGGCATAAGCCAATACATAAATGTAGGCGGTTTGTTGATCGCCGGCTAAGTCGCTTTCAACTTTGAATGGGATTTCTAGCTGGTTTTTTCCAATCTTCCCTCGTTGCAGGGTGTACACCATGATGGCAATTGGAGAAATAGATCCAAAGGGAAGTTGTATGCGCCTAATTCAATGGAATTCCAGGATCCTAAAATGGAGGTACGTTAGTACCATATAAGGCAATTTTTGTGGGGATATTCCCTTACATAGGCCTTATATTATATAAGCCTTTTATATGGTAGGTACCTCCAATCAGTCGGTTCCTGTTGCATGGCCATTGACTGCTCTGGGTAGTTCTTTTGCAGTTCTCCCCCCGGAAAATCAACCGGATGAAGGGCGTCCGTCACATCTTTTGAACCGAGATGATGGGATCAGTTTCGTGGGGGTCATGGATAGTGAGTTCTATATCCCAAGATTGGGTTTCTTTCAAACTAATCCATTTTGTTAAGAATAACTACATGTTTTTGATTATTTTTGATGATTTTTGCGACCCCAAATATTCCCAAGCAGTTGGAGGCGTTGGCAGTTGGCTTCTGGTGTCATTCCAAGATGTTGCAGCGGCTTAAATGTTAAGTGCTTTTCACCAATGTGGGAAACCAAATGATAAAACCCCCCCGATCTTGTTTTAGGTCTAAGTTCATCAAAAGTCCTACATGGTGGAATGAGGCGTGGGATGGCGTGGGGCTTCAGTTCAAACCAATAATACACCCAACTAGTGATAGACCCAGTTTAATAACCAGCATTTTGTTTTTCGCTTTTCAGTTTACCACCCACATATTCTCAAAAATGATCACCAAATTTTGGATGAAATGCTAAAGCTGGCCATCTGCTGGTTGGTTTCTTCAATCGCCCCTCAAAATGTAAAATTAGAACTCACCGGCCAGTTGAAGGTTTTCAACTTTGCTTCTGATCTTCAGATGGTGCTTCAATCTCAAGCCCCAATGCTTGGATTATTCATTCCATTGGTTAGAAGGCTCTTTCTGCGGGATTATCGTCCTGTTCCAATGCCGGTGACAGTATGATACGTGAATTGCCAGCACTTTGTTCCCCTCATGATCTAATGATATAATTATATATAAATACATATATATATATATATTATTGCTATTATTATTGTTATTATTAATATTGTTCTTATTATTTTGTTGCTTCAAGAACACCATTTTGCCAAGAAAAATCTCTCCATTTTTCCAGCCCCATATCATCATCATCATCCCTCATCAGCCATAGAAAACCCCGCCTCCCAACACGAAGCTTCGCGTTTCGCCCATCCACTTCTGAAGCTGCTGCAGGTCATCTTCCGCCATAGCCACCACGTTTCGGGTCCCGAGAGCTGGAGGCACCCTCTGTTTCTACAGCTGCGGCATGCGGCAGTACGTGGAGTCAAACGGATGCAAGGCCCAAAAAAGTCGGCAAACAGGTTCAATTCGCCATTGTCTTAGCAGAATTTGACTGTTTATCTCGATTTTTCTTGTGGTGCTATACAGTAAGTATGTCATTGCAATTTTTGGAGTAAGGGCTTCACAATTAGCCTTAATGTGCAAGTACCATCGAGAATGGGGGGCCAAGACAATTTCTGCTTTCAACAATGATTACCAAACAGCCATAAGTCTTGGTTGATATTATACCAATTCATTCTATTCTATCTTAGTTTGTTGCTAGTATCTGATCAGTGCTTATTTTGTGGATGCTTTACACATGGATCTGGGTCGGAGGGTGTGAATAAGTGTTAATCGCTGTGTGAAATGAGTTTGCCCAATTCCAATGCCTTGTAACCCGTTAGCATGGTGATCAGAAATTGTCAATTTCTTAGGCTATGGCCGTGCCTCACTAGAGAAACTGTCCATACTTGCAGACCAAAAAAAACGAATCCTGACATGTGGCACTGGAAAATTGCTATGTCTGTAAAATTCATCTTCCACAGCTCTATTTTGGTGGTTTCACCCAAGGTGCCATCCACTTTTTTTTTTTGCGAAAATAACGATTGTCATTAATGAGGGTAAAACAATGTCATTTGCACCATCCCCCAGTCATCACCATTTTTATAGGTATACCCTCTGGTAAACGTTTACATAACTATAGAAAATCACCATTCTCTGCGTAATTTCGATCTCCGCAGGTAAATTGCATCACCAGCATAGTCAGAGTAGTCTCTACAGTTGCACTTCCTGTGCAAGCTGTACAGTTACACTTCCTGTGCAAAGCTGACACAAAAATGATCAAACATGCCTA
>Ga0126342_10014864_pt1 | contig 13696 bp, 17 predicted proteins | sample Cyp1metagenome_FD_92528 | JGI IMG/M metagenome (GOLD analysis project Ga0126342, IMG submission 92528) | Coral microbial communities from Lord Howe Island, Old Settlement Bay, Australia - Cyphastrea 1 metagenome | ecosystem: Host-associated > Invertebrates > Cnidaria > Coral ...
CGGTGGTGGTGGTGGATCATTGGATAACCTGTGCGTTTCACCCGTGTGTGCTGCAAATGGATGAATACTTTATGTAATGAATCTACACTGTAAATAGTTTTTCCCCACCTGGCAGGTGAGGGCCTTTAGGTTTTAACAAAGGTGTAGCTCATCCCTCTTCCTCCTTCCTCTTCTCCTCGCCTCCTCTCTTCTCGTCTACTTCTGTGCCAGCGCGTCGCCAAACTTCATATCGCGAGATCCGGACGCTGTGGGCTGGGCCTGGACCCGTCGCCGAACAGAGAGAAGCCAGAAAGAGTGCCAGAATAGATGCCAGATAGAATGTCAGCATATATATATATATTATATATATGCCACAAATACTTCCAGATGGTATGTCAGAAACTGTGTCCGAATAATGTGTCAGGGTGGGGAACACTGAAATGTAACTTGCTGACTAGGCCCTTTTGGCATTTTGCTTGGGCGCATGGGGAACTGTTTTACAGCAAGCTGAGAAGGAAGTCTTTTTGCACCAAGGTTTCTGGGGAGCTCTTCATTGTTGAGAAGGGATTAGTTGTTCAGTCCCCGAATTGGCTTAGAGGAAATTCACTGGAAATCACATTAATTTATGATAAAAACATATAAAAACCATGGTTGTTTGCAAAGGAAATCCTTAAGCAGACCCAGTGAACGAGCGGATGTCCAAGCAACAATGAGAATAGTGGATATCCAAGCAACAAAGTGGGGATGATATATAGCAGATACGACAACAATAAAAATTGAAGATTATTGGCTGGTGGTTTCAAAAAGAATGAATTGGGGCAGAGATGTGGATATATGTTGGCGGCAATGTGGGGAATGATACTTTAGAGATGGTTTGCCACAAATTTGAAATGTGATACTAGATGAATGAATTTGATCTGGAATAAACTAGGTATACGATATTCTCAACCTTAGGATTCTTTTGGCTGGTTTGGTGTATCAATATCAGTAGCGAAAGACTCCGACTGGAAGATCCAAGATCCTCAAAGATACAGGACCGTAGTCCTACGGTGCAACTGCGTGAAATGCAGGCGCCAACTCAAGCTGTTCATAAAATATCCCATCCCAGCCCCTGTGCCATGAAATGCCATGAACACTTGGCCAAAATACAAATTCCATCCCACATCCCAAAACATATCTTCAACGCTAACCACAGTGGTCAGGTCATTTGGGTACCGCTCAAACTTTTTGGCCCCACCAATGGATGGTTGAAGGGTTTGGGTCAGGTATGGCATTGTTACCATAAACGGGCTATATGAATCATATGAAACTGTTTTTTTGTTTGGTAACTTTTGGCTACTGATAAATGTTCAAAAGGAATATATCATTTGTGTGGGTGAATTAAAAACGCCAAGACTTCAATTGATCAATCTCAGATGATTTATGCACCCAGGAAACCAATGATAGATATTCATATGTGTATCATGTTCTATCTATATTTCTACCCACATCCAAAAAATTAAAATCTCTGAATAACAAATCCATATAAGCACATTGTTTACCAATGTTTACCATACATAGCTATATCTACACCTATATCTACACCTACTATCTTTGGCCGGTGAATATAATAGTTTTACCTGTACATACCTTTATATCCGTTCATACCAATTATGGTTCGTTTTTTCACTGGTGAATTCGTCTACTGTCCATATCTAATACCCACATCCAAAAATCGAAGATCAACAAAATCCATTTAAAAAAAGATCCATATAAACATCTATATTTTTCTTTAAATATTTCTACACCTATCTACTCAAGATAACCCATTTGTTCACTGATTTTTCTGAGGATCATTGACGAGCAGGACCTGAACCTGATGGAATGCAGTTGGTCCTCTTGGGCCGAGGATGACCCATCGCCCGCCTCACCGCCCACGCGCCGGACCCATGAAGTCTACAATCAGGCTTGGCTATTGGGATCATTCCAGTGTAAAATAGAATATTTACATGTATCATAGACAGTATATTGAATATGTAGTGTGCAATAGATGGTGTATATATATAATATTTAACATGTGATATATTTGGGATTTATTGAATTACATGATAGATAGTATCCTGTAAGATGATATGATCTACATATTGTGATATGATTTAGCACATTCTGTAAGATATATGTTCATATAATAACACATTAAAGGAAATAATATTATATCAATATTTTAAGATAATGTGTTATCAATAGTATAAGTATAATCTAAAGTACTAAAAAATATATGTATATTATTTAATTTAATGTAATACTGTTTAATATATTACTATAGTAATTTGTAAATAATATTATTTACTTAAAATATCTTAAAATTATATTATCAACTAATTTAATACAATACAATATAGTATAATGTAATTTATTACAATATAATTCATTATAGTATAATATAAAATAATATAGTTTAATTTGATACATTTAAAATTAAATAGCATATGTTAATATAGTATAAAATATGCTGTAATTGATGTTGTAATATGTGTTTTTTATGATAGTATGGTTTTTAATATATAGTATAATATATATATATGTATGTATTATAATATAGTATGATATATGATTAAATCATTATGATATTATCATATACCATAATGTAACATGACATAATGAAATATAATGTAGTATTACAATATATTTTAATACGAATATAACATAATACAATATACTATAACAGAATATAAGGTATATTGTTTATTTATTTATTTGTGTTTTGTTTTATTTATGCATTTATTTATATACTTATTGACGAATACATTAATCTATTCATCAGATCACAATTGGTTGTTCAGCATTGAAGGTTGGGGAAGACGGGTGCTGCCTTGTCTGTGGGGCAATTGTTTTGGCCCCGGCATGTTTAAATCAATGAGTCAACGAATAAAGACCCATGGCAACAGAGAATTTTCATGGTTTTTCAGGACACAGGGTACCTAATCTTGACCTACTGTAAACCCATATACGACATTTTGGTAGGCAGAACCAGCCCAAAAGTGATTGCTAGTAGGCGGGACCATCCCAAATCGAACAAATATGTCTGGAAAATTATCACAATTTGCCCGGACTGGTTAAATTTAATAGTGATGATTACAAGCCACATCCATGAACGACCCATGACCAATCCATGGTTGAGTTTTTTTTGCCGATTTTCTCAATGGGTTCGTTGCCATTTCAGGGCATGTGTGTATCGCCCATTCTTAATGTTTGATGGTTAAATCCAGCTTGCCACATTCCTGAGGTGTCCACATTTTGGCGAAGCAAATCCAACGATTTGATAAAGCTGCCTCAGGCTTTGGACAGGTTCCTGAAGAAAGTCGATGAGAAGCCAAAGAGGCTTGTTTCCGTTCTCAGTGCGGCCGGAGGACCACAAGGAGAGAAGAGCCTGTTTTCATCTTTTCTCCATAAAACACCCGGGTAAGGCATGCTGAACACAAGCAAGGGGGTTGTGTACATTATTGTATAATTATATAGCATATGTTCATTGCATACAATTATGTACATACAGGTTTGTACTGCTTGCTGCACATATATACAGCTATTTACAGGTATATGCACATGTGCATTGTCACGCTAGACATGTCTTTTAGGATATTTGAGTTTAACCACGAAAATCTAACTCATGATTCATTGAGGAAGGTGCTTGGCGGGTTTCGAATCCCGGGGGAACTGCCATGACCAGCCAGATTCAATGGTAGGTAAGTTTTACAGTACATGTTTTCACTGTTTCATATGATCCCCTTTGCTGGGGAAGGACGATGCCCACTGTAGAGGCCTCCAAATAGATAGAAATGATAGAATGGTGCTTCCCGCATGCTAATATAGATGATGTTTTTTTGGTGATGGCGCCTCTCGCGGTGCGGGACTGTTGTCACATTTGCAATGGGGGGTGGGGGGGTGGGCGGGTGTAATAACTGTCCAGTCTGCATGCACACACACACACAGGATGCATGGATGCTACGTTATAAGATCTTCTCTTCATAAAATTGTCGCTTTCAGACAGACGAAAACGCCGCAGGTCCACAGGCGCCGCAACTATGTTTTTCCCATAGTGTTCAACTTCTCTATCTTTGGGGGGTTGCTAAAGGCAAGTTGAGCAACATCTTTGGGACTGTTTGAAACCACCAGACTTGAAATGATTTTGAGCCGGTCGTGATGCAAGGCACGTGGCCCAGCAGTCTTTCCATGTCAAAGACTGCACATCCACTTGTATATATTCCCGGGTGTCTAAGGGTAAAGCTTGTAAACAGGAACTCCCACATTTGATGGGTACGTTCATGATCTTTAATTAGATATGCATTCCCTAAAACCAACACGTTGATAGAACCTGACTTTAACCCTCCAGTGGAAGAGATTATATTTGTGACAGAGATGTGGTGGAGATGTATTTGATCATCATTGTTGGTTGCTGGTTTCATTTCGAAACGTTCCAGCACCTGCCAAGAATATCAATGGTGCTGGCGTATTTTTATGCTGAAACTCACCCATTCATGCTGGGGCTCCCCAAAAAGATAAAGCACATGACCATGAAAACAGGCGTGAACCCCAAAAAGGTGCAGAAAAGGTTCAATTTCGCACGATTTTAGAACTTGATGTTGCCAATTGTTTCATCTTTGTACGACATCTGTAGCCATAGCATTTTTTCGGAGTTGTTCGGAGCCCCGAGTCGCCGGATCTCCCAATCTCGACAGGTTCGAGCAGATGGTTGGGATCTACCGCAAACGTGCAGGCTTTGAGGAAGACGAAACCTGGTGAAAAAAGGGAGATCTTCGATCAACGGGTTTCATATATGTTCATATCATATCCACTTTGTTTTGGCATATCTCACTAGTGCAGGGCATGTGTTTTCTTTTCATTACATATGCCAATTGATGCTAGGTGGTATTACGATTATTATGTTGATTTGCATGCATTTGCATCTATTTGCGGTTATGCATTCCAGTGTTTGGTCAAATGAACCGATAGCAACAGCAACATATAGCAACATATTGCCATAGCATCACTCCGTTGGGGCCTGAACAATGGATATCTATGGCATTGAAACAACCTGCGTTTGCTGCAGTTCGTTTGTTTCGAAAAAATGCTCACGTTCCAGGAAGTGAAACGCTTGGTGTTTCCATTTTTTTGTTTTTGTTCGCTCCAGTTGGCTGGGCATTGTATTGAAATTTGACTTCCAATAAGGCTGTTGACGCTGGATTGCTGATGTGAAAAGTTGTGGCTAGATGTTGGTTTGAATTGATTTTTTGGTGTTTGAATGCGCTCATGAAACTTGATGTTTGATGACTTTGGCGACCATCCGAGACAATTGTATTGCTCGAATGGCTCCACGGTACAGGATGGTAAGAACTAAGTATATAGTACTTACATATAGTCTTTGAAGACCAAGATTTGTGGGAAAGCACCTGTCATCTCATGTTATCTCATGTTATCTCATGTTATTTATATGGGGAGTTCTGAAAATGGGGGATCCCCAAGTCACGATGGGTTTCAATACCAAAATACCGTGTAATTCGTATGATTTGTGGGTACCCCCATTTTAATATACGTAATAATAATATATATATATATAATAATATATGTATAATAAATGTTAATAAATTATAATAATAATATATACATATATATATATACTCAATCTTCCGTAACTGGTGGGCCATGTGCCGGTGTTTGCACTATGCGCCACGCCCAGGTGATGCAAATTATTTCCGTATGACCGAAAAAGGCCGTTCTCACGGCTTCGGTCTACGGCTGGATTGACTGAATCCACAAATATGTCAATATGTCATGTGCTGAGCCAAGAACAACTTCACTTTATATCATGTAGGGATGATAACGAGTCTCAGCATGATGATCTCAATAGCTCCTGCTCAGACGGATCATGCTGGATATATATATATATATATAACTGTCGTTGATTTGTTGTTTGTTGTCGTTTCCTCAGAAAAAATGATTTTACTTTTTGGCTCTGAACCGGTGGGATTTTGATCGCCAATTACCGGCTTATAGTAGTCTTCCGCGGAAGAGATGTCCTTGAATTACGGCTGTGAGCGCCTCGTTTTGAGTGCTCGTTGTGTCTACGAGGCTGGGCTCTTCCCGAAAGGTCTTTCTCGAAAGTCCTTTCTCAACCTTTCAACACGGCTGTGAGGGGATGCTGATTGCAGCAACACACGTAATATTCTTTTATCGATGGAGAGAATGAATCTCCATTAAGTACAGCCGCCGCTTTTCTCCGGGAACGAACAAACAGCTGTGGTTGGTGAACCGGTAGAGAATTGGGATCTTTTCTTGACCCATTGACAGGTGCTTGAAGGCCAAATCATGATTTGCAACCAGCAGCAACTCACAAAGAACCAAAAAAGTGTTGTATTCTAGTAGTTCTAGGACAGTTTAAACTCAATTGATTTAAGCTGACTCTAGAATCAGAAGGGAGGTTGTCGGGATGAATCCAATGTTCCATTTCTATCATAATATGTAGAAAACAAACGCACACAGGACTCCTTGGAAAACAACTGTTCCAACAGCAGCAACATCATCTAGGGCTCCTTCCAAAGAGCGGCTGCCATTGTACATTTTCAAATATACTAGTACACGTTCATCATCATCATCATCATCATCATCATGACCGTCATCATCATGACCGTCATCATCATGATTATTATCATCATCGCTGTTCATCTTCATTACCGTCATTGTCATCATCTCCAACTACAGCATCTACACAGCTACAAATGTAGATTTGCATGTGTGTACTCGCAGGTGAAAAGATATGCGCATCCACAACTGTAAATTTGCAGGTGCACAGATCTAGTTGAAAACATCTACACATGGATATGTGCAGGCTGTGCAGGTGTAAAAATGCAGGTGCATAGATGTAGGTGAAAGCATCTACATATCTACAACTATAATTTACCTGTGTCTACACGAAGGTGACCAGATACAACAGCATATATGCATAGATGTAGATTCGATGTAGGTGAAAGCACCTCCACATCTACAACTCTGTATATGCAGGTGTATAGATGCAGGTGTACAGCTGCAGGTGTAAAGGTGCAGGTGCATAGATCTTCTAGAATACACCTACACATCTCGAGTCCTTTTAATTTGCTTCTCTTAGGCGGCAGCGCAATGCAGATCGATGCAGACGAAACGCACCCTTCTCGCACAAAACATGCGTCGATCGTCAAACACTGGGGTAAATTGCCATGCTCCGACGCGAAACTCGCGTCGATCTCAAAAGCCAACAGAAGATTGCAATTTGGTTTGTCGTTGGTGGAGCCTTCCCGCACGAAACGCGTGATGATCGTCAAAAAGTAAGGTAAAGTGCCTGCCGACAGCAAGGTTTCCAAAATCATTTGACGCTGGAACCATGGCATCATTATCAGAAAAGGCACCATGATGACAGTCTCTAAGCCGGGCATGGTGATCCCTTTGACATGTCAAACCATGTCGGCATTCATGACGACTTGTTGACGTGTTTGTTGATGTTACGTTCTTTTACCATAAACAATGCCATATGACTTAGAAACTCTTGTTTGCAATGTGATGTAACGATGTTACTTCTACATATTAACTATAGAGGTTGCTCCGGAATGTTGCCTAGATGTACGTAGTAATGATTAGTGGTGTTTCTTAGAGAAGTCACGTGTTGCTTTGTTATTTCCTTTGACCCTCAAAACCTTGCTCACATTTCACTCCAAGTAACATTTCAAACAACATGTGTCACATAACATTGCTAGCCATTTCTATAACATGTCGAAGTGACATCCAAGCACTGAAGTCATGATCAAACATCATCATCATCATCATCATCATCATCGTCATCATCATCATCAACAACAACAACGACATCATCAACATCAGAAACATCACCTGATCATTTACCATGTTCAATTTTTACGATACTGCACTTTTTGGAAGGAAATTCTTGCGTGTTGGGTCTCTTTTTGGACAACAAATTGATGTTTATCTCCTGTTTCCTTTCGGGCCACACGGTCGTCTAATTGATTTATTGAGATTCCATTTATCATTGTATGTTTTGTGGGTTTGCAGCCCAGTTCAGATAATTCTTGTTTAAATTGTTTCGTGATTTTTCAGGAGTGTAAGGGTGTAGCATGAATCTAAGTTCCAACCTTGCATGGCCTCAGTTTATGTTGCCTCCATGGGCCTTTTTTTGGTTTGCATTGATTCAAGTGACCCGGACGTACGGCGGTACAGCGGCAGGTCCACCTTCAGAGAAAGGTGGACAGATCTTTGCGATTTCGGGCTTGCAACACATTCCCCGAACGTTTTGCATTCCGTCAACGCAGACATCTCGAGTGTGCGATATTTTTTGGTTTGTGTTCTTTGATTTTCTTTATCCGGGGTGGCATGTGTTTATGCCCTTGTGTCGCGAACGTACAGGCCGATTCTTTATCATTTCCCTTCAGTCTACGACCTTGCCATTGGTGTGGATGAATCACTTCCTGAGATTTGCAAACAGATCCAGTCGTAAGTTGCGACCCTGCCACCTCACAATGACGACCTATCGGAACCTGCGGATGCTGGAAAGTGGACAAACTGGAAACTCAACTGTAAAGAAAATGAGGAGCATTGCAAAAGGCATCCTTTTTTCATCACTTATTTGTCTCTCCCCTCCCAAAAAGACAGAATGATAGGGGCACACATTGGCGGACTGGCGATAGAAATATGCTGGAAATTGCTTAAAACATGTCAACGACTCATGCTATTGGCTTTGTACATCTTCCAAAAACGGTGAAGGTCTAAATTGAGTTTCTTACAGGAACTGATTGGTAACTGATTCAATGAGCTTAAGTATTTCCCATGAATGTGGAGGTAAATGATTGGATTTCATTTTTTCCCATTTTCCACTAAATTATTTGGAATAATGCTCTCCAATCGATTGACATGCTCGAATGGGGTTAGAAACGGCAGACAAAGTTTAAGATCGTTTTGCGTAGTCTTCGCAGTTGCTGTTCCCTGGATAGGATTTTTCTGATTTGGTTCATCATGTTTCCTGCAGGGGTATATAATTCAAATCAAACACACGTTCCAGTCTTGAAACCCGGAAATCAAGTTTCATGAGTGACGCACCGCTGAGTGCAATGAGTTAAGCCCCGCGGCCCTGCGGAGCATAACTTGCCCATCACATGCCCTTGCCAAATATAGTCGCAGTGAGATCAGGTCCATTTTCCTAGAAAGTGTTACGACATCTTACGACTGTGTCCAGTTGCTTCATATCATGGCCATCCAGTAATATCCAGTAATCTTCACCTCTGGCTAGGAATTATCTGCGAGGAGAACCGTTGGAAAGTTGAGCACGTCGTTTCAGTGCAGACTTCCATGGTCCTTCTAAGATCTTTCAATCGGCTGCCGGATGGCCTTGGCGCTTCTGGTTGACTCGGATGACTTGGGGCGGATCCATGGGACCTCAGAGTGATAATCATATGGTGTCAACATGTTGCGACGATTCGTGGCTACGCTAAGCCGCTAGGTATTTGGAATCATATATATATATATATCATATATATATATATCATATATCATATATCTATATATATAATATATCTATAATATATATATATAATTATAGATTCTATTGTGGATAGCTGTGGAGAACTCCAAGATCCACCAAGTGGCGTAGCTCTTGGCCAACTGAGACGTCTCACGCGGCGCCTTTCCGGAGGTGGCGCCTTTCGGTTGACCTTGAGAGAAAGGTCATCTCGATGGGTCACGTGCGCCAATAAAAAAAGAGGGCCCCTGGCGATCTCCGGGAAAGCTGGCCAAGCTGTGTATCTACCCTCTGGTAAACTAAATCATCAATAAATATCAAGAACTAAATCACCAACTACCCTCTGGTAAACTAACATAACTATGGAAAATCACCATTTTTGATGGGAAAACTCACTATAAATGGCCATGTTCAATAGCTATGTTAGTTTAGCAGAGGGTACATGTGGCGCCCAGAGTGCTATCGCGCTCCAAATCAGTCGGTGAATAATCAAGGGCAAGTGACATGTTGGTCATTTGACGAATACTCGTCACTATGAAGATTTATGAAGAACGTCCCTACAGCCTTTGGGCAATTACCAGACCTCTACAAGTGAATAGCTGGGGCTCTGAATCAGAGGTTTGCCTCAGCCAAAGCCTTGTTGATGGTTGATTGGTGTTCTTGTTGAATTAGTCCCATTCCCCTTCATGTCACTTCTATCTTTCGTTGAATAACCCCCAGTAGGAACCCCAAAATGATAGATTTAATACAAGGGTTTTTGGGTGTTTTTGGGACTGTATCTAGTTATGGGAAGGGATTACATAGTTATATGGTGTTTGAACATATTTGCTATGTGGGTTCAGAATTTCACTTTGATGTTCAGTATGAACCCTCCAAAAAATTGCACTAGGCAATTAGTTACAGTTACATGATGATAGATCTGGGTAAATTATAACGACCTCACTGTTCTCCCTCACTGGAAATCGTGGTTTATAAGGTAAATCATCCCCAAATGGCCTTAATTCAGGTTAGTGAAATATTATAATTTACCCAGATAGATCTAGTTCCGTCTCATCAAATCAGCTCTGTAGCCTGCAGGAAGGGGATGCTGAGACCGGCCGAGAGCCTAGTCTACAGATTTCGCTGCCAGCTATCGATGTGGAAAACCCATGAATTTCATGGACTTTCCAAGGAAAATGATCCAAAAATTGGGTCAAATTGAGTGGCTTTCCATATCTATGTTGAAGGACTCATTGAAGGACCCAACATTTTTCTCAGGGCTTGTAATTTTCTCTGCCTGTTGATATTTCCCAACTGTCAGGTGTTAGGTGAGGATCTCTAGATCTATGTCAGCCATTCTCCTTTTCCTCTCCACTTCCCCATCATAAACACCCACTGATGATAGAGATGAACAAACTGATCATACATCTCACCCATCAGAAACACCCAAAAAACAGTGGGTGTTTACAAATGATGGAGTCCTGATAGAGATGAACACCAAAAAATGATCTGTTTCTTTCCGGTGTTTCACATTCTGATCATTTTTTGGGAACATGTGCAGGAAACCTCTCTGATTCACGATGGCAAGAACACACATGGCTGTGGATTTTCCTACCAAAGCCCCAAGAATCTTGGGAACAGGTCCACCTGCAGACTTTCCCAGACTTGCTTTGTTCATTTTTTTTTGCATGAAACTCTGACATATTTGGAATTCAAATAATGTTCAAATATTTAAATATAGACATGGTTTTCCCCACCCATTTGTAGATATTCTTCCCTGAAAATTCATGGGTTTTCCACATCTTTTTTATAGTTGACCCTAGGGCCCTAGGACATGTAAAAACCATGCCGACACCCTGGTTTCATATCTTTATGTGTCCCTTAAATCCTTTGGTTTCCCCTTGGCCCAGCGCTACTTCATGGCCCTGAGGGGATGACTTCCGGTTGAAAGAGCAGCTTTCTCCTGCTCTGAGGCGGAAACTGGTTGATGTTAAAAGGAGGGGTCCTGATCAGGATTTTCAACATGAACTAAAACTAAAAATGAGGATTTTAACATGTTAACATATGTTAACTATGTTAACATTCACTTTAAAAAATAGACGCCTTTAAACAAGGGATTTTGTTGCTGGAGAGCCATGGTTTTTACCATTGTATCAATGAAAATTACTAGTTTTCTCTTCATCCAATTCTGAGACGTGAGAGGTCCCAGTTGCTGCCACTGCAGCCAGGAATTTTCTGAGCAATGCGGATGCAACAAAAGTGGGGATAGAGACCAACCTATTCAATTGCTTCGGCTTGAAGATAGTTGGTGGTGCTAGCCACTATACAACGATTTGGGGAAACATGGGGCGAGAACCAGAAAGATCGGAAGACTGGGTGAAGAAGCGGTAAGACTGGAAAGAATGGGAAGAGTTGGGGAACGATCTTGGATACAGCCCCCAACTGAATACTCAAGATACCAGCCATCAACAATTTCCATGGGAAATTATGAGGATATGACCAACTTAAACCAACTTAAAGGTGGAGATATGGCACATCCTTGGGAGGCTGGTTTCTATAAATGGAGATACCCCAAAATGGATGGTACTGATATGTATTTGTAACGGACAATCCCCAAAAATGATGTTTTGGGGAATTTGGTGGTACCACCATTTTGGGACACCCCCCCTTTTTTGGGGTTTAACATGGTTTAACATGAAACGTGACCCACAAAAGCAGGAAAGAAGTCCAGCAGATCAAAGCCGATCTTGCTGCTCGCGACGCCGAAAGCATAGGCGGATGGGATCAGATGGGGCCCCGTTTTTTGGGGTCCCCAGGGTCGACCGTGTCCAAAACGGATCGGTTTTTGTTGGGAAATCTATAGGAAATAAATGGACATCTGTTTTTTTCGGATGTTTACATACACGGTTTTTACAGCTTGCGCTGTGTTTCAGGTGGACAAACGGACAAGTTGGGTCACAGCAGTTGAAGTTTTTATTGCGGACGCTTGTGACAGATGTTGGAATTTGAGGGGGTTGTTGTGGACTCAACTGGATCAGAAAGCTGGATATGTCTGTCTCAAAAGAAGGCACCCCGAATTTAATGGTTAGTCATCTTGGGGGGAAAAAACTCTTCAAACACAAAACTGAGACAGTTTGCCAGAAATGAAACTTGAACAGCGGTTCCATGGCATGCGTTTCAGTTTGAGACTAGATGGATTACTGTACTGGTCTGACGTTTGGAGTTACTGAATGGTTTGCAATTGTGTATCCTAAGATTCTGTCTCCCTCATTCGGGTGTGTTTAAAGATGGGGTATACCGTATACCCAACAAATTGGAAAATGAATGACATATTTATGTGTTTTTTTGAAAAGAACTTGGAATTGAGGCTATTCTATTCCCATCTGATGCTGGCAAAGCCATTGCTGGGGTGGGACTACACCCCTGATTGTTTTGCTTGGTGATCCGGCGCTGTTCGAAGGTGATCCGGGGCACGGTCCAAGATTTAACCTCTGCGAATTTCATCGCGAGAATGAACATCGTCATTTTTGAGAAACAATTCATCAACCGATGGGCCGTATTCATCCATGATGTTAAAGTTACCAGAGACTATAACATATCGTGTAAGTAGATGTAAGTAGACTATGCAGGCATTGGGACGGTGTAGTAAAACCAATGGTACTCTCCAGCGATTCGCCGCCAGTTGAAGAAACTGATGGGCCTTGCGAGGTGTTCGGTTTTTGGGGGGCCCTGAGAATAGCTACAGAACTTCGAAAACCAGCTGGATGGGTCATGCGCTAACCATCAAAGATATGTGATTGATATATGGTTTAGTCGGTTTAGTCAGTTTAGTCAACAAGAATATGGGATTTCAACCATCAAAAGTGTGGGTAAACCAATGTCATGGGCACTTTAGTACAACAATGTTGTTTTTTTTGCCACTTTGATGGTGACATACAGTATTAGCCTCACCAGCACCAGCGAAACATACGTGTGTTGTTTTTGCATGTCAAAGTTTGGCCATGACAACGCCTTTAGTGTTGAAAGAATTGGTTGAGCGAGCTCACGACCAAAACAAAATATGATTTCCCAGATGCGTGGATGTGTAGTTGGCACACGCCGCATAGACGGCCGTGTGCCTTTCACCATTTCTCAACATTTTCCAGGGTTTTGGCACGAGGTTGATACTACGTCCACGAGGGTCTGTGGGTGGGGTGGGGTGGAGCA
>Ga0126342_10014865_pt1 | contig 13696 bp, 16 predicted proteins | sample Cyp1metagenome_FD_92528 | JGI IMG/M metagenome (GOLD analysis project Ga0126342, IMG submission 92528) | Coral microbial communities from Lord Howe Island, Old Settlement Bay, Australia - Cyphastrea 1 metagenome | ecosystem: Host-associated > Invertebrates > Cnidaria > Coral ...
ATATATATTATACATATATATATATATATTATACATATATATATATATATTATACATATATATATATATATTATACACATATATATTATACATATATATATATGTATATATGTAGCTATTGGGGGTGTAGCATATGTTCCAAGCCATATGTGTCGTGTCCGTCAAAGCCGTTTCTACCCAACGTTGGAGGATCCCAGGTCCCCACCATGGTGCCACCAAGGCCCGCGCCGACGGGGTTCCCGCGCCGGCGTGGCGGCAAGAACTCAGCCGAAGCCCAACCGGACGGAATCGCCCCTCGGCAGCGTCGGCACTGGGAATCGCTGGGATTGGAAACGACGGGTTTTTTAATGTTGAGAAACCTGGGAATGGTTGGGAATGGTTGGTTTTTCAACGGAAACATGATGAAGAAGCTGGGGATTTACTATAGAATTCGCCTGGGAACTGAACACGTTTGACCAGTGAGATGAGAGCTGTAACAGTCAGAGTGGCATAGCCAGTGGAATGACATGCAATCCGTAGCACGGGGAAACCCATCAAGTGGCCCAGATATCACTTGGGAAATCGTCTCAACTAGCCACGAATGCCCAAGCTGGGGGGATCAAACAGTCTGAAGGGCATTTTATGCCAACAAGCGGGTCATTTTCACTGATCCTTGGGATACTTTGGATCTGTTTAAGACATTTTAATACCAGTTTGGATTTCTTTAGTATCCATCGATTGTCCATCCAAGAATCTGTGGATACTTTGGATCAACGTTTAAGAACCACTCCTTTCCCAGTCGCCCCCAGCGCGCGAGGCTTTTTTTTAAGACGTCGCTCGGAGTTACGCGGGCAACGGGGTCCCTGGAAGAAAGACACATGGGGGGCATCCCATCACGTTAAATGCTATGACTAGCCTCTGGCAATCCATGGCTATGGAACACAATTTGTAATGATTAAATATAGCAAATCAGATAAATCATCCACAAACAGCTCATTCTCCATGGCAATGTTCGATTACCAACGGCTAGTTGGAATTCTGATGGAGGAACTGCAAAAACAGCAGTAACCTATGCCATGCAAACGAGACCTGTGCCAATGCTGCCAATGCCAGGCAGAAAACAGCTCGTCAGCTAGTCTTGTTATGTCTTGAGATCAAAAATCAGATAGTGTGGTAAACCCGCCATAAATGACCTCCAAATTCAACAGAAATGGGCGGAAAAAACCATCACCAAATGCCATAATGGTAGGTAATCACTAAAAAGTGGGCGGAAACTATCATCCCCAGTCATGGTAGTTTTATGGCAGCCAGGATTTCCCACAGCCCGGATGCTGAGGAAGATTTGCGCCTTCTGGCTTGAGGCGGGTCTAGATGTCTATATAACCGTTAGTGCGTATAGTTAGTATACATGTGTATACATTAGCCTATGTGATCTATATAACATCTAACATCCAACATCTACTGTAACATCTTACATCCGAAATCTATCATCCATAATCTATGAATCCATGATCTATATATCTATATCCATGTCTATATCTGCATCGGTATCTATGTCTATCGGGGCCAAAGTAACAATTACAAGCCTGGCCCAGGGTCGATGCCTACGGGGAGCCGGCTGCAAATATGCGCATGGAGACAACGAGCCTGGCCCTCAGGTTAGACAGGGAGCCTGGCTCATGGCCCCTGAAATTTGAGGGTCAATTTGGTCAATGATCATTTTCCGCATTTTTTTACATTGTTCTTTTTTTAAACACCTGGCATTGATATTTTCTTGGCATCTGACGCCGTATCCCCACCGAAACGTAGACCCTGAGGCGCCATGAAGAGCCGGATCTCACCAAGACAGCCTTATGTCGGAAGATGCTCAGTGGAGTCTCGTCGCAAAAAAATCCCCAATGGTATGCCATTAAGAATACCTTTGTTGGATCAATATAGGGAGTTATACTAACTGGATCTTGGTTGGTTTATTGTAACCCACCAAGAAAGGGATGGGATTCGGCAGGCTTTATGGCAGCCGGGGCCGGTAATTCCCATGGTTTTGGCTCTCCATGGTGAGCCGTGCTCAGGTGGGGAGTGCAAAGATCCCAAATGCACCTACGCCCACAACAGAGATGAGTTCCTGGGCAGATTGGGCAGCTGCAGCTGGTAATTTTTAGCACAGAAAAATGTGATGTTTCTGTGGTTTTCTAAATGTTTAAATATGATGATGATGTTTGTTTCTATCCATCATATCTGCTATCATATCTGCTATCATATCTGCTATCATATCTGCAATCATATCTGCAATCATATCTGATATATCTACATCTACAGGAAAAAATAGAACATACATATACATATATATATATATACATATATATATATATATGTTTTTCAGTACCTCATGTCATGTCGTCTTGATCGTCCCAGGTTGAGAAGTACAGCAGATGTGTATAAGACGTCCATGTCTCCTGGCAGGGAAATCCACAGGGATCCTTGAGCCATGAAGATGACGGGTGGTCCGAAAATGGGGTGTGGTGTTCCGAAAAAAGCACAGCAAAGAGTCGGTCATTTCCAATTTTGAGAGGGCAAATCCTGATTTCAGTAGCTTCAGGTGTACTTTTCACTTTGACAAACTTAGCTCAACGGGCTCTTGACCCATGTTGACCCATGTTGACATCCGTTGACCCAAAAAACATCCTACACACCTGGATGTGGGTCAAAATGGAAGACCTAGGGGACCACAGATGTTAGTCTAGTTTAGTATTAACCATCCAATTATTGGGGTACCTAATTTTGACCCATACCCACCTGGCTCCTGGCTTCGCAGCAATCGCAGGTGCACCTTCTTCAAGTATGGCCGATGTCAGATGGGTTCCAGTTGCCGACATGCCCACTTCGAAAGCGAGCTGCGATCCCATAAGGTGGGCTGCCGCACCAGGGAACCAACAGAAAACAAGGAAGTTTCCAAGGCCTTCAAAGAAAGGGTGTGTTTAATATCTGTTTAATATACTTTAGTATTGGAGCAAAGGACTAATTGTGATTAATTCAATCCATTTTTTTTAACACCGAAGTCAAAAAGCCCAACATTTTCGCTTCCACTTGGCCTGAGGAGATCCAGGCGCTTGATGTGTGCAAGCCGATCCACAGTGCAGAGGAGCTGGCCGCATGACTGACGTGGAAAAACGTTGGAAGGTTGGGGCATGTGGACCAACATGGTGGGTACATGGGGGGATGCACAGTTAACACCATGGGTTTCAATACAGAATGATCGATTTTTGGATGATTGGGGGTCCCATTTTTTTGGAAACTTCCATACGGGAGAGTCCGAACATGGGGCATCCAAATGGCAACCTCAGTGGATTTAGGGGTCCCCAATTTTCAAACATGGACTGGTTGGGAAATGGTGGGAACCATTATGATTTAACCGACAAAACAGAGTACTAATTGCATTTCATTGGGGGTATTGGGCTATTCCTGAATATGTTTCCCAAATTCATTTGGGGTTGTTCAGAAAAGAGGGCATGGGACCCCGTGCAACGAAGGTTGGGGGGAAGACGATGTGGGTTGCACCCTATTCTTCGAAAATCCCAGATCTACAACACGGATTTGTTGAAGGGAACATATTATGTAGGAAATCATGCATCTGAATGTTGCTTGTATCAATATCTGTCAACATCTGCAAGTTTTGCATCGTTTTCCTGCAATTCAGGGATCTTGGTTCACAACTTCACCAGATTTGGGTGACAATCATGAGCAGCGTGAAGACTAGGACCTTTTCCAGGCAGCCATTATCATCCATGGCATTTGTACTGGGAACACCAGTAATTTTTGTGTCCTTCACAGCGCAGAGGGTTTCGAATGTTTCGAATAAACATTTTAAAACTATATGTGCACATAAAATGCTAAGCATATATTGTATATACATGTATATAATACATATTTTAAGTGCCTTGATGTGTCTTAGAATATTGCAATTGTTGGGAAACCAATGGTCTGTCTCACTTTGTGATGCTTCCTGCAAACCCGAGGAAGGCGACTCAGATGACGACTTTCTGAACGAGGTTGACACAAAGTGGGAAAGGGCAATCACCATGCCTCCAGCAATAGGAAACTTGGAAGCGATGACACGTTGCCCAGACATAGACTCTGAGGATGTTGTGTGCTCCCCAAATGCCTCGAGCTGATTGGCCATATCTGTACCTAACACCACTGAACGATACCTCCCAGTTGCTCAAGCTGTCAGCTTGGAGAAGTGAACACCAGCCAGGTTTTTTTGAATGACGGCTGACTAAGGACAGCAATTGCCGCAACAAAGTAGAGAGCGTTTGGGGCCCCAGGGTTTCAGTATGTTTCAGTGCCCCTCTTGAGGGATTCCGATGGTTTAGTTTAGACAATCTGTTTTTCCCATTAGTTCGTGGCCATATTAATTCGGTATACCCAATTTCTAGTTGATTAGAATCCGATTGGTCGTCGATTTTAGTCCGACTGGTATTTAGACCTTTTTTGTTTACTGACTTTTATGGATAGAAAAAACGGTAAACCTGCCAGATCATCATGTATAATCTATGGTGTACATCTCCAGCGATGATGATTTCCAGGCTCCAGCTTCCCGATTCGAATCTGAGGTGCTTTCACTAAAGGTATTACTCCAGATCCTCATCCCAAATGGGCTGACATCACTGAAGACGCCGAGGAGACTCGGCGAGTACCGGGTATTTTTGGAAAGATTCACAAAGAAGTCACGGGGATTTGCAATGATGAATTGCTGCCTCGTGGATGAATTGTTACAGCACCTCAATGGTGCTGCTGACCTCAAAATACTTACAACCCAATAGGACTGGAAGGGGATCCCCGTGGAGAAAGACTTCAAGGGTCGGTTGAAAATATCAAGCAGACTTCAAATGTTGTGACAAAGTCATGCAAAACGTATGTAAGACATGTGCCCCGGGTGTTCAGGTTATAGTTTTTTTTGGTAGGTACATAATTCACACTTCAGACCAGGAAGAAAACACCTCAATACCCCTAAATCTGTATGGAGTTTCAGGATGTGCTGAAGCCAAGTCCAAGCTTGCTGATCAGGAGGACGATGATGACTTTTTCGACGACTCTCATTTGCGCCAGCATCGGGGCAGTGCCAAAATTGAGGTTGATGTCATTCGAAGGATTTTTGTTTCCATCCCAATCCCAAATGGATACGGGGATTGGGATGGTGGCATTTCGATGCATTTCACACACATACCAAATGTATCCACATACACAGTACATCTACACATTTACTAGAAACCTATATTAGTTGCCTCACTTGACCTTTTTCTTTGAGTGACTGGATGATTCAACTGCCCCAACATGCCAACTGCTACCGAGGACAGTTTGTGGGGTCGCATGTCCACCACGCCAGCACCAACGACACAACCAATGAAGGAGCAGGCGCCGACGGCATTTGGCATGGGCCCCACAAATCATTTGAGCATGTTGGGAGGGGCCTACACATCCCATTGTGTGGAAAATCACCCTCCCATCTGGCCATTATGGGTTGGGTCCTGCATTTTTGGATAAAGCAATTTTTCCGAGATGAGAATGATTTCCAGGCTTCCAGTCACTAGAGGGGTAGGTTTTTTTTGTGTCCAATGGGGACAAACCATGACAAAACTAAATCATCGTTTTTGGGCGAGTGATGGGTCTTGGTCTTGAACGTCCCCAGCTCCCAGCAAGAAAAGGACAAGAGGAAAACGCCGGGAGATCAGCCATTCGAAAAGCGGCTGCAAATCGCCAGGTGCAACTACATTCACATCTCACCAACACGATGCACAGAAATGGCCCTGGCATTTTGGAGGCGGGAATTGGATTCGATGGTTCTGATTGGAACACTGTTATTATATTATATTATATTATATTACATTATATTATATTATATTACATTATATATATTATATTATATTATATTATATTGTATTGTATTGTATTGTATTGTATTATATTATATTATATTATATTATATTATATGTATGATGGTTGAATGGATATATATATATATGTCTATCTGATCTATTCTGATCTGAAAAACTGAGTACGGGCAATGGATGGTTGTGTCCCCATTTCATGTTTCTGCCAAATACATGTCAAAATTGAGATGGTTGTGTCGGATTTCACAATGTAGTACAACATCAAACCTTTTGCTGTTTTTCTTGATATATTAGTGCTGATTCCCCTAAAAACTTGTTGGTCGCTATCCAAGTTTCCTCAATATTCTCACGAACAACACTCCATGAATCAATCTAACTGCAGTGGTCAAGACTCATCTACTCACTGTGACCCACGGTACCCTCGTAGGCTCCGTTGGTTCACATCCCCAACTCAGTGTTCAAAATTGCAACCAGAACTTCGAAACCAGAAAACCAGAACCAGATTCTCGAATAAATCATGATGTTTTCCATTGGTTTGAGGAAATATCAGGAAACCATCTGAAACCATCTGAAAATGCCTCAAAGATCCATCAAAATCCCAGAACAAATCCATGTTCGAGGCCAATCTGGCTCGCCCTGACGTCATTCCTGGACCAAGCATCGTGCAGGCACGTTGGCCGGCCAAATTGGGGGGGCTGAAGCCCAGAAAAATGGAAAAATGGTACCAACAGGTCGACTTTTTTAACTGGAAAGCTTGGATTGTTGAGGTGATGGTTGTGATATAATGTTATATCAGCAAACATGTGTTCCTTCCCTTTTTCTTAAACGATATAATTGATATTTGCCATTGTATGCGCCTTGCAACTGTTGTTGGTTCCAACAGTTTCTTTATGCTTTATCGATCCTCAAGCCAGTTAGAGGGGTGACCTGCTAGTCGCTTGACACCAGGTCTTAGGACGCACTGATCCTGGAAAGGGTGAGGAAAACATCCAGCAAGCTCCAAACAAATTGAAGAAAATCACAGCACAAAAAATGCAGAGAAATCATGACTTCGATGCACAAAAAGCCTCACTTTGTAGGAAGATGACGAAGGTGGGATATTTAGGTGAACCGCCACAAGTAGAATCCAGTATTGGAATAAATTGTGTAGTAGCTCATATGACTGATACCGGCATATATCTACCTGAAAGTACAAGTAGAACTCGCACATGGCGGGTGGCGGAAGTTTCCAGGTTTAAGAAGTGTAACGCTATAGGATCCAAAGACAAGGTTTGCCTATAGGACATGCAGCGGACCCTCACAGCTTCTCAACTCTGTTCTGTGAATTCGTCGTCACTTTGCCTCACCCCTTTTCAATTGTGACCACCACTTCTCAAGTCTTCTCAGACCATCTCAGCTCTTCTCAATTTTTGCAACTCTTTTTAACAGCTCTCAAAGTTGTTTCATCTCTTCCCTCCTCAGCTCAACTCTTTTCACCTCTTCCCTGCTCTTCTCAACTCTTCTCAACGACTCTCACCTCTGCCCACCTCGTCTTAACTCTTCTCAACTCTTCTCAACTCGTCTCAACTCTTCTCACCTCTTGCCACCTCTTCAACTCTTCCCACCTCTTCTCACCCCCCACCTCTTTCTCAGCTCATCTAAACTCTTCTCACCTTCTCAACTCTGGCCAGCTCTTCTCAACTCTTCTCACCTCCTGTCACAGAGATGCTTACACACAGCAGCTTTTACACGGAGGAGCATTTACACACAGCAAGCTCTTACATAGAGAAACTTTTACACAGAAGCTTTTACACACAGCAAGCTTTTACACACAGCAAGCTTCTGCACAGAGAAGCTTTTACACACAGCAAGCTTTCACACGGAGAAGCTTTTACGCAGAGAAGCTCTTACACAGAGCAAGCTTTTTTACAGAGCAAGCTTTTACACCGAGAAGCTTTTACACAAAGCAAGCTTTTACACACAGCAAAATTTTACACAGAGAAGCTTCACATTAAGCTCTTACACAAAGAGAAGCTTTTACACAGAGAAGCTTTTACACAGAGCAAGCTTTTTCACAGCGCAAGCATTTGCACAGAGAAGCTCTTACACAGAGAAGCTTTTACACAAAGCAAGCTTTTACCAAGGATTTTTTTTACACAGAGAAGATTTTGCACAGAGCAAGCTTTTTCACAGAGCAAACTTTTGCACAGAGAAGCTTTTACACACAGCAAGCTTTTACATAGAGAAGCTTTTACACAAAGCAAGCTTTTACACGGAGAAGCTTTTGCACAAAGCACGCTTTTACACGGAGGAGCTTTTACACAAAGCAAGCTTTTGCACAGAGAAGCTTTTACACACAGCAAGCTTTTACACGGAGAAGCTTTTACACAAAGCAAGCTATTGCACAGAGAAGCTTTTACACAGCAAGCTTTTACACAGAGAAGCTGCTACACAGGATGCGCCAAAATTGAGAAATATCTGCTGCCAAAGCACCATTCGCAACCTTCATGCCACTACATTTTACAATTTACGATTCCCAGCTGCAAAAGACATTAAAAGTATTCTGCACGCAGCCGCAGCAGCGAGGAACCTGGACGCAGCCATTCCACGGCGATCTGCAGAGACTGAGTTGCAAAGCACACAAGAATCACGCACAACGGCTACACAAACTGCAGCTCCAAAACCGGATCTCGATGCCCAAGCGGAAAGACGACGATTTTGCAGCACTTTTTAAAAGGAATTTTAAAGGAAAATCACCAGCACCAAAATGAGAAAAAATTGCTGCCAAAGCACCATTCGCAACTTTCATGCTGCCATTACAATGCGATTTACGACTCTCAGCTGGAAAGTATTACGCATGCACCCGCAGCAGCGAACCTTGACGCAGCCATTCCACTGCGATCTGCAGAGACTGAGTTGCAAAACACGATAGAATTACGCACAACAGTTACGCAAATTGCAGCTCCAAAACCGGATCTCGACGCCCAAGCGGAAAAACGACGATTTTGCAGCACTTTTTAAAAGGAATTTAAAGGAAAATTATCAGATATCATCAGCACCAAAATGAAGAAAAAATTGCTGCCAAAGCACCATTGTCAACTTTCATGATGCCACTACAATACGATTTACGACTCTCAGCTGCAAAACACAATAGAATTACGCGCAACGGCTACACAAATTGCGGCTCCAAAACCGGATCTCGACGCGACGAAGGAATTTAAAAGGAAAATCATCAACGCCAAAATGAAGAAAAAATTGCTGCCAAAGCACCATTCGCAACTTTCATGTTGCCACTACATTACGATTTAAGACTTTCAGCTGCAAACACAATAGTATACCGCGCGCACCTGCAGCAGCGAGAAACCCTTTTGACGCAACCATTCCACTGCGCTCTGCAGAGACTGAGTTGCCAAACACAATAGAATTGCAACACACTACCGTAGAACACATCGCTGTGATGCACCAGTTCCAATGCACAAAGTGTCTCAACACATGCAAAGCACAATAGCACAGCAGCAGCAAAGAAGAGAAAAAGTCACCTGGAACCCTCAGTTCCACTGCGCGCGCATTTCGAGCAAGATTCCACGGCAAAGCGACCGTCGCGCAACGGAACCTTCGTTTACCCGAAAAAACGGTGTTTCGTGCAAATCCTGACATTCAAAATCCATCCATGATGTAGCAGATCCCATGCGATCTGCCCAGAATGACTTGCAAAACACAATACAATCGCAAGACACTACTGGAGACCAAGTACCGTTCTGGGTTAGTGAGAATGTGACTTCATGATCTCTGAAGGCACATGCCAACTGGACACAATGATCTGGGCTAGTGAGAATGTGACTTCATGATCTCCTAAGGCACACGCCATCTGGACACAACGATCTTGGGGCTACTGAGAATAAAACCCATCCGTAACTCGGAGTTTCCTCCATGAAACTTCCTTTGATGAGTGATTTATCATTCAAATTGCCCAGCAAAAACGGGATATCCGATTCAGCAACCAACATGGAACAGACCCCTAGAATCCACTGATGGATCATCATATTCCCCATGATTTTTCCCACATCCTTTGGTAAAACCATAGAACATCTCCCATTTAAAAATGATTGACCTATAACAATACCATATAACCATGGTGATTTTCCAGTCAAACGGTTGAAAAAAAACCTAGGGGTTTCTTATGGGACCCATTTGTTGGGTGTTCAGGTGCAGATGATGCCGCAGAACAATGCGATGCATCAAAACGCTCCAGGGATGATGGAGGCTCAGCAGCAGGTCCCTCAAAAGTACGAGTGGCCAAAATGATGGTTGAATACTGGGGCAAAGTTAAAAACTAGGGTTGGATAACCAAGGGTTAAACCCAGTTGAAACAACTAGAAAAAGGAACCTCCAATCTGCAAACATGTTGATTGATTGATCAGCCAACACAGATGATGTTGGCATGTTCGGGGAACGCTAGCACCCTTGGGCCACCATAGCTACATTGCTCTGAAAATTGAGTGGGTCCCATTCCATCCTTTGGTAAAGCGATGCAAACCGCATCATTTTCCATATTCAAACAGCTCCATGTTCGGACACCACCACATCTTCCAGAATTGGATGAAGGGAAAATCTACAGGCTTTCTCACATTCTTGAGGGTAACAAAAACGGGGTTCCCAGCTTCAATTTTCCCAACCAAGGAACAGGGGGCCGGTGCAAACAATATGCAGATGCCAATGCAACCGCAGTCCGGATGTCCAGGTTGTGAAAGTTGAGGGGGATGTGGATGAAAATCACCAAATCATGGGGCGAACCTCCCGAAATTTCATAAACAATAAACAAACCAGGGGTGACAATCTTGACACGATGTTTTTTAGTCACCGGGATTTTTAACCATGAAAAGTTGGTGATTTGAGCAACAAAACATAAGACTTCACTATGAAAGATACCCAGTCCATCTGTGGTTTGGCTTGAGAAGACCCAAACCCACTCAGATCATGCTTGAATCAATGGGTCGATGGAGAGATTGTGAACAGATCCCTGGAGGCATCCTTTTCCATTTATTGTAGAACCCATATACCGTTCCTCACACTTTGTGTATGGCTTTGATGTGGGATGCCGGAGTCATGATTCACCGAGCGATTCAGTTTCCCTGACAAACGTACATCCGGCTGATTCAATTTGCACTTCAAAATTTCAGGTTAGAGGGGGGATGTCTGTCTATAACTCCAACCCGGGTGTTCTGATTCTTTAGGCAATTGTTTGGCTATGTCGAGGGGTGTTCCTGGTCCTGATTCTTTAGGTTTCATAAATTTTGGTGGCACCTGGTTCTGATTCTTTAGGCACTCTTCCATGTGCCTGCAGCTAAGGGTTCCTATTCTTTAGAGATCTTGCCTTGTGCCACAGGGCGTCCCACTAAAGAATCCAGACAACCGGGTCAGGGACCGAATTCAAAGGGGTATCATATATATATATATAGATACAGATACATACATATGTATATACATTGCATTCATCACAACCCCTATATTTTGGGTTGGTCTATCGAATAGAGAAAATGAGGCATCCCCAATTCTGAGACAAATCAACTCACAATTTTTGGTTCCCCATGGCAATTTAACATAGCTGTCAAAAATCACCATTCTCAGTAGGCAAATGATTATTTAAATGGGACTTGTTCCATAGAATCATCCCAAGATCACCATTTTTGGTGGTATACCCTCTGGTAATTTAACAGTTTGCTATTGAAAATGGCCATAGAAATAGCTGATTTACCCATTAAAAATGGTAATTTCCATAGCTATGTTAGTTTACCAGAGGGTAACCCCCAAATGCTCGTTGAACTAGGCCGTTTCCCATGGCGCAAAGCAAACTCAGTGAGTTGACTGAGGCTCGTGGCTGTGGCGCACGGAGCTCAATCCCCGTACCTTGGTTTACAAAGCATCCACCTATTCAATGGCCATTTCAGGATCCTAAATTGGAGGCACGAAAATCATCATGGATAAACTTGTGGGAACTCATCCATCTATATCCCATAGTTAGCCTGTATTTGTATGGGATGATATGGACTGCTGGGTAACTGTGGGATACTGCTGGGATGATCCTTGACAATGATTGGTATCGAATCACCGGCAACGCAAAACAAAAAAAGGGGCCCTAGGAATAAAAAACAGAGGGTAGTACAAAGCCAGATGGTCTATTCATGTCTATTCAATATTCAATGTTCGAGCGGAACTTGGGAACGAATCCACAAGGGTGCACTATGGTAGTGTAATAATTTGTCACCGACTTGACAGCAGGATCTCAAAGCGACTTGGGGTTGTCCCTATATTTTTGGGGCCCCAGAAATCCGGTGGTTTCCAAATTCATAATTTTCTGATGTTTCAGCCATACCATGGCCATGGGTGACTTGATCTCCCTCCGAGGTGCCAGCCAAATATGCCAGGACAAGGTGCAAGTGAGGATGTCACTCAAAAAACCCGAAGAAATCCTATCCCCACATGAAGCGCCCAAAAAGTCTTTGTGGTCCCAAGTTGTATGTGGTTTTATCATGTTTTATCCCCTAGTAAAGCCTGGTTTCTGGGCCAGGTATGGCGCCCGTGGCTCAGAACAACTTCGTTCAAGGTCTGACTTGGGGACTGGGTAGCCTGGTGAGAAATTTCATAGCAACTAAGATACCGAAGAGATGGATAGAGATGGATAGAGATGGGTGAGTGAATTTTTGTTGAGCAAAAAGTTTTGACCCCAACCTCCCTTTGAATGGTGTGATTCTGTTGGGATCAATTTGATTGCTGTTTATGTTTTCGTCTCTGCAGACAACCATTTCAGTGTTCAGAAGCTCTTTCAATATGTGGCACCTTTGACAGGAGTCCCGGCCCAGCAGATGCAAATGATGGGTGGGTACAACGTGGCAAACGTGGCCAATGTGGCCAACGTAGCCAACGTGGCAAATGTCGCCAACGTGGGGAATGTGGCCAATGTTCCGGCCATGGTCTGGGTGCCCAGATGCCGTGGTCATGGTCAAGATATGTCAAGATCATTTCTAGATCTGGCTACCACATAACATTTTTGTTGCACGTCCAGGCAGTAAACACCAAATGATTTGTCTATTTTCTTAACCTCCAGGCTATCGTGGTGCCAGTGCCTGTGCCAGTGGCGTCCTCAGTGCTGTCCCCAAATGGCCCAACTTTCCCGCTTTTAATTTTGATAATTTCCCCATAAGAATTGTAATTGGGGAAACATGTTTTTTTTACAAACACAAATTAGTGACATGAATGGGAAACCAATGGGGAACAAACAATAAGTGGGGATTTCATCAACAATGAGTATAGATTGGGGGATGTTCAGCGCCCGTTGAGTATCCAGAGATTGTCCAAGACCATCACATGGGCAGGGTTCAAGTTATAAGGGTGAGGGCCAAGACATTCAAGACATCGGTCATTCTTAGTCTTACAGCAATATATAAAGGAGCGATTTTGATTTTGAGCCTTCCCCACATGGATTTATTTGAACATGGGGCTTGGGTATCCCCCATTCCCAATGGATTTGAACGTTGTCTTTTCCCATCCAAAATTAAAATGGTGCCAGTTTTGCGACAAACACATCGATGGGATCGTTTGAAAATAGCCCATTTCATGGCTGAACAATGTTGAACCATGAGGGACATGATAAAAACTCGACCATGAGGCGCCATGGGGTACGCTATTTTCAGACAAGCCCAGCCCATACCGGGGAAGCTCCTCAAAGTTGCAATCTTCTTTCAGATCGGTGAATTATGATAGTTCAGCCACATAAATCCTGTATTGATGGCGGGAAATCATCATCAGAATCATCAGAATCATCAGAATCATCAGAATCATCAGAATCATCA
>Ga0126342_10014866_pt1 | contig 13695 bp, 11 predicted proteins | sample Cyp1metagenome_FD_92528 | JGI IMG/M metagenome (GOLD analysis project Ga0126342, IMG submission 92528) | Coral microbial communities from Lord Howe Island, Old Settlement Bay, Australia - Cyphastrea 1 metagenome | ecosystem: Host-associated > Invertebrates > Cnidaria > Coral ...
AATGTTGATATATTAACCAGGGTTTTTCTCACATATACCATTATATTATATAATATATATATATATATTATAATATATACAGTAACTGGGTCTTTGTTGTGACTACCGGGGTTCTTCACCCCCGAGTTGTCACCTCTTCCTAAGTTGACGAGCGACTGCATGGTCTGGTAGAGCTCCTGATGCGCTTAGGATCAGATGATTTTGGGGGATCCCCCAAAATATATACGAGAAGCCCCCCCCTCCCTTTCCTTGTATATAAAGTTCCTATTTTTATACAAAAATCCGGATTTCGCTTGGTCAAATCCCTGGTGTCAAATCTCCACCGGTCCTGCTCAAGCTGCTGGATGGTCTCCTCCTGCCATGAGCTTCCGACTCTTCGAGACGCAGATCGATCGGAGGAAGCCATGGAAGCCAGGGCCCATTTCGTTCGAGAATTGACTTCTATACAAAACATGGTGGTTTTTCCATGCAAACTGCTACAATTACCAAAGAGTAAAGAAGATCTTACCTTCGGGTCATCAAACGCGGCAATGGGAAATCTTCATTGCCAATGGAGGTGTGTAGCTGGGAAGATCCACTATGAATCGGTGATTTTCAGGAAATCAAAAACTGTGATTCAGCACCCGGCGTCCTTGGCGATGTGAATCTTTTGACACGCCATTCGGATGATGGATGTGGATTCCTGGCGGAAGTGCTGAGAAGGATGTTGTCTATTTGGGTATGGTGCAATCCTGGAGGAGAAAAAAAGAGGCCATTTGGGGTATGGTTCAAAATCTTTAAACCCCTGAAATTAGATGTCTTGTTGAGTGTGTGGCAGAAATTTGGTTTTGCTTGAGCAGGTGGGTTTGTCACGCGTGATCCCCCATCGTAGACTAACCCAGCGGGAAAATCTATTGGCTCTGAAAATCGGAGCAATTCAACTGCCCCATGCCCCAGGTCAACATCCAAAAAGAGTCCCTATCCACAAACATTGACTTCTACAAGTTCTCCAAATCCCAATTTGCCTCCAAGATCCCCAGTTTTTTTCAAAGCCACGGTGGATGGAAGATATCCTGCACCAGTTGATGGTTTATCCCACTATTTATAGGATTTCAACCATCCAAGGTGGTGCAGGATCTCTTCCATCAGCATGTTCTTGTTCCCCAGGAGAGGCCCCGGGCGGCACCTGCTCCTTTTGTTTTCGCTCCGCCACCAGTCTCGCTTGCTCCTCGCGTCTGGCGGCCATCTCCTTGAGCGTTTGAGACATCTTGATGGATGGGTCAGTAAAAGAATAGTAAGCCATTAATCCATCAAGATGACCCATAATTTTGGTATAATCCATCAAGATTACTGGGTAATTCTACCATAACTAGGTGGTATGAACCAAAATATTGTTTATATGTATATATACAGTATATATATATATATATTATATGTGTGTGTGTGAGTGTGTGATTGCTTTACTTTTTTGAGATTTAAAAAATGATACCAAACCAACAATTTATCCTCCATATGGTGATATATCCAAGAATTGTGGGGATGGGTAACCAACCATTCATAAGAGATGTTTGATGGAATATAACCGAAAATTTTGAAAAATCGGTGGTCCTTTTGGTGAAGAATCCAATGGTGAAAAGGGGGCACCCCAATCTTACGATGATTTCACCAACCAAAGTTATCTTCAACCAGCCAAAAAGTGGATTTCACCAACGAATCATGATTCATGGAAACGAGGTTGTCCAAAATCACCTAGTTCTTGTAATATTGGTGGTTGTTATGGGTACACCATTGGGATCCATTGACGGGAACAAGAAAGGGTATGGGGCCCTGTTTGATGTGCCATGTGCCATTATTTCCCAGTGGTTTTTGCTGAAGTTGTTGAATGAGGGGACCTTTTTTTCAGGACTGAAGGCAAGTGGCCCAACCGTGTCCACCATGGAAGCCATGGCCCATCTATCTCCATGATTTACCCATTAATATGCTGGTTTTCAATAGCAAACCGTTAGAATTTCCAGATGGTAACCCTCACAGATGCCACCAGGAACCATCAAATCCATCAATCAAATCCCATCAAATCATGGTAAATTTTACATCCCATCCAAACATCGTAAATTTCAAATCCCATGAAAACATGATAAATCCGAACAACTATATAGTCATGTCTTCAGATTAGGACAGAAGCGGAACGCCCCAGTCCTGTTGCTTCGCTTTCAGCTCTTCTTGCTCTTTGATCCGCTGCTGTTGCAGGGCGCGCCTCGAACATCTGGCATGGTCAATGGTGAAGATCCCGTGACTGGACTGGAGTTTTCACCTGAAAATCATCTATATATATATAGTCTATATATATATATATTCTATAACTGGAGGTCTATAGATGGGAAGATCCTGAATAAATGATAATAAATGGAGGTCTATAGATGGGAAACTCCTCTATATATAAAGTGTGGATTTTGCCCATTGCCTTGCTTGATCAATGGATTCGTTTAGTTGGAAAATGTTACGAGAAATCGTTGACCAGCCAAATATGGGAGGTTCCCTGTAAATCTTCCCTAAGACCAATTTGGACGTTTTGAGATGTTTGAAGGATGTGAAATACTACGTAAAAATAGTGCAGGATTTTTTCCATATATCAGCAGAAAAGACAAGGCTAACCCACAAGGATCAAAATAAACCGTCCCAGTAAGCAACCATTTGGAATTCGTTGTGCATAATCCCAAAGAAGGGTATACCTAATCTAACCCCTCTGAGAATACTCACCACAGCCACAGTCTGCAAGTGGCTGTTGTTCGTGCTGCAGCCGCATCTGGGCTTGTTGTTCTTGTCTGGAGCCGGGCGTTGCAGCAGGAAATCCGGGTACCTGGCGGCATGCAGCCAGCAGTGATCTGTTGGAATGGTTGGTTTCTGCTGGAAAATGTCCAACAAAGATGTCAAAGCCAACAGGAAGTCTAGGAAATTCAAATTGTTTGGCCATTGGACCTGCAGAAATTATCAGAAATTGGGATTCGTCACTTCTTTGATTCAGCTGGAGATTCAAGCAACAAAAATTGGCATTGGAGCAACAACAACAATAGAGATTTCACCAACGGAGCGCGGTGTCTCTGCCGATTTAATGTATACATATATACATATATACATATACATATACATATACATATATATATAACATGACAGCCTCAAAAATTGGGAAAGGAACCTATCCCTTCTGTTGGATCTTGCCTTTCTTGCTGTTCTGACGACCGGCTCCCATTGGGACCCTAAAATGGCTGCCCACCTGCGGCACCTGCGGCACCTGCGGCACTGGCCCAGGGCTGATTTTTTCAATGATACCGTGAGCGGTTGCAAAACCCACCAGTCCGTCCCGTTGGTAACTATGGGTAAGATATATATACAGTATATATATATATTAATATAATAGTTATAGTTATTCTTATTCTTATTATTATTCTACATATAATTCAACACTGTAAATCATGGGATGTTTTTTTGGGATCATTTTTTTCCATCTGAGAGGTTTCCATGAAACCAGCCGTGGGTCGATCCGCCTGCGGCGCGGCACCCACGGGGCCGATGGAGAACGTCTCATCCACGGGGCCGTCGTAGGGCACCTTCCAGCCGCGCGTCGGGGGCCTCGGATGGCCGTTCCATGGAAAATTTGGGCATCAATGGAGGTTTTCCATGGGAAAATCCTGTATAAATGAAGGGTCTATAATGGTCTATAGATGGGGAAATCCATCTATAAATGGAAGTTTTTACGGGAAAATCGTTTGGAAGTAGGGGATGTTACATTTCCATGTTTGACAGAAAACCATGAGAAATGCGGTGTAAACCTGGGAAGCTTGAAGGAAGCTGGAAACCTTCAAGCAGTTCCCTGACCATGGTTTGGACGAGCCCAAGAGAAAAATGATGAGGACAGCATGACACACTTTAGATTACCTACATTAAGCACTAAGCAGTCCCTATCAGGAAAATGGGTGGAAAGCTAGATGTGAAAATCCAGAAAAAAGGTGGTAGAATCATGTAGAATCCGTGAAACTTCAGGTGATGACACATCAAGGCTTCGGGCCGAAAGGGACAGGGACCAGAAGAGATCACCAGCTGGGCGAGTCACCAAAGGTCAGAGTTTGGTGTTTAAAAAAATGTAGGACCTGGAGACCTGGACGCTTTAGATACCTGCAAGCTAACCAATTTTAATGGTTTGTTCCCCAGCACCCCCGAGCCCCGAGCCATCCCTCTCCCGCACAAGAAAGAAAAAACTCTGGGCGCTCCAAACGTCATCGCCGATCTGCTGTTGTGGTACGCCCAAACCTGGTCGCCTCCCACTTTGGGCCCAAACCTCAGGTTCTGACACAGCTGAAGATGTCTGCCTATGGTAGGAAATTATGAGATGATGACTGGCAGAAAATTCAAATATCCATACATGTGGGTAAATATGTATGGATAGAAAAATCTAAAGGACTGGGGTGTTCTGAATCATGGGTATATCGTTTGTTTGTTCTCTGAGACTGGCGCCACCAGCCGCAGAAGTTGGGACCGTCTCTCCTGGGTTGGAATTGTGGCTGGAACCACTACGGAAACCGTGGGGGTTGGCACAACGGACTGTTCCGTTCAGTGGAATCAATGAAATTTGTCATAAGCCAAGGATAGAAATAGTGAGTCAATCATGAAAAATAATGAGTCAACAGTGGGTCACAACCCCTGGAAGCAACTCAGGACCCGTACTCGTCCCAGTAGTACAGCATCACATCCAGGCCATTCACTTGCTGGTCCTGATGACCATAACTTGGGGCATCCGACATCCCCCGTTCTTGCGCAAACCCAGGTGTGGCGACATGAAAAATAGAAAATGGGGGGCAAGGTTGGGACCGGCTTGGTACAAAAACCGTCCAATTCTTGGGCAAAACTGGCTGGAAAGTAAAGGTTAGAAAGTTTGAAAAATGGCGGATTTCCAGCGTGTCTTCTTTGATTACCCAAAAGCACTTAAGTAATAATTGTAACGAAATTCATCCCAAAACCCTGTTTTTGTTGATCAAAGCCCTATTGAGTGTCGCTTGTTCACCATCTTTGGACCTTTGAGTGGTGCAGGTTTTAAGCATTGAGTAGATACTAGTTACTAGTTGGGGATACGGAACCCTACAGCTGCCAGCCACTTGTTGTCTACAAACAGCAACAAGACAAACATACAGCGCAGCCCTTCAGGCAGTCCTTTCTATAGGTCGGCCTGCCATGGTTCTGACCATTGGCTGTGAAATTCCCTCTCACAATGCCTGAGTGGCGCGTCACTGTGCAGAAGGTATGGATAGATGCGGTCAATATTTTTCAAGGTGTAGAGTGTGGGGCTGGCATTTAAATACGGGCCGTGTTAAATCCTATAAAACTACTAACTACTCTATAACCGTTCTTGGAGCAAAGCAATGCCCCTGCAATATGGAGGTAGCCTGTGCTTCTGGTCATGTGGCCTACGGGGCGAACCATCAACTCGCATTCCTTGCCGTGGCAGCATCTAGCCGGGACGAGCGACGTCCATCCATCCACTAAGAATTTACTCCCATCAATGTGCTAAACTGCTAAACCGTACCCCCCAAATAGGACCAAAGGTTTCGGTTTGAGGTTGCTAAATCAGCCCAAATGATTAAATATATATATATATATTTATTTATTTATTTATTCATTTATTTATTTATTTAATTTTTTATATATACATATATAAGATTATGTAAGTACTGCATGGTACTTGTTTGTCCTGGCTGTACCACATCCATCAATGAACATAGCGGAAAAGGACAGCTTTCGGTGCCGCCCTGGGTATGGCTGCGACCCATTTTGGAACTGCCGCACGAGTCAGTGGTACGCGGCTGGACGCTATGCTTGGAACATCAGGAAGCCAGCGCCCATCGAAAAGATGAACAGTTGCCACCCGCGTATGGAATTTCAGCAGGAATAACACCAAATCATATACACATCATGATTTTATTGCGTTAGGTTTCGATTTGGATCTGGATATCATTAGATTCAGATTTAGCTTGTGGATTAGATTTACGTTAAATGGATTGAATTGGATTGATACACCCCCAAACAAACCTCTATCATCTCTCGGCCAATCAGTGAATCATGTGCAACTGCTTTGTGGATGGTTGCAGGGTGTTCTTGGAAGGCGCAAAAGGGCTCGGAAACTGTGGTCTTCTAAAGCATGGAAACGGTGGAACGACATCAAAAGAAACCGCCAAACTTGGAACAACAGATAACAAGTAGCTAAGAACATAGTCGCAACCATGGCTGAGAATTTACATTCCGCTCATTATTGGTGCATATAGCCATGATTCATGGGAATGCCAGATAAACTGCCAAGGCTCATAGGAACCCAGGACCACCAAATCCATTCACAACAACTCCCAGCCAAAGCCATCACTGGCGTCGCTGCAGTCGCAAAAAAGGCCTCAGACGACGATCCGATGTTGGCCGAAGAGCTTCAGAAGAACGTCTTTATGATCCTCCTTGGCGACATCCATGATCTTCTGTCCTCGGCTGGGGCTATAGCTCCACCAAAGTGGCCACCAATAAGAAATGGGGGAAAATTGGGGGAAAAAACATATGGATTTAGGGAGATCCTGTGTTCAAAGCCAAAACAGCAACGGTCTAAAGCCAGAATTCTGAGAAAGAGAGGCAAAGCATTTCAGGGACCTCAACTTTGGTCGAGTTTTGTGTTTTCCAGTATAAAAGGATGACGAATAGTCATGGAAGTCTTCCATCAGGTTATATAATCTGTCCCACCAAAAAAAGAACAATACACGGAATTCAGCTGCGCGAAAACAATACAAGATACAAGTAATAGACCTAAAAACCAATTGAAACCAATTGAACCCAATTGACAGTCATTGGTTTACCACGCCCTTTTTTTTCACCCAGGGATGGTGATTGGCCCAGCGGAATCCCAGGCGCCCATCTTGTTGGTCACCTGCGCCTGAGCGCCCGCCTGCAGCAGCCGCTCCGTGGTGTTCATGTGACCAAAGAGGACCTGAGTTCGGCACTGCGGCTGGGAAACTCATGGGGAAGCTATGAAAAAGGGGAAAAAAAACCGGTCAAAACCCTTGAAATCATCAGAAGAAAGGAAGTTGTGGATGAATTTTGATCATTATGAAGAATAATGTTGTTTTGGTGGTTTTTATAGTGACTTGAGTTGATAGGTGCGGCCAACCCTGTCTAAAACGTTTAATGAAAGAGTGGCCTTAAGCCGCTTCAGCCTTGATCCCCATCCCCAACCGCGCCATCTCCGCAAATGGCTAGCCGGCTAGCCATCATTTCCCTGACATCCTGGAAAAATTGGATGGTTCCAGTTTCGCAAACATTGATTAAACAATGGATGTTTCATCCCACCAAACTCCTCTAAATTCCCAGATGGTCCCAGATGGTCCCAGATGGTCCCAGATGGTCCCAGATGGTCCCAGATGGTCCCAGGCACCGCCTTGAAGAGCGCCGTCTGCCCCAGACGCGTGGAGACTTCTAGGTCCACCCGTTCGTCCAGCAACAACTCCTCCATGGTGCTGAGATATCCATTGGCCGCGGCGCAGATCCTGAGCCAAGCCAGGGGACTAGGCCGTTGATGGATGATTTTGTCAACGAAAATGCTGGGATTTAATAGGATATCACAGGATGTCACAGGGGATACTTGAAGGTTGAGCAGGTTGGGCATCTTTTCAACTCTCCCCCAGCTTGCAACCAGCACATCCGCCATGGGATGATGGTAACAACGCTTGGCAAACGTCCAACCGAACCAGTCATCCAGCCTGCACTGCCACCAGGGCGCAGGGCTGTGGAGCCGAAGAGGTTCTGATGGTTCGGATCCACGTCGCGCTGCAGCAGTTCCTTGACCACCTGCGCCCAGTCGCGCTGCGCCGCCAGGATCAGTGGGGTGGAACCGAACTGGTCCAGGTCGTTCACCTCAACGGAAGAGGAAGGGAAGGCTTGGGGAAGGCTTGGGGAAGGCTTGGGGAAGGGGGGAGGAAGCCAACAACTGCGGATTGAACCTGATTATGATGGATATGAGGGATTTTAGCTGCAGGAAGAGGGAGTGTTGCCAAATGAAATGTGATTTGAACCCATGGAAAGGTTCAAAAAAACATGGGTAGTGGCCCGGTGGGATTGAACTCATACAAAACGGGATGAGCCAAAAAAACGCTTTGTTGAAACCCAACAACTATAGCTCCGCTAGAAATGTAATAAGTATATATAGATAGAATGTATGGCATGAATACTGCTGCGAACCGGAGTGGTATTGCAGCCAATCTTCGGGAATGCCTTCATATGGCATGGGTCTTGGAGGTGTAAAGAGCGTGTGGCTATGAACATCAGCTAGTTGTTGGTTTCCCCCAAGAAGCTTTGGTATCGTATTAAATCTACAACAATCTATATACATTTAAGGGGTCCCTTGGATTACCGGGCATTTCTGGGATTGTCTTCCAAGGCCTTGGGTGCGTCTGAAGTTGGAATGTCGCCTTCCATCAAATAGAAATAGCCATTGGAACAGGGAATATGATGATTATATTATGATTAACCAGTGGATGGAATGGGGTAGCCGCGTAGCCCATGTTCAGACCCATTGTTCAGGTGCCATGTTGATCCATGGCACGTCTTCAATCTCACGTAGGACAGCTTCCGCGTCAGCCTCTCGGTTGCCTGAGCTGGGACACAACATGGTTACAACATGCAGCGGCATATTCTACCTTTAAAGCACCGTCAAATGTTGATGTTCAACCAGAAATGAAGTGAACCCAGTTGTCGCTAAACCTCACTTAGCACTGTACGATTCATGATTACCATCAGACATTCAGATTTTTAGCATCGACGGTGCCGGGACAATCAAGTCATAAGCCGTTCGAAATGGCACCTTCCCTTCAATTTGTCCTACCCTCCACCTTTGTCACCAGCTGCTCTTGATCAACTCGATGAGTCCGGGCCGACTCGGCACCACCGCGGCCGCCGTCGTGGGGCCCAAAGCGCCAAAGGCGCCGCGGGCGCGGCGCGATAGGAGCGGCACCAGGGCGCGGCGCCACATGGCGGGGATGGCTTGAAAGAATTTTCTGGATATCTTTTCTGGGGGACTTAACTATCTCAACTGTCCAATACTGTCCACATATTTCTTTTTAGAGGATTAAACTTCAAAGATCAACGAAACCATGTTCAAGAATTGGCTGAAGGAATATAATTGTGGGGGTGAAACAATGTTCAAATTATGCTCCAATCATGATAAACTTCTGTTGTTCGGGTTTTTTGTTGCTGTGGTGTCCTGCGGTGCTCACCTTCGTTTCAAAGAGGCCACAACTGGTCTGCGACTCCGAACTATCCGTGGTCCCTGGGGTTCGAGCGTGGCTTGGACAGGCATCACCAAGGGCTTGGTCCAGGAACACAAGTCCACTAAGTCACTAAGTCTCCATGGAGCTTCAAGGCTGCCAGTCCCTGGCGGCGATCCCACCCATCTGCATCAGGGGTGCCGCCCACAGTGGCATGAGAGCAACCAGCTACAGAGATGTGGGCCTCAAGCTGTGCAGGGCACAGAGCCATTGGAGTTGGTTCCGACAATCTGGTTGTGATGAACAAAAGGAACCCAGGAGTTCAGTGTATCTGCTCTCCAGACCCTGGATTTCAAAACACACACTGTGCAGGTGCCAAGCAGGTGCCAAGGTGGAATGAATGTCAAACAGCAAGTGCTATGGCTATTGGTTTATCATCGTTTCGCCCCGCCACAACCCTGTTTTTCACATTCCAAAGGTGATGCCAAACAGCAATTGGTCAATATTTGGAGATGTTCATGTTCGAGGTTTCTGCGGAAATCTCTAAGTTTAGCACCAGTTGCCCCACGCATTCCGCGGTATCTGCTTGAGGTTGGGGCAGGGCCTGTGCAAAGCTTGGAATGATGATGGTGATGGTTCAACGAAGCGGGTGAGGTGGCATCGCCAAGTCTCAACTGTTCATCGGTTTGGTTCACAAAAAAAATGTCGAGGCTTTTTATCTTAGTTCTCAGCCAAGTTCCTGAGAACTTTTCTAAGTCAACCTATGCAGGTTACTGGTAGAATTCCTCAACTAGCTTGATGGGAGTGTTTACTCATCCCACCCATCTCAGGAAGATCCTAGAAAAATAATCCCGCCAAAAAAACAGCCACCAATCATCATCCATCTCGAAGCCTTGAGACCACGGTATACTTCACTTGTCTGTGGGGGTAGGGAGAGAGAGAGAGAGAGAGGAACCTGCCTGCGACTTATGATATAATATCACAATCTCAAATCAAATAATAGGTAAATAGATTATAACAATAGATAACTAGATAGTTATTCAAGAATCCAATAATACATGAACCGATGTGTAACCTACACATATACTCATATATAAATAAATGTGTATATATGTAAATGTGCATGCATGTATGTCTGTGTATGTATGTATGTATGTACGTAGGTATGTATGTATGTATGTATGTATGTATGTGCATATATTTGTCCATGTTCGTGTGTGTGTGTGTTTGCGTCCGAAAACTGAGCAACTAAGACAAATGAATAAATACCCTGCCATCATTTAACATAGCTGCTATAGCTATGGAAAATGACCCGCTAGTAGATGAATGATCTGTCTGAATATGGATACCCAAATAGCTCCAAACCGCTCTCGTATCCAACCATTTTTCGCTTTGAAAAATGGTGCTGTTCCGTTACTGGATCTGTCGGAAAATTTGGGAAAACACAACCCATCAATTGGCTGATCGATATTTTTCACTGTTAACATTGCTGTAGTCCAGGGCACCCCCATTCTCAGACAAACCCCAAAATAATGTGGTAGATATATCTCCATATCCGATTGCTTATCCAATTAAATCCCCGTTTCTATCCCTCTAGTAAGCGGAAAAATGCCGAAAACTGGAAACCCAGGAAGGCAGGGTAGTTCGATGGTAGTATTTCCAGGTGTCCAACTCTTCTATCTATGACTTAGGGTTGCTATATATGCTAGTTACCTAGCTTTAAAATATACATTATATGTATGTATATATATATACAACTATATCTCCATTATCATCCATTTAAAATTACCTGGCTGAAATCGAAGAAAATCACCTGAAAATAGCTGTCATCATACGTTATCTTAGGGATGATGGACTAACTATCAGTTTCCTCAGTTTTCCAGTCCCAAAAAACTGATAGTTAGTAAGGCTAGTAAGGGGAATCACTTGCTAACTATCATTTTTGGATAGGGATCCACCCATGTCCCCATGTTCCGAAAAAACCTGTTGCGCTTGCACAGCTTGGGCCGCTTGGGCGGCTTGGGCCGCCGGAGCAGCGGCTCCCGCCATGCCGGCGTAGGCCTGGCCGTGGCAATTCTGGAAATTGTGACGGCTACAGATGGATTGATACTTCGAAAATGAGTTGGCTGAAAGGGAATTTGACAGGAAACCCCATGGGATCAATGCATTGTTAGCTCCAAATATAGGGGTGAAAGCCGGTTCAAACTGTTCCCCTGGACTAATTCTGGGACAGTAGAGTAATTAAGTTCGACTCATTGATTTTCAGAAGAGTGGCTACTTGTCAGAACTTTTTATTGAACCAAAATCGATGATCCTGAAGCCGATGATCAAATTGCGCTAGCCAGCACCATTTTTCTTCCTGCCTGATGCTGTCGTTTGTGGTTTGTACAAAGCCCATCCTTCATAGCATCTGTAGGCGACTTGTTCAGCTCAAGAGTTCTATCTTTTGACTGGCACATGCATCAGTAACCAGATGCACTATGATCATTGCCTGGGATGGTTGGGGGTTGAATAGTATCACATGTTTCAGTTGAACGAACGCGTGTAACGAGCATACCTGTTTCAAGTGGGAGTTCCAAAAGTAACCCCCATGATACATGTTGACCATACAGCTGTTGAAATATATTAAAATCACACATCACACCCTTAGAATTCACGATTTCACTGTCTCTCTTGGAAGCTATGGTTGGCAGCCCTTCCCCCTATGGTTGCACTGGATTTCGTCCCACAAACGCCGTTGCGTCGGTGGCAATATCCCGCACTTCACGGGATAAGAGGATGCACCACTCAAGAGCAAAGGGTTCGGGAGTTTCTCTAAATTCAGTGTCGAATATGAAAGCTGCGGACCTTCTAAGGTGATCTTTCAACTGTTTTTTTTCTCTGGTCTGTGGTTGCGCCTCCTTAAATAATATCAAAGTTATTCAATGAAACCCGTTTTCTTTCAGATGTCAACAGATTGAAAATAAATGAAGGGCAAAAGAGCCATAAAATGTTTTGCACTTGGCTCTGATTGCTGAATGATTTGTCTCCCGAAGCCTGTCAAAACATCGCGAAGCCACGCCGCATCGCTGCGCGTTTTGGCCATCACGTAAAATGACAGCGCCTGCTATCGGCTGCTATCAAGGTACCCTTGAATGTTCAAACCTGAAACAAGTTGGCGTATGAAATATGCCATGCAAATGATGCGCACCTATCCCAAACATAATGGTCGCCAAAATGTCAATAATAGATCTCCACCGGTTTTATGCAAAAAACATTGTAACTATTTCCCACTGCTGTGCCGACTAGCTCGGTACATTCAAGAGTTCCCTTTGACCCGAAATGGTCAACATGGTCAACATCCACGGGTTTTGGAGTGCTCCACTGGCGCATCAAAATTCACCCCTTTGGGAAAAAAAACATGTCCGATGTATCCTCCACTGCTCGGGCACTCCGCCACCCCGCCGGCTTAACAAAAGAAGCGCCGGCCAAGCACCGGCCAAAGCGGCAGACCAAAAGCGTGTTGCGCAAAAATGCCGAAGTTTCGAGCTCCGCTCAGAGATCATGGCGTGTGTTCGGGCCAGCAGAGGGATTTCCCTATACGAATGGTGGTTTCAAGCCGTCAAATGAGTCAAGTGGCATCATCAAGCTATGAAAATTAGAAACATGCTTTGAAACCACCAAATCTAAGCCATCCATCTGCCAAAAAAAAACAGGTCAGATGGTCACATGCCGTGAGGGCCTAGGCCATGTCGCTCATGGGTTCCAGCTGCAGGTATCCCTCCGGCACGGCTTGAACGGTGGCGGAGCGGCGGCGCTGCGATTCCACATAGATGGAGAAGGCACCGCCAACGGCCAGCAGCAGGAGCGGGGCATACCTCGGATCTAGGGAAGTTCGGAGGAATCAATCGGGTTGAGGGGAACATGTTTCTTCATGATGATGATGATGATGATGATGGTGGTGGTGGTGGTGATGATGATGATGATGTGGTATATATGTGTATATTGCATATGTATATATATATATATGTGTGTGTGCGCGCATATATGTGTACATATGTGCATATGTGTGTGTGTATATGTCTGTGTGTGTGTGTATATGTCTGTGTGTGTGTATGTGTACATGTGTATATATATATATACATGTGTAGATCTGTGTAGATATGTGCAGATATGCGTATGTATATATATATATATATATATATATCTATATGTGTGTGTGTATACAGTATGTGCGCATATATGTGTATATATGATATATGCTCATATATCTGTATATACATATATGTATATATATATATGTACATATTTGTATATTTGTGTACATATGTTGTGATTTCCATTTGTGCAAGTACCATACAATCCCTTGGGCTATCTCCAGGTCCAGCAATAACCACTTGATGTTCAACCGCAGGTGTCAAGGCTCGGATTGCCTGGCAGCGGGAGGGTGGGA
>Ga0126342_10014867_pt1 | contig 13695 bp, 15 predicted proteins | sample Cyp1metagenome_FD_92528 | JGI IMG/M metagenome (GOLD analysis project Ga0126342, IMG submission 92528) | Coral microbial communities from Lord Howe Island, Old Settlement Bay, Australia - Cyphastrea 1 metagenome | ecosystem: Host-associated > Invertebrates > Cnidaria > Coral ...
ACATTACATACATTACATACATTACATACATTACATACATTACATACATTACATACATTACATACATTACATACATTACATACATTACATACATATATATATGCGTTAATTATATATGCATGTGTGTGAGTGTGGTTGTTTGTACATTTGTCATTTTTTAAGATATATGTACATGCAGAGAGATATAGTGAAGTAGATATAGGTTTGTGGAAATTAAATACCTAAAGCAAATAATTAATGTAAAAGTGATATAGACAAGAATGTGCATATGTATATGGGGAGTGATGGGGAGTGTGCGTCTTTATATATATATGTGCACAAATGAACATATATACAATGCAAAGTCCAACCAGGCGGTTTATCCAAGTGACAAAAATCAAGATTGACCCCATGGCTGCCACTAACATCATGGTCTTCACAGTCTCCAGCAAGCCCCCAATAATAAACCAAAGGCCTGACATCGCAGGGGAGGCGGATGCCAGTGGGAAAACCTGGTGACGTGCAAAAAAAAAAAAGATCACTAAGAATATTGGGATTAATGAGGGTAAAACATGGTAAAACAATAATAAACCACCCCATTTTTTTTGGAGGATTTACAGTATACCAATGTATACCACTGATTTATGGTGATTTGGGGGATTGTTTATGATTGCTTCATATTGTTTCAATCACTTTATAACACAATCTATGAATTTCACCTCTCTAAGCCTCTGAAGACACATTTGGGTCCAAAAATTCGAAGGATGTTCAAGCCCATTCGCATGGTACCCTCTGGTAAACTAACATAACTATGGAAAATCACAATTTTTAATAGGTAGATCAACTATAAATGGCAATTTTCAATAGCTATGTTAATTTACCAGAGATTACCAGAGGGTATATTTACTTTCATGGCTCAAATTTACACTACGCAAAGGTTGTCCAATCTTCCGAGGTCCCCAATGTTCAGAACCATACCATGGCCGGTGCCGCGTTCCGGCCTGAGAGTTTTTTCACGGTTCGAACGCTGCGCGCCACCCGTAGGCCTCATAAAAAGCTGCTCCGGTTTCTGGCGAGGTTCAATACGGAAAATATGGGAAAATGATGAGAAAATGATGGGAAAATATCAGGAATGCATCTGGCTGAATTAGAAAATCATTCACCAATCTGAAAGTAGCTATTTCCTTGCGGCCATTTGAGTGGATGATATTTCGTCCAGTGACATCACGACCTGAGGTCATTATCCAGATGATCCAGATTATGCCTGTTCAATCACACCCATCTGGGCAAATTCACCTGAAAAATTCCCCAAAACTGGGATCTTTCCCCGAGTCTTAAAACCATCATTCCAGCATATTCCAGGCTTCGATCACGACGTGAGGTCACTATAATTTATATACCTAGACCCATATAAGCTTCAGCCAAAAATAACATCACCAATGTGTTACCAGAGCGGCTCAGCACCCTGGAGCACTTCAGGGTTATCACATGTTATCACTGATCACTGATCACACTTAGAAACTGGTCAGTGATCATGGTTAGAAAATGACTTCCATTGTTACTAAGGTCCCATACTAGTGGCTATACAGATTTATGAGATTTTTCGAAGTGAGTCTCTCCATTTTTTGTATATCCCAGGGCCACTGGTGAATCATATATTCCCAATAATATCATTGTTTAGTTTTTTTTGGTCATAAATTGCCATAGAATATCATAACACACCATAAACTGAGGCACCCTCTGGTAATTTAACAGTTTGCTATGATTTTCCATTTTTTCAGATACATCGATCCAGATCTGGGCCATGTTCCATCCATTTTCCATAAAGTATGCGGCAATGTCATAAACCACCCATATTAATTGATGGTTTCAATCGCCATCAAAATCGTCCAGTTTCTGGTGCTGCATGGTGCTGCATCCTGCCTCGGAAGACCCTGAAGGCGCGAGCCAGTTGCGTCCCTGCAAGGGGTGTGAGCAACGTCATCATGCTGTCGTTGAAGCCCATGAGCACCTTAGGTGCTGCACGCAAGATGTCAATCAAGCAATATATGTCCGGGAAGTCATGTATAGATCATATACGTGTATATATATTACTATATATACATATCTGTGTGTGTGTATGATTGTGTATGTATAATGTCACATATTGAAAGATGGAGTTTCTGGGAGGCTCTTATACAAACAAATCACCAACAAAGTTGGTTAAAATCAAACCATCAACTGTGTAGCTGGTGGTAATTGTAGTGTGCAAAGGTCTAAGGATTTGGCCAAAAACAAATCAATAATGGGTCGAGCAATTATGAGACAACCTGGTCATCTCAATGTGTCAGTCAAAGACCGAAGCTTTGTTTCAAATGTGTAAACCGATCTGTCAGGAAAGGTACATGGATCCTTGTAACCTGTGTGAAACTTGGCGAAGAAAACATGGTGTGCGAGGCGAGGATGAACCGGAGTTCTTAAATCGGTTAGCATCTTCCAAATATGTTGGGTTTGTCTGAAGGGGGCAAGGCCTTTGTGCCCAAATCTGTTGATTCTTTCGTGTTTTTTTCAAACCAGAGCAAGACGTACAGCTCATGGCTCATTGGTGTTTGGCCCGGTCCAGCCAGAAACACAGCCCCCCCACCATTTGGTGACAATAGAAAGTGGCCAAACCTCAAGCTGCTGGCTGATTAACGCTGGTGAAATGCCGTGGATGGTCAACGAGAAAAAACAAAAACTACCTCCAGCAGATGGCAAGCACCAAGGTGTAGTCAAAGACATTCCAATTATCGGCGAAGAATTCCCACCTGAGGGTGAGACAATTGGAACCCACAAAACCAAAGCCTTGGCAAACCCATCGTCCACAACTGGTCATTACTATATAGTTATTACTCATACCATCTCATAGCCACCAACCCGCATTGAGCAAGACTATGCACTGTCCTAGTGCACCCTCAACGACTTCATATGAGGTAGGCTGAGGGCAAGAACATTTCCAATCATATCAATATTGTCAATGTGGTAAACCCAATAATCAAAAAATCTCCAATATTACCATAAATGGATGGTAAATACCATCCCCAAATCGTAGGTTTATTCTTGAGCTTGCTACATTGCAGTATAATGTCACTGCTACCGTAGCCCTGTTGTACATAGAGAGGTGCCTCTGATGATGAAGCCGGATGAACCATTCTCCGATGAACACAGCTGCGAAGGACAGCTCCATCATCACAAAGAACCAGTGCCCCCCAGCTGCTGCAGAACGCTTGTCATCCACTTCAAATCCCAGGAAAATCGTATTGGCGATCAGCAAGACTACCTCAGGATCACTGGGAATGCCAAACAAAAACAACACAGTACCGTCCAGTACCGTGGATGGAGCGGCTTAGGAAATCATCACAACTGGAGTGTGAAGTTCCTCAGCTTGCCCCGAGGTGACCTATAGGCTCTCTGTGCAGTACCGGGGTGCAATGATTGCATTCAGGATGGGATGTGTCGCGATGTGCAGCTGTTTTCTCCGGATATCTTGCGCCCATTCGCAATTCATTTGCTGAAAGGCTGACTGCAACCTGTCGCGTCCAGAACCTAATGGCTTTGTCCAAATGAGGTATAGCGTGGTATTAGCCCTAACTTACATTGCTTCGTCATCAATGATCATCATATTCCCTCGTATTCCCTCGTATTGCCCATGAAATTGCAATTCTGGGGATGCATCCCCATATTCATACACACCAAGGTGACAAGCGTGGACAAAAGCCAGGGAATACCAATGATGTCCCTTGTTATCTGCTGGTGAAGAGTTGGCTTCGCATATGTACCCCGAGTGTGGTAGTATTGATCCTAAACCCCAAGTTTTAAAACATGATAGACATGAAGGTCTGTAATAGACACGAAGGTCTGTTGTTGGGTTCGCCACATTGTAACATGTTTGATTTACACATTTTCTGAACTAAAACCGCGTCTCACACAGACACAGTCTGACACACTAACACAAAAAAAAGGAGCTGCCCACCAGGAATTTCACTTATAATCATTAACCATTATTTAGTAGAAACATCTATAGTCAATTGCTATATCTATATCTATTAACCCACATTTCACCGGTCCCTGGCCAGGATTCCCCTAGGCCTCTTCCCGGGTCAGGCCTGACAACTGGCACCGGTTTTTGGCTCGTGAACCAGCGGTAATCGAAGATTCCTTGGCGCGGCGCAAGAGATTTAACCGCCGATCCCCCAGCCGACCGTCTGGTTGGTGGTTTCAACCGACCCCTGTCATAAAATTCATGTTCCAAACCACCAACCAGTTGTCAATTTCCGAGGAAACAACCATACTGGTTGACCTTTGAAGAGCAAACTAGCCAATAGCCAGGGAAAATTCATAGCAGATTGCTCTATACTGCAAGTTCTCCAGAAATGCATAGACCAAGTCTCCAGAAAAGCTCGAAACCGCTTTAGCCATGAAGACATGCTCACGCTGCTCACCTGTCATCTTGGCGCACGTTGCATGCACACCATGGGGGTGCAACATAGATTTGCAATCAGGAAGGTGAACATCTTCACATACTAGAATCAGGTCTTTTCATGCAACTAAATATGTCTACACTTATCCATCCAATGCTCATAGCAGCTCAACTCTGTGCACCCCATGGCCCAAATACATCCAAATACAGCGATATGTTGTGGTCACGTCCAGTATCCAGGCAGCTCTTTGAGTCTGGCGGGCGCCCGTGGTCTGTTGCCTTTTTGGCACATTTCGCTGCGTGCTGAGCAACTCAGCTGCCATTAACCTTCCTCTGATCCAATGGGGCTCCCGTCGTGCCCCAAGGGGGGCGTCCATGGTAAATCATAGGATGAAACATCGTTGATACACGGCGGAATAAGTATGAATAAGTCACATTTGGATCATGTGGGTGTGTATTTAAAATGGCTATATATGCCTAACATTGCCTAACACTGTCATTTCGATCGAGGAAATGATGATAAATTTATCGAATTTGGGGGCGCGCTAATTTCAGACAGACCCAAGTCTACGTTCTAAACTATGAAATTACTTTCTTTGAGTTATCCCCACCATGACATCCTATCTGACCTATATTCTGACATACCATCCGGAAGTATGTGTGTATATATATATATTTACATATTGGATATATATTCTGAATTTTTTCTGATGTTCTATTTGACATTTTTGGCATATACTCTGATAGTCTTTCTGGCATTCTATCAGGCATCTATTCTGACATTCTCTCTGACATGGCCACTGACATCTGGAGCTCATAACTGAGGTCCGGCAGTGCCCAGTGTGATCTGGCGCTCGGAGAGGAGGACGAGGAGGAAGTAACTCTGCTAAAATCATCTAAAATCTAGAGACTCTCGCCTGGCAGGTGGGGAAACAGAATAGCAATCTCCAAACTTCAAGACGGGACCCCACTGGAAGCTATGATACCAGGGCTTGGGAGCTCGGTCACCGGCTTGCCACCGGGCAAGAAAGGCTTCCCAAATTGGTTTGAAGTTTGCCAAAAAAAAAACTGTAGGTATACAACTTATACAACAATAAGAAAGCCTGGAAGAAGAAAAAATATCCAAGTAATGAGTGTATGTTTCATTCATTGAAATTCACATGATAAAATATCACAAAGAGATTGATAGTAAGAATGACCAGTCGTTGTAGTCATTTGGCCATTGGCCGCCCTATTTTTGAACTCTACCCGCATCTCAGCTCTTTTTGGAAGATTTCTTCTTCTCCTCCTTCTCGACCTTGCCGCTTTTCCTCAGGCTTGAAAGCGTTCTACTTGGTGGTTCACCCCAGTAAGTCTAGCACCATTTACAAGTCAGACTCACCCTATTTGCCCAACTTATCACCAAGTATATAAGCATACTAGGATCGGTAATATAACTTCACTAACTTACCAGTCTATGTTATTTGCCCAACGAAACATCCAACTTCACCCAGTAATTGGCGGATCGGTGAAACCGACTTTGCCAACTTGGATGTCTTGATCTGAACCCAGCCCACCCCTTCAGGGCCCCAAAATGATAAGTCTCTGGTAATCCAACATGGCCATGGGAAATCGTTCTGAAATGGGGGAAAGAAAACAGAATCATCCACGAATCAGGATTTTCGCCATGTTAGATGACCAGAGGGCAGGGCCCCAGGGCATCCAATAAATTTAGGCCATGGCATCATGGCCAAGCGATGCCAAGCCGCATCTGGCTGTGCAGGACTAATCTGATGACCAACAACGAAAAGTTGGAGAGCAGAGCCGCCAGCATGGCTCGGACGCCCAGCTCCCAATCCAGGCATCGAAGTCCAAACCAAATGAATGGCCCGCTGATGGTCCTGAGCCACCGACATCCAAAGAACCAACAGCAATGGTAAAACAGCCGCCCCAGCAAAAGGCGCAGAAGATGATGATAAAAATATGATAAATATATGATACGAATATGATAACTCTGGGTAAATTAGAATATTTCACTACCCTGAATTAAGGCCATATTGGGATGATTTCCCAATATCAACCATCATTCCCAGTGGTTCGCAGTGAGGTCGTTATAATTTACCCAGATAAAAAAAAAAGTGATAATAATCAATGGCCATTTCAGGAACCTAAATTGGAGGTACCTACCATATATAAGGCCTATATTTTTTAGGCCTAAATTTCAGGGAATATCCCAGCAAAATATGGCCAAAAATATGGTACTAACGTACCTCCATTTTAGGATCCTGGAATTCCCATTGAAATATATGATACCCTCTGGTAAACTAACATAGCTATTGAAAATCACCATTTTTAATGGGAAAATCCACTATTTCTATGGCCATGTTCAATAGCTATGTTAGTTTACCAGAGTGTAATAAAGATCAATGACAAATCAATGAATTTTAGATCTCCCAACTCTTCCCAGGGTCAGAAGCTTGGTGAGCTCTGCTAGGGCCTCGAGGTAATTTTTACAGCCTTGGGAGGAAGGCTATGGTGACCGACCAAAAGGCTATGGTGACCTGGCTGGAAACCAAGCTTTTTTGGGGCTTCACACATGGAAAAAGATGTTGACTTCATTTGCGGCCAGTTGAAACATGCTGAAACCGATGATCAAACATAAATGAAACACATACGTTCCATGAAATGTATATATTTATCGATATTTGCACTTGATCTTGGACAATGTTGTTGGCTTTGTTCTTCATAGAACTTCATTTGGTTCTACCCATCCCACAGGAAAAAACCTGGCGGTAGAGAATCCCTATTTCCAACGGAGTGATAGCTTACCTTGAAGGTATCGGAGTCACAAGAACAGAAAGTGGGGAAAAATCATTGATGTTGGTGCATAAGAGGCCCTATATGTCTATTTTGCACTTGTGCTATTTTACCAAAAATAGATTAAACAAATTGTCCTTTACAGATATATATGCCCTACCTACCTTGTCTTAGTTGAGTTGGTTGTTACAAAAACGGTCTTTGCCGAAAGCCCTAAGTTTGGAGTGTCTTTGGACTTTAAGATTTCAGGATGGTATAGGAAAACAATGGTGGATCTTCCATCGCTATGATAGATGTTTAGCCTAAATCCACCTAAATCACAGATCTTTCGTACTACTGAGCTTTGTCATCCCAGAGAGCATTGCCGGAAAAGCGTGGGACAAACGGGCAAACCATACAAAAAACCATGGACATCCAATAAAACAAAGTTCCCATGTTTTTTCCCAGGATCACTTCGCTTTACTAACGCTAACCGAAGTACCATCCTTTTTACCAATGGCAAAAACAAATCCATAAACGAAAGTTTTCCCAAGAACAATGGTGAAAAACCCATGGAGTTCTCCATATTTTCCCCGTCACAACCACGGGACAATCCCAAGCAAAACATTGGTAAAATGATGGTTTCCTGAAATAGGGTACCCCCAGTTCTCATCCATTCACAGATGATTTTTCCATTATTTTCCATTATAAACATTCATAAACCAACAAAAGCTATGGGGCCCATGCCCCATGAGTATGGAAACCCCCGAATCCACACCATAATTGCATTCCATGGGTCAGCTGTTCTGGTTGGTGGTTTCAACCGACCCCTCTGAAAAATCATGGAGTGAGTAACAGTTGGGATGATGACATTCCCAACTGAATGGAAAAATAAAATTCCATGGTTCCAAACCACCAACCAGTAGTCATTCGAAAAAACACTACATGATGGCATTCCGATGCATTCCAGCTGAGTCAGCTGTTGGTCAGTCAGTTGGTCAAATCATCAAATCCCATATGCTCGATGTATGGTATATTTACCTACATTTGGGTGTTTTTTGGGGCAAAAGTTGGTAAATATTCCAGCACCATGGAGCATATGGGAATCCCAAGCAACTGATGAAACTTTCCAAGTTCTTGCGTCCAGTGTAGACCAATGGCACCGCTGCCAACAGTGCTCCGACGGCCTTCACCGGAACCCACGCCATGATGCCGAAGAGAAACTCCGCAATGACCAGGCCTTTAATAGGGCCCGTTAAAGAAACGTGCTGGGCTGGGTCTGAACATGGGGAAGTGATGGAAAAATCATGGGAAAATGACAGAGAGACAGAGAGAGCCAGAGAAAATATGGCAAAATGATGGGAAAATGATGATGAATCATGATTATCATGATTCATCATGATTCATCACTGAATCCTGAGGTACATCATTACCCACGTAAGTCATAAACCCTGTAAGTCCAACCCAGTGCCAGTTTCTCGGCGAAGTTGCGAATACCAAACAACACAGTCGAGCCGAATGCTCCTAAAAGTCCTCAGTGGAAGAAACATCAGCATTTCAGGCCAGGCTGAGTTGTGGGAAAGGTGCTATGTTTCAAATCAAACGCATCAAGTATCATCAAATCGCCTTTGCATTGCTCCTTTGCAACAGCTGTTGATAATTATGCCTGCCAGCAAACATGTGCTTCTTGATCGTCTTGCCGCCCGGATTTTTTGGGCAAAAATAATCATACAAAAATGCACTACGCATTGCCATGGTAACCCAATATATAATCAACCTGCGACTGGCGATGCTTTGCACGGCATTTTCTGATAAAAATGGGGATGGCAGGTGGCTCAGCACATCACAATCCCATGAAATTCATCAAAAGGCTATTTATTTGGGTGCTGCTGGATCATCCTAACCTTGCGCATGTCTCTATCTCATCTCTCTCTATCTCTCTTTCCATCGCCTCTATCCAATCTGCACTCACCATTTATCTTCTAGCAAAATGCCACTTAATTGCAGTGCAAATGTTTGTCATAAATTTCTCCATTAGAACCATTTAGGGTCTCAAAAAGTCCCAAAACGACGGGGTATGGGTCAAAGTCGGGGCATTCTTTGTTGAAAAACCTGGCTAGCTCAAGTATGAATTACAGTAAGCCATCTATTTTGGGCATTGCCGATATTCACTGGCCCATGCCCAATGGATGTATCAGAAAATCGTGTGGACCAAAATTCACTGGTAAACAGTAAACACGGTAAATCATGGTCAATCATCGTTTTCGATATAATAATATAGCAATTTGGGCGATATGCCTACTGTTTGGAGACACACGCAAATCAAATCTGGTCTTATATTAGCCCATGTTGATATATATATATATATATATAGAACATGTGTATGCATATTATATATATATATTATATCCCTACTAAAAATCATGAAAAATCCACATCAAGTTGATGGTTTTCAAAGCATCGAAAAAATCCATATTTCCAAGAAACGAAAGAGGATCTCAAGCCATGGATGCTGGTCAGTGAGCTTCGTCGACTTCACCCGGGTCGTCACCGTTTGCTTCGGCATGGCACCGCGACGGGCGTTCGGCGGGCGTTCGGCTCGAGGTGAAAGTCACAGCCGGGCCGTGGATGATGTGCGTATAGTATATGTGCAACATACACACACACACCTATGTGTATATCTCTCCATTCTACAATATGTATGTAGGATGATATATATATATATATATATATATATTGTTTTTTATATGCTCATGCATGTGTATATGCAATGAATTTTATACTTTATACATGTGGGTAGCCTCTACTTTGGACCCTCGGCCGCGCCTCGGCCCCCTAGTTCAATCCACTCTACTTTAAAGGTCAGAGCTCTCCACAAAAAGGATGCAGTTTTTGAAGCGCTAATTCTATTTATATATAAATATATACATTTATCTGAATCTATCTAATTTATTGTTTTATTTAATACAAGCAAATATAATACATACACACGCATACACACACATGAATATATATATATATACATATAAACACACATTTTTTGGTTCAATGTATATTAAATTATTATTATTATTAAATTATTATTATTATTGCCATGATTATTATTATCATTATTATTATTATCATTATTATTATCATTATTATTATATGTGTTATTATATGTATTATTATATGTATTATATGTATTATATGTATTATATGTATTATATGTATTATATGTATTATATGTATTATATGTATTATATGCATATTACATATACATGTTAAATCATAGTCACAATATACAAGTATTTATTTGATGCTTATGTATAATACTGGGTTTATCACATCAATGGCCATGATTCTGGTGTTTTCCCAGCTCGTTTCGCCTTGACCAATTCTCATGAGCAACCGCCATGGCACCCGCGGGCAGGCCGGCTTCCGCCACCCTGTCCCTGAAAGAAACTTTCCGGGTTCAGAGAACACCCAGGAAAACACAATGGAAAGTAGTGAGCATCTGGATCTCCACTTGGGTGAATTAGGGACATCGTTCAAAGACAAACCATCTAATAACGGCGGACTTGAATCCTCCAGCTAGGCTGTCCCATTCATATCACCCTCTCTAGTGACCTATTGTGCGGAATGTGAATCCACATAGTTTCCAAATGAGCCTCTCTCAATTCAACATGAAGGATTCCAAATTATATTGCCACATTTTGGTCTCAAAACATCTAAACTGGATATTCCTCCTAAATTCAAGATTGAACAGGAAAACAGGCCTCCATGTTTGATGTGTTCTACTACCGGGAATATGGCCCCTGTTGAATTCCGTCTTAAATCTCTTTAAGTCGACGGAGAAACTGAAAAATATTGAAAACTTGATTACCGCATAAGACATGTGGACCTGTGAGCCATGCCGCAGGAAAGGTGAACGAACTTCCTGGTGAACAAATGACCGCCGAAGCTCACTTCACTCTGACGCCTCTTGGTGGCGAAGGCTGGGAAGGAAACATTCCGTTTAATGCGCAGATGTGTGCGCGCGAGATTGGCTGGGAGACATCCCGAGATACAGGTACGGTATATCAAGCATCTTAATGTGACTCACAATTTGGAGGCTCTCGACAGCTGCAATGTATATACATGTATATGACTGTATATGCCTTTCAACTGAAAGTCAAGACGATGTGACGATGTTGATTTTGTATCAGCGCGACCCAGAAAATTAATCTTCACATTTTTTTTGACAGAATATGAACAAAATCACAAACTATGGATGAAACATGATGAGACCATGGTATGTATGGTGCCATATTCTTCCATCTCTGGCAACTTCCAAGAAATATTCAAAATCAGAAGACAATAGGGACAAGTGACCATTTGCCACCCAAAAAATGGGAGTATGTTTAGGTATATCAAACATCCCAAAAAATAGGGACTTGTTCAGAGATACCGCACGTGACCAAACACAAAGCTCGCCAACCCCTCTGGGTCCTCTGGGTCCTCTGGGTCCTCTGGGTCCCCAAGCCCCATCCGGCCACCTTTGCCCTTCATGAAGGACACCTGGAAGAGATGTCGTTGTTGATGTTGTGCTTTTGACATGACCATCCAGAGGACATGATCTAAAATTGATATGTAGTTATCAACTATATGGGCTATTTGGATCTATCTGGGCTGTTCAAAAATGTTAGATCATCTTCAATTAAAAGTTTTTTTATAGCAAATCTCAACGCATTGAAACCTCAAAAAAATAAAAAAAATGCTAAAACCTTAGAATTATCTTCCATCTGGATGTGGGTTCTCCCACACGAAAAAAAAAAACGTCGGCGGCGACGGCAGCCACCATGACCCCACTGGGCCCCACTGGGACGCCCATCCACTGGCCATCCGTTCTCCCGAAAGAACTGGAGTAAGACCTGGGAACTTCCGGGTGCAACTACCATGGGAACATAGGGAAGATGAGGTTTTTGAATCATGGGATACAAAATGGGCCCCGGGGATTTCAGAAGGATTTGGGATGGCTTTTTGAATGAGTTGTTTTTTCCTGGAATTTTCCCAGGGACATGGCTGATGAACTCTGAACATAAATCAAATCAGTCCAAAAGTCTCCGCCGCATTGGAACAAGAAACGTGTGTTTGTCCGTGGCCAAGCGAGACTTTATATGATCGTTATGGTCAATGAACATCCATTTCCGACCCTTCAGGAAAAGGGTCGACGTCGAACAGGAAACGGACAGCTTGGGCAGCTTGGATAGCTTGCATCATCTTTCTGGGAAAAAATAAGCGAAATCTGATGGGAAATCCTGGCTTAAACAATTTTAAACATACAAAATCAAGCTAAATTCATCAAATCATTCTAAAATCATCTCCAATTCAGATCAGAACTAGCACCTTCCTGGACCCTCCTGGGCCATTCCCTTCCCAGAGCTGAGTAGTTCTCGCATGGCAGTTGTGTACACCTTGGAGTAGGATGGCGTGTCGCCAGTTCTTCGCTGACCGGTTTGAGGACAGGGTTCTCTGTCCAAGCCCAATCTCCATATTAGCTCGCAGAATTCTTTGACAGGGCTTAGTAAATATGCGGAAATTCGAAGATCGCCGATTGTTGATGACGTCTTCAGCAGATTTATCCCGGAAATTAAGAATATGGAACATCCCCCCGTTTAATGTCCAAACGGGTTTCCCCATCCAGCTCTTCAGCTGGGTGTTTAAGATCCATCTGAACGCATCTGAATTTCTCAGGGGATTCGATCCTTCCGTCGTTCCCCATTTTAGGTGACTTTCCCTCAATCATAGATGACGGTTGATGTATGTTCATGTTATAATATAATCCCTCAATAATAGATGGTTAAAACCAAAACTAATGTGATTAAACCATATTCAACCCAAAAATAAACCATCCCCAAGTCATCACCATGTTTACCATATTTGCTATCCCCAAAAATAAGCGTTGTTTATGGCATTGGGTTTCCCGGCTGTTCACAAAGATCAAGGTACGCCTCAACACCAGGCTGGAAAGTGGTTATGTGACAGCTACAGTATGTGCGCATATGTATATATATATATATATGTGTGTGAATTTACATATGTTTATAGCAAATATAACGAAAATATGTGAATATGTGTAAATATATGTGTATATATATATATATTTATGTCTGTGCGTGTAATATAATATAGTACTAAACATTATGCACATATATGCACATATACCATATATGATATGAATATTCTATATGCATTATATATAGACAGTGTGTGTGTGCATAGGGAATCACAAACAAGTGGCACATGAACTTATAGTATTATCATGTACTATCTCTTGTGCTATCGTGTGCTCAAACGATAGACAGATCAAAGTGCCAAGGTGCAACGCAATCAGCACATGGCTATTTTCCGCAGCATCAGAAAAGCGTAATCGGCTAAGGCTAAAAACAAGGCTCGGGATCCTCAAAGAATCGCAGCATGCACATGCAATTGAAAGAGTGGTACCTGGCAGCATGTGTGACAACGGTGGCTGGCAACAGAAA
>Ga0126342_10014868_pt1 | contig 13695 bp, 14 predicted proteins | sample Cyp1metagenome_FD_92528 | JGI IMG/M metagenome (GOLD analysis project Ga0126342, IMG submission 92528) | Coral microbial communities from Lord Howe Island, Old Settlement Bay, Australia - Cyphastrea 1 metagenome | ecosystem: Host-associated > Invertebrates > Cnidaria > Coral ...
AGTTGCACCTGAGTGCCATGCGTATAAGAGACATGTACCTGGTGACATGCACTATGTCTAGATCCATCTAAATCCTCAGAATCTTAGGTCTACAAGCATCAATGTTTTGGGGACGTCGGTTTAAATATATTTAGTGTTAAGGGGGACCCATCCCCCCCTTAAGGGGGGGTATGTACTATTAATACTTCTAGTAATAATAGTAGTAGTAGTAGTAGCAGCAGCAACAGTAGTAGTAGCAATAATAGCAATAGTAGCAATAGTAGCAGCAGAAGCAGCAGCAGCAGCAGCAGGAGGAGGCAGAGGAGTAGTAGTAGTAGTAGTAGTAGTAGTAGTAGTAGTAGTTAGTAGTAGTAGTAGTAGTAGTAGTATAGTAGGGGTAGTAGTGGTAGTAGTGGTGGTGGTGGTGGTAGTAGTAGTAGTGGTAGTGGTAGTGGTAGTGGTAGTAGTAGTAGTAGTAGTACTGTTTGGGATCTACAGCCGCTGCTTTCTTGCTGTTGGGGATATTCTTTGGGCTTATTTCTTTTGTTTGGTGAGAACAAAGTTGCTGCCATTCAGGAAAGAAGACAAGGTAATTACAACAGAAAGAGTCAAGAGACATTTGATTGGATGTTAACAAAATGATTTCATAAGGAGTCATTGCATGCAAAAAGACGTGCATATCTTCTTCCAAAGAGTTGGCGAAACCGATCCAAAAATAGAGTTTTTTGCAATCGGCCAATGAAAATTAATGAACATCAAAACCTCATGGGCTCGAAGTGAGTAGTGACATGACGATGTCCAAGATGGCCTGGGCTATTCTAAGAACGTAGTTGACTCTTGATACTCTTGCTCACACTTGCCGGCTGCCTGACAGTTTTTATAACATCTTCGTATCCGGATTGTTCTCAGCGTCTGCTTCAAGGCATGGTGTTGGTGCCGCTACATCCGAGCAATTAGCAGCAGTGGTTGCAGCTGCGCCTCCTGCATTTGTCACGGTCTCAGCGGTCCCATTTCGATCAATGATTAAGGTCGATGTGACATGGCATGGAAATGCAAGTCACCATGTCCAGGCAAATGCAAATGCAGATTTGGCACAGATGCCAAAAGGCTGCAAATCATGCTGAGATGTCTTTGCACGGGTCAGCATAAATCAAGTAAGTTGGCTATGCAGTTGTTTCCACAAGCTTCTCTGACAGGGCAGCTGCTAAACGAGTGGATGTCATCATATCTCAACGCCAAGATCGACAAACTTGTACCTTGGCTTCGGGAACAATTTTTGGATTGGGCAAGAACAATCGAGAACATATCAGACCACAAAGCTGAGGTTTGGAGCGGGAATGGCGAAAATGGCGTGAAGGGTGAGGTTCCATTGGCACTTGGATTTGACTGCAATTAGAAACCTGGAAAGGTTACGTTTTTGCACTCTCAAGCTTTTAAAAACAGTCTTCTGGTCCAACATAATGTTGAAAGTCCCAAACCTTGGAAGGCTGCGCCTGGAAAGTTTGGATGGTGTGTCTGCACCTTAGATGTTTCTGCACGAGTTTGCCATTTCCTGGTTGTGGCGCATGTCAAAAGCGGGCGATCGAAACTCTTTGCCCTCCCGAGGTGGTCTGTCGAGCACCTGCCAATCATTACTGTGTTGACACTCGTGACTCGGTTTGCGGGCATGCGTGCAAGTATCGAAATCTGGAGCGTTTGTCTCTGGTGGAAAAGTACTACGGCAAGCGAGATGAGGCCGATTGGCAGGGCAAGTGTTCCGTCCCACGTCGTTTGACTAGCAGCTCGTTGCTCTGGTAAGTATCACTGGAGAGCAAAACAACTTTGACAAACAGCCCTAACGTACAAGCACTCAGACCGGCAAGATTTCTTCACTTCAGCCCCAGCATGAATGTCATAGAAAGCAGCGAGAAAAAAGAACAGTGGATTGCACATGTCATTTTGATTGTGCTCCTCTTGTTGAAAGAAGCGCAACGCCAATGTTCAAAGCGCTCCCAGTGAAATTATTTGGCGTGTTGACTTCAACTCAACATGTTTATGGCGGGTTCTGGTATGTGTTAGTTTTTCTTGCAGAAGATCCCAGTACAATACAGCTCAGCTATGCGTATGGCGTTGAATTCGGAAGACATCCCTTTCCTTTGTTCTGTCAAGGAGCTGCATTTGTTTGCTGCCCTTTTGACATGTTGACACCAAATGACACCAATGCATTGTTCGCTTGCATAAAAGCGAGGAAAGTTGAGCTGCGGGCTGAAGTTCTTTTGTACTCTAATTATGCCTTTGCTTGCCATTGTCTGCTGTAAATGTATGTAAATGTCATATGTTCCCTGCTGCAAAGCATTAAGATGCGTTTCTGAAGGTGTGCTGGCTTTATACTATATGATATGCATGCATTATATATACATTCAAACAGTAATACAGTGTGTATAGATACATAGGTTATATAGATTAGATTAGATTAGATTAGATAGATTAGATTGATTAGATAGATTCGATAGATTAGATGGATTAGATCGATTAGATGGATTAGATAGATTAGAGCGAGCAGATAGATTAGATAGACTAGATAGACTAGATGGATTAGATAGATTAGATAAGATAGATAAGATAGATTAGATAGATTAGATAGATTAGATAGATTAGATCCAATAGATAGATTAGATAGATTAGATACAATAGTCCAGATATATTAGATAGATTATATAGATAGATCGGATTAGATTAGATTAGATTGGATTAGATTAGATTGGATTGGATTATAATATATGTATATATATATATGCTTTGCAATATATGTATATGTATACATAAGACATGTATATATGGTACCCTCCACCTTTCTACAATTTTATCGAGAAAGACTTCAGGTCCCACGCAGCGTCTGCTGGATCCTACTCTCATGCGCTTTGTTTTTGGGGCTGCAATGGCTTGATACAAACCCTACGCATCAAGGAGTTTCAAACATTCTATGCCCGTCTATGCCATCGGTTGAACACTTGAGCCAAGTTTCTTGCAGGTGGCCATGAGCTCTCCATCAGCAACTTGGCTGAAGATCCAAAGCTTCACAACTTGCTTCTGGAAAAGTCTATGGAATCCTGCAACTCAGGTTGCCTCAACTCCAGCCATAGTTTCGCAATCCTCCAGGGATGCCGTCTCACAGAGAGATGAGGCTGGGCAGTTTCTCATCATTTATGGGCTTTATATGCTTTCAGTCACTTGCAAGTTATTTGGCAAAAGGTTTTCCAACAAGCATTACCATGCATGTGTGATAGTTTAGGTTTATTTCCTTGCAAGTCCTGTTGCAGGTTTGTTAATGTTGCACTCACAGACAGGCAGTCTTTGTTTTGTGATTGATATAAATCAAGTGTCCATGTCGAGGCCTTGGCAGACGTTGCAGATCAGTCCCTGAACATTTATCATCAGGCCTTGTGAGAAAAAGAGGTTAAGCCAGGCTTGCTTGGAGCTGGTGAGACTCAAACTACTTGGTCCTGGATGCTTCTTGTTGCAAACCTACATGCTAGGTTGCAGCTTCCATCCTCAAATTAATGCATTGCATGGAGGATGCTATCGTCATTCTCACCTATCTAATCAACAGCAGTGCGAAGGCTGGGATTCATGAAAGCAATTGAGTGCACCATTGCCCTGACCAACCGTTCTGAAGTGTTGCGAGGAAGTGCCGCAGAACCAGCCTGATTCAAGAGGGATCAGGCTGACTTATGTCCTGATTTTGTGCAACAGAGCAGAGAGCAACAACGGTGAAGCTTTCATCGGCTCGGTGCACGACCAGTGCACGAAGTTGTCGAGGAACAAAAGGATTGCGCTAGAGCTCGTTCTTGGCGTGCTCTCCAATTCTGGTCCTGTCTTTAGGCACCTGCCACAGGAGAGAGCCTTGACTTGCAGAATGGAGTCTGACATTCTTGAATGCTTCTGTGTTTCGTAGGTCTTCTAGACACTTTGTTGACATGCTCAAGAAGCTGGTGGGAGTTTCTTGGCAACATATGTTGGCAGCACAAGTTGAGGCCAAGACAAAGAATCGACAAAACAAATTCAGACCCAACTCACCAAGGACTCCTTGATCAAGAACAGTGTTTCGCCGATACCCAAGATCTTTGGTCTTTCTTTGCAGATCTTTGCTCTGAACTCAGCTGGACAACGTATCCAAGCACTAGACCGGACATGACCGGACCCTTGCTGGCCCATGCATTTAACCCATGCATTTGACCCATGTTGGGCATTGTTTTGCGTTCTCTGCATATCTGTCAAATCAGGTCTCGCTGATCACGAACTTCAAGGAACACTTGAGAGACGAGATAGGCGTTGCTGTCTCAGAGGTGCAACATGCGAAGAGAAAGCGAAGAATGTGTGGCACCCCCCGGAAAGAGAAACCGGCAGGAGAATCGAACAGAATCCTGCTAGTCTGATCTATATATATAGTTTGATATGTTTGATAGTCTTGTCTGAGGTATTCATCGAACAGATTTTTCTCAGAATCCTGGAGAGCGGCAACTCTGACTTCCTGCACAAAAGCCGAGTGGCGGACTCATCACAGAAACTCTTTTAAAGTGGAGCAAGCTGCAAAAGAATTTGATCAGGAGTGACACCTGCAAATCAAATTATTCAAATGCCAGTGTCACTTCCAGGTCCTTCAGATTTTCTACAAGCTCTGCACAGATCCGTGGCCATCTGAGAGCTAGAAACGGCGTCGCAGCATCGTTGTTTCTTCTAGTCCGACAAGTCCGACAATAGCTCGAATGGCTCAGGACCACACCGCTGGAATTGTTTCTGAACTACGACTGCGACGTCGATGAGAAAAACATTTTTGAACCTCAAGCCTATCAAGCGTTGGGATTGTTGTCAGTATCGGATGTATGGTGATAAGATGAAAACTTCATGAGTTAACGTGGCGTGCTATGTGGGGCCTATTTCCGTTGAGAGTTTGCAGATGGGTTGTTGCGGAGGCAGTACCCTTGTTTTTGAATTTGCATGTGCTACTTGGGCGGTCAAGCTGTTCGATACCGATGAATGGAAACCTACGGGGCAGTGTCAAGTTTCAAGAGAATGGATTTGACCGCACGAAAAGATTCCACATAGTATGTCTACAACATATTGCGGAATGTCACTTGTTCTATCGCCACCAACACTGCAATCAGATCTTTGCGCTTGTGTTCTTCTGAAACTCCTTCTGTCTTGGCTTTGCTCCAAGGAGCGAACGATCGACTGTTTGTCGAAGATAGCTCAAGGAAAGTACACAGCGGCCGTGATCTCAATCTTTCAATGCCGTCTGTCAAACATGGTTCAGAAACTAGAGGACCCCCTAGTATTCCTTCGTACTGTACTGGATTTCACAGTCTCCCACATAGACATGTTTGATCTTGGCAGCTTTGGCTTGTCGCAAGTTAAGAATGACTCAGTATGACTGCTTCAATTCGTAAACCCAAGATATGTTCACTATAGCAAGGTTTTTTGGCTGGCTGCCTTGCCGAGTGTTTGGATAGAAGAAACCTGACCTTCAAATCCAGGCCAATCTCAATACTGTGAATTCTTTTCATCTGATTCAAAAAAGATGAGTTCAAAAAAGATGAGTTCTATGCTGCCCCTCTGGACCCTGGACCGGTTCAATTTCAAGTGAACTTCAGGAAGGAAGGTCAGCAGTTTATTGGGAAGAGCATGAAGTTTCAAAGTTTGAAACTTTCTTTCTATACTAATTCTATACCCTGCAATGGGGGTCTGGAACGCACTTCCAAGAACTTCCAAGATGGCCTGATTCTGAGGTGGAGCATGCAAATTTGATCCAGCCTCAACAGGCCGCCTTTGTTCGTCCCTGGTCATCCCTTTGTTGCTTCGTGAGCTTCGTGAGCAGTTCCTGAAAAAGCACAAAGTTTGTCTGTTTTCAGCGTCCATCAAAGTGATTGAAAGTGCTCAAAAGTGCTCAAAAGTGCTCAAAAGTGCCCGAAGGAGCAGGAGCTCAAGAAGGAAGCTTTGCGATCCTTAGCACCAACCTCAAATCACCGGCCCACAAGTCCACAAGATTTGGAGATTTGGAGATTTGGAGATTTGGAGCCGTAGCCCTCTGGCATGATCAAGGTCACATTGATGGGGTCCATCGTTGATTGGGTCAGAGCCCGAATGGATTTGGACATATTTGGACCTGATGCAGCAAGTTTTGTTCTTGGAGATCTTGCTGTCCATCACACCTGCCAGGCTCGAAGAATGACGGAGGACATGCAATGCAATCACCGCCAAGTGGAATCCCTTTGTTTACAGTATTGAGCTTTGTCGGCAATGTCGCTTTGTAGCAGGACCAGAAGCCAGTGCCTATTCTTGGCCACAACACCGAGGAAGTCTCTTAGTGTCTTTGTGATTGCACTACATGCAAATACTTGCGGAGATTTTCTCACTATTCTAACTATTCTAATTGCAATGTATTCTTACGTGTCACAACGTGTCCTATTTGGCTTGAAGGAGACCACTCCTGCGGGAGAAAGCGATGCCGAGGCCAGTTCGGCCTTGTGCACTTGCTCAGTGAGTTTCCTTACTGAGTTTACAAATGTGCAAATAAATTCAAATTACTGTGCAAACAACGGTTTTGGGATGTTTTTGGTAGGATGACGCAAGTGAAGCTGCAGTATCTACAAGTGGCGGAACGCTACCAGCCGGCCCGGCAGAATTGGGGCTCTGGACCTGGAATGGCCACAGGGCTTTACATTAAAATCATTTGACATCTAATTTATTTTGAAAGCCCTTGGGCCTGTGAATCCTTTGCTCTTGACAGGTGGCGCCCTTGAGCAGTTTCAAGGAGAAAATCCGAGGTTTGGTTTGCTGTGAACAGAATAATCAAAATATCTACCTCAACGTACATGTACATACGCACAACAATATAATACATATATATATACACATATACAGATACATCGATGCATCGGTATGCATGTATGCATGTGCATGTATGTAATGTAGTGTAATGTAGTGAAATGCAGTGTAATGCAGTGTAATGCACTGTAATGTGACGTGATGTGATGTATGTATGTGATGTGTCTCTCTCTCTCTCTATGTATATATGTATATACATACATTTATATCATACATGCATATGCACATACTGTACATGTACACATAGTGTACATGTAAACATCTTAAAAATAGGTGTTTTTCTTGTTACTTGTCACCTAGTTCAGACCTGAAGGAGCAAAAACAAAGAAAGGTGGAACTTCAGATTGGCATCAACAAGCGTTTGGCCCAGCCTGCTTTGAAAGAAACACCTGGTAGGTGCCAATGTTCAAGTTATCTTGCTTGCATGACTTGCTTGCTTGTTTGGACTGGAGGTTCAACATGAAGCCAAAACGCGGCATTGAGTATTTGAAGCAGAATGGGTTCGCCTCAGACTTACTTGGTCGCTTGAGAAAACCGCTCAAGTGGTGTCAAGTCTTTGTTGCCAGAGCCGTGGTTGCTGAGTTGAACGATGATCCAGCTTCATTAGCAACCCTCTTTCAGAATACTGAACTCGGCCGAGTCCTGAGAATCTTTATGTTCTTAGTTCCTCAGACCCTTATTGAGTACGCATTGCTGCAATTCCAAGGAACTGCCTTTTCCTGGTAATGGTCAACATATTTTTAAACATTATATCTACATCTATCCTAAACGCCGCACCGGATTTGACTTTTCATGGGTTTCTTGATTTTCTGAAAATATGCAAGTATATGTGGTGTGAAGCGGATGCTGCATATTGGGGTACCTGGGATCTTGTTGCTCACCCATTTTTCCTTTTGTACTTGTATGGGAGATTCTGCACAACCTATTGTGTGAGGCTTGACAAGCTTTTGTTGAGTCTTTCTTGAAATCTGACTCTTGTGGTGTTTCACAGGACTTCAAGAGAGGGAGAGCTGCTCTCTACCGTGCGATATTTGTTTGCATAGTTGTTGTTCTACATAGTGTTCCCCACAAATTCTACCGGCCATGAACATCCCAAAAATAAGTGTTTGTGCTCCCTAGAAGAAGAGCCTGAAGGAAAACGTGGGCTAGCATTTTATCAGTTTTGAATTTGAAGACCGGAAATGGCCTGGATATTCTACTCAAAACAGACCATATTGAGTAGATTGATGTTGATTGCTGCCGTTGCTGCAGCAAGGCCTCGACAAAACGGCCATTGGCGACTACTTGGGCGAGGAAATTATGTGTTCAGCTTCACCTCCTATCGAGTAGTGAATGCCAAACTTGGACTGATGTGCACTTGTTTCGACATGAGGACAAACCCTTCAACAAGAACGCACTACATGCCTTGGTTGGTGGATTGGACTTCAAGGGCCAGGCGCTTCCAAGACAAATTTGAATTGTAATTGGACTATAATTCGCCGCACACCGAATGTTGCCAGTCCCTGGATGGCTCCTTGCGACATTTCCTGTCCTTCTTTCGCCTGCCTGGCGAGGCTCCTTTGTGCAGTCTAAACATATTGATGAAATCAAATTCAGTCAAATTCCTTAAGTCATATTGATAAATTTTCACTTCTTTCACCTATCATGTTGGACTTAACGAGTTTCAAAGAAGTTTAGGCTCAGAAAATCGACCGCATGATGGAGAAGTTTGCCGAGAAGTACTGCAACGACAATCCTGACCGTTTTGCCAACGCGGACTGCGCATTCGTGCCATGCCTGCAAAGGAAATTAACGTGAGAGTATTTGATGCAGGCATAGGCAAACGCAAGCATTACTGTACTGTTTATTGATTCGTTTTGTTTGTTTCTGCCCGCCATAGTCTGACACTTTGTCGTCGCATGTTGAAGCAGACTGAGCCCTTGACACAGGTGCTCTCCTTCTCTCTCATCATGCTTCAGACCGATCTTCACAATCCAGGCCCTTACGAAGAATGCTTTGGCATGGAAGAAGCATGTCACGTCAATCAACGGGAGGCATCAAGAACAAGATGACAAAGGACGAATTCGTGCGAAACAATCGAGGAATCAACGACAATCAGGACACTTCAAAACTATAGCAGATTCTCAGCTTTTCTTGTCTTGGTTTGCGTTCCCATGGCTTAGAATTGTTCAAAGCCCCTGGAGTCTGCATTCGATGGGCGATGGAAGGACCTACCCAGAGAGTACCTGGAAAGTCTCTATGATGGTTTGCTCTGCTGATGATTTTGGATTGAACTCTCACTGATGCATATTGTCATTTCTTCTCAAGATCTTGGCAATGCATGGCAATGCCGCTTGCACGCAGGTGTCTTTCACAATCCAATTTCACTCCAAGAAGACCAGGAGGCGCAGGAATTGTTGTCACGGTGGCAGTGAGTGGAGAGGACTGAATCGATCTGACTCGACTTGGCGATTTGTCAGGCTAGAAATAGACAGGAATCCCAAGCCGCACGAGATCTAAACCAAAAGCCAATGCCCTAGTTGTAAGTTGACTTCACAACATCAGCGGCTCATTGTACACACCATAGTGGAGTGTTGTTCCACCTGTTGTGCTCTAATTGTGTCACTTGGCTTTGTCTGGTGCGGGGTCAAGATTCTCAAGTGCTGCAACATGACTCCACTTTTTTGAGGAACATACTGCAATGCAAATCGCCTTTCAGGTGGTGTGTTGTTCAGAAAAGGAATAATGGTGTCTGAATATCCTTGTCTGAAGATCCTTCGCTTATCCTTTCTGATTCTTAAAGTAAAGAAGGTTTTCCTTGGACGCTTGATATTTGTCATCTTGGCTTGCAATCACTGCAATCACTATCTTATTCAAAACACAACAGCAGCTCGGTCCCAATCCACTCGGCAGAAGGTTTTTGTGACAGCTGTCCATGTGAAGCGAATCATTTCTCCATTTTTGGAATCCTTGACTCAAAGGTTGTGCTGTTGACAATGGGTGGTTGGGACGGTCCTGGGGCAACCTTGGTATGCTATGCTCCTGCATACTCCTTCGACATGTTGGGTGAGAATTCCGTGAAAGCCATCGGCTACCTCCATTCAGTAAGTTGGGGCCAAGGTACGAGTTGTTCGTGAAGGAGACTGAAACGATGGTTCAGAAGACCAAGGCAACGGATTCAAATTGTGAACTTGAGACACGCAAAATAGTGGCAACTTCTGAAAAAGAAACATCGGACAAATACAAGACCTCCGTTGTGCAGACAAAGGCAATGATTGCTTGCAGCTCACTCATTTCGCTCATGCAGTCACTAGCAGACTCATTTGCTTCTTTGCATACTTGCTAGCAGCATCACCAAAACACGACTCTTGCTGCATGAAAAGCAAGTAAGAGCTCTACACGCAGCTTTTCCCAGTGAGAACCAGTAGGCTCTGAAGAGCATGTGCCGACAAAGATATTTGACTACGCTCGAAACATTCGAAACATAAGGACCATGTCAGACAGTGGTTATTCACTCGGCTCCGCCTGGTTATGCTAGGTTTCCATAGGTTTCCCGGTGTGTAGGTAGGTTTTTTTCGTTGGATACTTGTAGTAGGTCGTAGTGCTGTGTTGCACGCTTTGTTCTATCCTGGTACGTTGTGCTTGTACTGGAACGATCATTCAATCCATCACGGTTTGACTTGCCCTGTCAGTCACTTGTTCTTACTCTTGATGCCCTGATTCAATGACAACGAATTCGCATGTTGTTACGTTGTTGGCTTTATTTTTTAGCTGGCTGCGCAGGTTTCTTATCAAACGCTACAGTAATTCACAGCATTCATTGGTGCGTTCATCACCTCTCATCAATCGCCCATTTAGTCCTTCAGTCAACCAGGCGTTCAATCCTTCGGTGAAAGGCACATTCGTTCCACCATTGTAGACATGCCTAGATGGTCTCAACCTCAATACTTTGCCCAATCAATCGATCGGTCAATTGCTTACTCACACACACACACACACGCTCACACACTCTCTGTCTCTCTCTCTCTCTCTCTCTCTCTCCATGCGTACCCTGCTGCCTACATGTCTGCTATCCTTTGCAATATTATTGGTTCGCAGGGAATCTACTGCGTAGCAACATCACGTCTTGTCCGGCCCACACTATGAAGGCTGCAATGCAGAGCAGACGGAGAAACTCAACTTATGTGGTAGCACAAAGCCACTGCCTTAGTGTTTGTCGGCCTATCTTGGCTCACTGCATTGATCTTATTGTTATTGTGAAGGTACCCTGCAGAGTGTGCAGGCTTTGAAAAGCAGGTCCCGTCTTGTCAATTCTTCGCGATTGAACTGCCGTGCATGTATTCTCGGCAGGGAATGCTCTGCACAGCTGAGGTGTAGAGCATGTGAGACCGCTCTTCGAGGTGCTTGAGCAGCTTATTAAACTAAGCCAAAGCAGATCTGTCTCAGGACATGATCTATGCCAAAGCAGTCTAGTTTGAATGTTGCACAGGTGGCCTGCTGGCCATACCTGGCCACTTTGGCGGTACTCCTGGAGATGCAGGAGGGAAGTAGGATTGGAAGGAACTGGAACCATCGAGTACATAGATGCGCATGATACAGATGAGCATGCTGTCACCTTTGAAGTTTGTCAAGGGTCTTCTTGCTGTGTTGTCAAATGGAGTGCTTTCTTGTAGAAAAAAATTGCAGGGACAGCCTGCTAGTCTTTTGGTGTGCAGGACTCTCCGCAAAGCATCGAGCTTTGCATTGAAGGTTTCAAGCATTGCATTCGGTGGTGATCCTAGATGGGCTAGTTGATGTTTACCGATTTGGTTCTAGTTACGGTGAAATTCTGGAGCGAGCGACGGAATTGACAGCTCCAAAAGCTGCTTCATCAATTCTTCTGAGAAACCACTCATTCATTCGTTCGCTCGTTCGTTCATTCATTCAGATTCATTCTGTTGTTTTTGCTTGACCAATCTGATCTCATCAGGATTGCAGCCCGCTTCGACATGGACACCGAGCGAGATGCCTTTGTCTCGTCATTAGCAAAGTTCACCTATTTGACGACCATCAAGGCTCAAGTTGTGACAGCAGACATTGAGTTGTCGCATGTAGAAAAACGCTGTCCGGAGCCATACGAAGCCCTGGGAAGCAGACCACTTTGCCATACGCCAGGAAATGAAACAGAAGAACATTGAGTGCATCAAGGCTACACTGAATTCTTTCCATGGAAAACGCAACTTGGGTCACTTAGGTCACTTTATCCATCTTTATCCAGGGCAGGTTTGTTTCAACAAATTTGTCGAGTGCTTTCCATTTGACAAGATTCTCAGTTCGTGATACAGTGATGTGATACCCTACATTTTGGTCAATCTTCCAGCCTTTAAATGGCTTTAAGAGAGATTGCCAATTCATTGCACCTCTTTCAGACTGGAGGCCTTGCTGTCCATTGGCCTTTCTGAGGGCAACAACCTTGGACCATCCTGGTTGTATGCGTCGCGCTCAGGGCATCTATGTATTGATACCTACAGAATAGAATAGATGTAAACATGCAGTAGACATCCCTCTCTGTCTCTCTAAAATATTCGAGTCGCTTCGCGACGAGAACCGCCCGCGCCCAGAGAATTGGATAATTTGGATAGACAGGAAAGGAGTGGGCCTACTTGGCCCAACCATAGCCGACTGCGGTCAAACTTGGCCGTCCTTGGCCATAACTTGGGCTGAACAGGAGCCAACTCGGGCCCAACTTGGGAGTAACTTGCGCCGAACTCGGGCCACGGCCCAACTTGAGCCCAACTGGACGTCTAAGATGGTGCAACTTGGGCACGTGTGGATGCAAGTTGGGCTTAACATGCGCAACTTGGTCCTGTGTGGGGGGGTTCATCTGGCGCCGAAGTTGGGCCCAAGACAGGCCCAATGTGGGCAATATGGCCTTGCACGAAACCCCCTACCAAAGCCAAAAAACGCTTGACACAGCGGTAAAGATGCAAGTTTTCAGCGTGTCATAAAGAGTCCGGGCTTGAAAGGGGCCCAACTTGGGCCCAAGTTGCGCTGTCTTGGACCATCTTGGACCCAACTACTAGAGCCCAAGTTGGCGCCAATTTGTCATGTTGGGCAGAAGTTGGGCGGAGTCATGTGATGCACAGGGTCCAAGCCAGGCCCAACATGCCGCAACTTGGAACACTTTGGCGACAGCTTTGCACCAAGTTGAGCCTGACGGAGACACAACATTGGGCACATTGCTCAACACAAAGCATGATCCATGCCAAAAGAAGGTTGAAAATACACGTGAAAACCCGTGTTTTGACGATCTCGTATTGGGCCGGCCATGTGCCCCATTTTCAAGCCATGTGGACCTAGACTTGGGGTGAAGTTGCTCCCAAATGGGTCCAACTTGGGGCCAAACTGCGCCATCTTCGAGCCATGGCCGAAGTGGGAGCCAAAGTTGGGGCCTTGTTGGCCGAAGTTGATCCCAAGTGCAACCGAGGTTGCGGACATGTAGGATCGAAACGGTCCATTTGGCCGATGTTGTGCCGATCTGCAAAATGTGCAAGTTACCGTGCACTTTTTGGCGGCCGGCTGGGTCGAAAATGAGCCCCTCTGAGCTGAAGCTGTACCAGACTGACAGATCGGTCCATTCGTACCACTCGGTGCTAAACTACCACGCCTCAGCACCTTCGGTACGGGCAGATGTCTTACTCATAGAGATACGCGTACATTGTACATTAACTTTATACAAACGCATATATATATATAATATATATATATATATATATTGTGAACAGAAGCTGGTTGCCCTTAGGGCCAGCGCGTCCCCTCTGCTCAGTGCAGCGCTGTCCTGCTGCGCTGACAGGGGTGGGGTGGGCACAAACCACTCATAGGTTATCAGCTCGC